>Ga0255058_10000394_pt1 | contig 26033 bp, 14 predicted proteins | sample Cases_109_9_MG_FD_188637 | JGI IMG/M metagenome (GOLD analysis project Ga0255058, IMG submission 188637) | Seawater microbial communities from Amundsen Gulf, Northwest Territories, Canada - Cases_109_9 | ecosystem: Environmental > Aquatic > Marine > Gulf | place: Canada: Northwest Territories... | reverse complement strand
CGCGACCCGTACTCCTTCAATCGTGCGTACTTCCACAATCTTGCCGACGACAATCGTCTCGGAGGTCGCAATCAACTCCTTCAGGGTGACGTTCGCGACCTTCGCAACTACTGAGCCACACGCGATTGCGATCACCACAGACCCAAAGGCACATGCTGTGATTGACTTCCGCATGGTTGAGCGCCGAATCTAACGTTGCCTTAAGCTGCGGGCCGGTCTGGCGCGGCTAGTTGCCACGGCTAGATCGACGGCCTCTCTGTTGTACACGCGGGCGTAATAGTGATCGGCACCATGGGCGATGCAGCCAATCTCGAGAACGGTAAACTCGCCATCAAGCGCCGCGGCTGGGCTGCATAACAGCCGCGCGGTGCCCTTCACGCCCGCTGACGCCCACGTTGGGAGATCCTCCTCTCGAAAAGTGTCACGTTCGTAACTGACGAGTTGACAAAGTTCTCTAAGGCCGAACTCTGAGCCGTTCTGATACATACCCAGGAGTAGACGGCGATTCGCATCGTGAGCTTGACGAGCGTTGGTCCGGGGTTCCCATGCGACGACGCGGTGTACACCCGGCACCACGTAGATGAACTCAGGAAGACGCAAAGAGTACGGATAGCCGGCGAGCCATCGCCCGGGATAGGATGCGTAGCTGATTGTCCAGCCACAGACCACGACGCATGCCGTAAAGACGGCAAGTACGATGACTTTGTATCTAGGGGCCATGCTCCACTTCCAGATACGTCGTATTCACCTGCGAGCCCTGGCGCGGCCCTGACTTACGCAGCATACCGCCACGCTGATCAACGCCATAACGATCTATCGGATCAGTGCGGTGCGATTGCAGCCGCCAGGGCCGTGACAGGCCGGAGCCGTCAGCTTCAAGGCAGGGTTAGGTGGCATCGCGGCCGGCATTGGCTAGTAACGATGCTCGAAGTTTTGACCCGTGACCCCTAGGATCGATTCTGCAAACACGCGTACGCTGGTCTGCGGCTGCGGAGACCAGCGAGAAATGACATGGCACCTTTGTCGGCGCCATCCTTCTACAATCCACATCGCGCCGTCATAACCAAGGCCTTGGTCAACCTGATAAGGCTGGCGCCAAAACTGAGCTTCCGCGTCTTCTCGAATTTGATCCAGAGCCGCGTCAACTGCATCGGGATCTTGCGTTTGATCGAGCAACACTGAGTTCACGTCAACCGTCTCGTTCTTGACCAGGCTGCCGATCTCGTAGCCACCTGCGCCGTCGGTCTCCTTGTACACAACTGCGGCTCTGCCATCACCTAGGAAGTCTAGACGAACTAGGACAGGATGATGAAACGTTCGAAGCCAAAGAAACCGATAGGATTCTGCGACTGAGCGATCTGGTACGGCGGAGCACCACGGAGGTTCATCGAAGTCGCTGAGAACTGTCTGATAACGGGCCAGGTCTCGCAGGGTTGCCGAACGCTGATGGCGTGAAAGAAGAAGCGGTGGGGTCGTCGCTTTCTGCTGACCGACGTTGAGCCACCCACGAAAAGGACTTGGCTCAGAAAAATGGGACCAGGCGAGTAGAGCCAGGATCATAATGATTCCAAGCACTGTGGCTCGTGGCGTCATAGCACGAGACTCTTCTGGCCACCTAACGTTTCGTTAAGCTGCGGGGCGGCCTGGCGCGGGCCTGGCCCGGTGCCAGGGGCGCTTCCGGTCCGGACATCTCTCCTACAGTATAGCCAGGAGCGTGACAGGCCGGATCCGTCAGGTCTGCAAGACTGGGTTAGGCAGATCGGTGTTACCTACCAGTAACCCGATTCCACAAAACAGACAAACAACCCTGGCGGTTCTCGGGCGCAAATAGAGTCAAGACTCGCGGATCCGCCGCGGATTCACCTCGCTGCAGATGGCCCGCAACATGACGAGCGAGTTCCGGCCAATCGTCCTTACGGATTCCCCTGTAGTACTGCCAATCGTGATTGCTGGCGTCACCCCAGCCATCCCAAAACGCGGCGGCGATTGTGAACCGCCGCTCCGACAGGTCTTGATTGGGAAGGAGCTCCCCTAGGAGATCATCGTAGCGACTCGCGATCTGATCGTACTCACCAGATTCGTGTGCGCAGACGGCCTCAAGTAGCGCTGCCGCAAGGAGTTGATCGGCCTCCGTTGGGGTTGCCATGACTCTGAAATTCTGCCTAATGTTGGTTTCAGCTGCGGGCCGGTCTGGCCGCGGGCCTGGCGCAAGCAAGGGCGGTGACAGGACGAACCGTCAGCTTCAAGACGTTGTTAGCTGGCGGTTCCACAGTATTTCCTGGCCTCAGCCAGCGCCCTATCGACGTCCCATCCATCCAGGCTCAAGCGGATGAAGTCGATCACGGTCGCGCGAAGGCGATTCTCGTCATTCTGGTAGTCGGGCACTTCGAACATCAACCATTCGCCTTCAACCGACAGCGATGCTTCGTCTGTATAGAGGTAGACATCGTAGTGTCGGGCGGCCCTTTCGAACTGCGTGCGCAGGTATACATCTCCCTCCTCGTGCCCAAGGGAGGGATCCGGCTTGCACTCCACGACTTCGAAGTCGAGTCGTATGCCGTGGAGATCAGCAAGCCGCTCCAAATCAGCCTTTGCGTGCCGCTGAAAGGGTCTCATTTGTCTCTTGTCCAGCTAAACGTTGTTTTCGGCCGCTGGCTGGCCTGGCACGGTCCTGGCCGTAACGATTCCATCTCATATGAGCAGGCGTCTCACGGACACGGATTGCTGTTCGGCCGCTGCGTTCCCGAGCTGTCGGGGCCGAGGGGACGCTCGGAGCCGGTGCTCGTCACGCCAGTCGTGAGGTAAAACGCGGTTGCACCAGGTGCAGGTATCAACAGATCCTGCACGAACGGATTGGTCAGCCCACAGACCTGCGCGGCCAGCACGTTCGAGCCGACCGCCTGGGTGTAGACACCTGTGCTCTTCAGCACGGCGAGGTCGCCACGGTAGGAGTTCCATAACACGAACTGGAACGCAGGCGGCATCTCCTCCTGCCAGTCCACAACGTCAGGTCCGGAGAACGTGATGTAGATCAGATTGTCGTTGAGGTCGCAGTGGTCGCCCTCACCGTCCGAGTTACCGTCCACCTGCGAGGGGTTGTAGTCGGCCGGACAGTTGTCGCAGGCATCCCCGAAACCATCTGTGTCCTGATTGATCTGGTCGTTCGCTACGGAGACGCAGTTGTCGCATACGTCGCCAAAGCCGTCGATGTCGATGTCGGACTGATCAGCGTTGGTCGTGAACGGGCAATTGTCCACGTCCCTGCAGTGTCCGTCGCCATCGACGTCGTTGGTCACGAACTCCAGCGGACACGGGTCGCAGGCGTCCCCGACGAGGTCGCCGTCGCTGTCTAGCTGAATGGGGTTCGCAACCATCGGGCAGTTGTCGCACAGCACGCCGTCGCCGTCGTTGTCATCGGGCAGGCCGGGAAGCAGGCTATTGTCCTTGGTGTCCACGGCGAGCGTCGCCGACGTGGTCAGCGTGCCGGTGACCGTCACGTCGTCTATGAACCAGCCGTCGTCGCCGGGGCTATGAGGAAAAAGAAAGACGGTATCCCAATCGGGAGACCCGTCCAACTTCATGGAAGTTTCGAGGAACCGCAGGCGGATCCGCTGGCCGCGAAAGCGAGAGAGATCGAAGCTCGGCGCGATCCAGGTGCCGATCCCGGTTTCGCCCTCGAGACCGGGGCCGTCGATTGGCGCGTGCGGACCGCCGCCGATGTTGGCCGCGTCGAAGGTCCTGAAGGTGTCCCCCTGAAAGGCGAAGCTGAACTCGGGGAAGCAGGTCGACGACGGTCCTAGACGCCGGCCGGGATCCAGCGGATCGAAGAAGCTGTCCTCGTCGTTGCCGTCGTCGATCGGGTCGAACATGCAGTCCGGGAACAAGTCGCTGGCCTGGTAATCGTAGGCGTTCACGAACGGGTACAGCTTGATCCAGTCTCCCACCGGCGCGCCGCTTTCGTCGGCCCGCTGGGCGTGAACAACGCCTCGATCCAGCGATACCCCGGGAGGGGTGTGATGGTGCATCAGGTCGATCTGGTGCTTGAAGGAAAGCCGCGGCGTCGGACGGACGCACGATTCGCCGGCGGGGCACTCGGTGTCGATCGAGCAGCTTAGGCCGGGCGTCTCGGAACAAACACGGTCCCATCCGAGGTTGATCGGTTCCGTCGTGCGCACCGCCTCGAGCTGGGCCAGTGGTGTCGTCGGGCTGAACACCACCGAGATCCCGAAATAGAGGGATGAGGTGCCGCTGTACGAGCGAGAGTTGACATCCGACTGGGGAAGGATGTTCCAGTAGAAAGCGTCAGGAACACTCGGGTTGAGATAACAAGCCTGGCCCGATCCGGTCCCGTAGGAGTTCGACTGCGCCCAGTTCGGGTCGTGGTACTGGCAGCGGTAGCCATCCGCGTTGACGTTGTCCGATCCGTCGGTAGCCGATCCCCCCAACCCAGCATCCAGGTGCATCGTGGTGAAGGCACCGAAACCTCCGCTCTCGAACCCCTCGAAGAACGTCGTCGGCCCGGAGCCGCCGCTAACGTCCAGGTCAAGGTCCAGCGTTATCGTCGGGTTGACCGCCAGGTCGGCTTCCTGCGCCGTGATTAGGGTCACGTCGAACGTAGCCGAAAACACCTCACCGATGCTCGTACGGTTCACGTCGGCGACCTTGAACACAAACGGTGCAGTCAGGACGGACTCGCCGGCCACCAGCGGGCCGATCTCGATCCTCGGCACGATGACGCACTCGACCTTGGGGTCGTCCGTTTCCAGCAGGGCGATCATCGTTTGCAAAGTCGAACCACTCACGTTACGAACCGTGAGACGCATCTCCACCGTCTCGTTGGTGTCTGCGTACCCGTCGTCGTCGCCGTTGTCTGAGAGCACGGTGTTGACCACGATCACGCCACCAGTCGGGGGCGGCCCGTGCTTGGCCAGGGTCGGGACGTGCGAACAGAGCAGCAATCCAGCGAGGGCCAGTACAACCAGCCGTTCATCGAGCCGGGAGTTCCTCTGGAAGCTCGACATGGGCTCCTCTACTCGGATGATACCGTTCTACTTCTTCTACTTCGACCCTGCCCCGGAAACCAGGTCAGAAACGTTCATCGCTTCTCCCCCTCTATTTATTGCTCGGACCCACCGATTGGTTCCCAGAAGGAGAGAAACGCTGGGCTCTCCAAGCCCGGCCCAGAGAGAAAGAGACCGGAGAGGTCGAAAACGGGAGAATCGGAGCCCAATCGGCAGCGGGATAGGTGTCGGAGAGCCGTTCTTGGCGGGACCGTCGGCCCCTGGCTGTTAAACAGTCTCTCCGTTTTCCGAACCCGAGAGTATGGCTCCGCAGTCGGGACTCGGAAAAAAGACCTGGTGGTTAACAGCGCCGAGGCAACCTGTGGGACGCCATGCTGTGGCGTCATACCGGTGCCGGACCGATGGGGTCAACGATCCAGCGCATTGACCATGGCCATGATAAAGCCGCGTTCGATGCGAGTGGTGCCGGTTAGATGGCCCGCGACAGCGATTGGCGAGCACGCTCAGGAAGCCGATCTGAGCGCCGGCGCAGGGAACAGTTCCCGCCGCGTCTCCACTATATCTCCATGACTGGGGAGGACTGGCGCGACCCCAGGGGACTCGGGAGGACGCGAGGGGAGTGGTCAACTTGCGGCTGTGCTTGGGGTTAGTTGCGAAAGTCCCACGCCATCAACAAGTTAGTAATTCAAAAGGGATAGGGTTCGATTCCCGCCGCCTCCACCATTGAACCCGAGTCGCATCCATTGACTCGTGTTCTGGCCTGGCAGCCTCTCGGGTTAGAATCGGACGACTTGGTCGTGTGGTTCGTCTGGTTGGGGTGACCCGAGTTGACATAGCACCCATAGTCGGACGCTGGATCTTCAAGAACGTGGATAGATTTGATTACCCGCACCCGCCCGCCCGGATCGCCGCATACTATGTCAAGGTGTTTGTCCAGGAAGGGGGACAATCGTGCGAAAAGCATGTTGGCCGTACTTGTTGGTCCTGTTGTGCGTCGCGTGCAACAGCGACAGCTCCAACCCACCGCCTGCCGACGTAGCGGGCACATGGTTCATGACGGCCACGAACGCGGACTCTGCGACTTTCACGAACTGTTCGGGCGATTTCGCATTGTTCCAAGGCGACACCGTGGCCGACACGCTCCCTCCTATCTTGACGAGTAGCGCGGGTGGGCTGGCGCCGGTGGTAACGCAGAACGGTACGATGTGGAGCATGATGCCGCAGACCATCTTCGGCGTGGAGAATATTGCCAGCGGCGATGTGAACGGCAACAGTATTTCGGGTCGGTTCGATGGTGTCGATTCTGCTTCAACCCTGACACTGTTCTTCAATGGCGTTGTCACAGGGGACAGCATGGCGATCAATGTTCATACGGGTCGCTTGACAGGTGCTGTTGTCGGCGAGTGCAGTATCGACCCTCCGCTTGCAGTGGACGTGTTCTTGCAGTAATGCAAGGCGATGGTGGGCGGCAACGACCTCGGTCGGGGCGAACGGCTGGCCTGCGAGTCTCGAGACGTAGGCCGCGCCGGCAAAAACGTGGAATTCTAGTTGCAGCCCTCTGAGGACATGCAGAGTCTACCGGCCCCGCACTGATTGTCGGGAGTACTGTCTCCGTTGATATCGATGGCCCGCCTGGACAGGATCTCCTGACACTGCTCGGGATTGAACGAGGCGCCGATCTTTTCGAACAACAGCGCGACGGCCCCGGCGAGGTGCGGTGACGCGGCCGAGGTTCCGGGAAATCCGCTGGTCAGGGAGCAAGAGACGGAGATTCCGAACGAGTTGCCGCTGTTGTTGTCCGGCGCACAGAATTCGGGCTTGGTCCGGTCGTCGAGTGTCGGCCCCTGGCTCGAGAAACTCTCGAGCTGCTGGTTGAAGGCGCAGGTCGCCCCCACCGCCGTTGCGCCTCGGCAGTCTGCCGGGTGGCCGATCGAAAAGCTGGATGTCGCTTCCTCCAGAAACGGTCCGCCCGTCAGACCGGGGCAGGCCGGTGTCTGTGCCTGACTATGAAACATCGCCGGAAACGTCTCGAGCTGAACATCCGCCCGGTGGGGGCAGGACGCCGGGTCGAACTCGGCGACCAGGTAGCCGCACGAGATCGCTACGGAGAAAGGATTGGAAAAGAAGACCGTCTCGATGGGAAGCGATCCCGGCGCCCCGCACTGGGAGTCGGTCGATGCATCGACAACCTCGAGGCCGAAGCCGAGGTTACATTCCAGAATCAGATCGAAGTCGTCGACGGGCGTCGTGTCCCAGTGGTTCCAGATCAGATCGATCACGATGGACTGGTTGACGGGCAAGATGAACTCGTTGAGGATCGGGTCGGACTTGCCGGGAAACGATTGAAACACCCCGTATTCACCACCGGCCTCGACCGCCGAGGGCCGGAAGGGGTAGTGTTCGTGCTCACACGGACTCCCGCTGTTCCCCGACGCGACCAGGACGGGCACACCGTCGTTGCTCAGGTTGTCCACCGCACCACAAAAGGTGCCGCTGCCGTCGCGATTGTCCTGAGACGAACCGAGGGAAACGGTCACAAGGTCCACATCTTGCGAGCGCATGAAATCCATAGCAGCTTCGAACTGTGTGACCACGTCGACGCTGAGGTCGGTCGTTGCCAACGTCAGCTCTGCGTTGGGTGCGAGGTCGTGCACGATCTCGGCGACCGCGGCGCCGTGGACGTTGGTCCCGGTCGAGCCGCAGCCGTTGATGTTCCCATCGCCCATTCCGTCGAAATTCAGATCCGCGCAGAAGACCCCGGTGGTCACGGTCGACGGCAGCTCGTCGCCGAGGAGGTTGTTGAAACCGAAAAAGCCGGCGTCGATGATGCCGACTCGAACCGGCCGTTCCAGAGGCAGGCCGGCCGGCGGATCGAACTGTTGCCAGAGCGGAGCCGCGACCGCATCTACGCCTTCGCTCACGATCTCGCCCTGAACTCGTATCCCGCGCGGCGCTCGCATCTCGACGGCACCCGTCCGGCGTGCCACAGAGTCCAACTCGGCGAGAGGCACCAACACGTAGGCGTCGCCGAACTCGCTCTCCACCGAACTGGCGGTCAGGCCCGCACTCTCGAGCCGAGCCCGTGTGGGAGAGGCCTTCGAGGACTCGAGCCGGATCAGAACCCATACCTGGTCGTTCACCACGTTCATGCCAAGTTTGCGGGCAACATGGATCGCCGCACCGATGCCCTGTTGATCGACGATGCGCTGCACGGCACCGAGCCGTGCGGAGAGCGGGCCACCTCGCAGCGGATGGGTTTGTAGATACGCGTCGAGTGCGCTCCGCGCCTCGAGCTTGCTCTTGGAACGTGCTCCAGATACCGCTGCTTTGCGCGACGTTGCCTGGCCCGACACCGCCTCGACCGGCGTTGCCAATGACGGAACAAGGGCAAGAACGGCGGCCAGGGAGAATCTTCTGAACCGGCTGTAGCTGCTCGTCACGTTGTTCCCTCCTCAGAACCGGTAGTCGAAGCCGATCGCGAGTTGCGGACCTCCAATCTCGAAGTCGACGGGCAGCGGTGCGCCCTCGACGCCGTCAACGACGAACCGGTGCGCTCCGTCCACGGTGGCGGCCAGGTAGCGTAGACCCAGCGAGATCTGCCAGCGCTGACCCAGCGCTCGGATCGCGTCGAAATCGGCGTGGAGTCCCGCGGACAAATCCACATCGAAGGTGTTCTGAATGGCGATCGGCCCCGGAACGGCGAAGGATCCCTCACCGTCACCGTCTACCAGATCCAGCCCCCCACCGACGTTCAGGGTCCACGCCGAGGATCGGGGCCCCACGGCCCACAGCACCCCCGCCGAGAGGATCCACAGGTCGATCTGTCCGGCCTGTGCGATGCCCTCGGCTTCGCGGTCCAAAGAAGTTAGTGAAAGACCGGTCTTCACCGAAAGTCTCCGTCGATCGAACCGGTGCGAGTATCCCAGCCGAAATCCTGCGCCGGCCTCGAGTGGGGCGTCCGGGGACAGATAGAAGAAGCCTATTCCGATGGCGTCGCTTCGGACGCCGGGCGGAACGTCTTGCGCCGCAACGGGAAGGATCGTCAGGACCCAGAGAATGCAGACTGTCGCACAGACGAGCCACGTGGTCTTCGACATGCTCACCACCTCCTCGTCTCTAGGAGTGTTTCCCAGGCCTCAGGTGTCAAACCACGACGACGCAAGTCCGGATCCTATCACGGCGGGTCACGCAGACCGAAGAGCTGGCCTGGCAGCCTCTCGGGTTAGAATCGGACGACTTGGTCGTGTGGTTGGTCTGGTTGGGGTGACCCGAGTTGACATAGCACCCATAGTCGGACGCTGGATCTTCAAGAACGTGGATAGATTTGATTACCCGCGGATGTCCCACCCGGTTTCGCCAACGGGGCCGGACGCTTTGATCCCTGGTGCCGTCGCAGCAGCGCATGACAAGCCTGTCACAACGGCGTACTATTAAGAGATCGTTACAAGGTGGAGAAGGCCCTCGCGTAACTTGAGGAGGTCCGAGTGACCGTGGGGCAGACCAGACCGCGAGGGTGGCGTACGATCTCTTCCCTTGTGGCTCTGTGTGGGCTGACCGCCCTTGGCGGTTCGTCGATCGCCGAAGGCCCCGCCTATCCGATCCGACCACTCAACACCGGAGTCTCCGATACGGAATGGTCAAGCCCGCGGGACTTCGTTGAGATGATCGATGTAGTCTACTTCAGCGCCCAGACTCCCACGACGGGTCGAGAGTTGTGGCGTAGCGACCTCACCGCGGCAGGCACCTTTCTGGTGAAGGATCTACGCACCGACGTCGGATCGGATCCCGAGAACCTGGTCGTCGTGGGCAGCACGCTCTTTTTCACGGCCGACGATGGAGTTGCCGGCCGGGAGCTCTGGATCTCCGACGGCACGGCGCCGGGCACTCAACGGGTGAAGGACATCAACCCCGGGGCGGGGAGCTCGTCACCCACCGACCTTGCTTCCGTGACCGGCACCCTCTTCTTCAGCGCGAACGACGGCGCGTCCGGAATCGAGTTATGGACGAGTGACGGCACGGAAGCGGGCACCGAGAGAGTCAAGGACATCCGGTCGGGACCGCTGTCCTCGACCCCTCAGTCGCTGACCGCCGTGAACGGGATCCTGTTTTTTCATGCCGATGACGGGGCCAACGGGGCCGAACTGTGGGTGAGTGACGGCACGGAATCGGGCACGACCTTGATCGACATCGTTGCCGGCGGATCTGCCGGTTCGGCCCCGGGCGAGCTGACGCCTCTTGGTGGCGTACTGCTGTTCGCGGCGACGACCCCGACCCCCACCCCCGATCGCGAACTGTGGAGCAGCGACGGCACCGCCGCGGGAACCGTCCGTCTCGCGGACCTAGATCCCGCTCAGAGCTCGAATCCCACCCAGTTGACCGTGGTCGGCGGCTCCGTTTTCTTCACCGCCACCACCACCGCAAATGGCGACGAGCTGTGGAAGAGCGACGGCACCGCGGGGGGTACGGTCCTGGTGAAGGACATCCGATTCGGACCCGAGTCCACGCACCCCGGCGAGCTATTTCCGGTCGGTAGCTCGCTGTTCTTCGCTGCCACCGGCGGCGGAGTCGGCCGCGAGCTCTGGGTCAGTGACGGAAGCTCCGGCGGAACCCGATTGGTCCAGGACATCAACGTGGGGGCCTTCAGCTCGAACCCGTCGGCCGGGGCGGAAGTGAACGGCATGGCTGTTTTTTCCGCTTTTACCGGCTCCCTGGGCAGGGAACCGTGGGTGAGTGACGGCAACTCCGCCCAGCTTCTGGAGGACATCGGAATCGGCGAATCCCCTTCCTCCGTCAGCAGCTCCACTCCCGGTTCCTTCACCGCGGCGCTGGGACGCGTCCTGTTCGCAGCCACCGATCTGCGGATCGGCAGAGAGCTGCGATCGACCGATGCGCTCGAGGTCGACGCCCTCAACCTGGCCGCCGACCGGCTGGGTGGCTCCAGATCCGACTATGCCGACGTTCGCGGAACCCTGTTCTTCACTGCGGACGATCTGGGTCCGACCGGTCACGAGTTGTGGAAGACGGACGGTGATCCCGACAATACGACGCTTGTCGGGGATGTTCAGCCGGGCCCGTTCGGTTCGTCACCGCAATGGCTGACGGCACTCGGTGGCCAATTGTTGTTTATCGCCGACGATGGATCCCACGGGATCGAGCCGTGGAGGAGCGACGGAACGACCGCTGGCACCGAGCTGGTGGTGGATCTGAACGAGGGCGCGGACTCCTCGAACATTTCCCCCGAGCAGTCGACCTGTTTCATCTGGCCCGGCTTTCCACCCCAGTTTCCGGAACAGAACGTGCCCTTCGAGAACGATGCATCCTCGCCTGTACTTTTCGACGGCGATCTGTTCTTCGGCGTCGCCGCCACCACGGATTCGCCCTTCTGGGGTTCTCTCTGGCGCACCGACGGGAGCCCCACGGGGACCGTCCAGGTGGCCGGCTTCGGAGATTGCCCGCCCCTGCACCTGACCCCATTCGGCGGGGATCTCTGGTTTTCGGGTGATCCTGGGGGTTTCGGCGAATCGAACTATGAACCCTACCGCAGCGACGGCACCGGGGTGGAGTTCATGTTCAACATCAACCCGATTTTTGGCCTCCTCGGCTCGCATCCTCACGAGTTCGTCGCGTTCGGCGACCAGCTCTTCTTCGTCGCCGATCCCGCCTGGCCCAACAGCCAGATTCCGATCGATCCCGGCGGCGAGCTCTACGTCACCGACGGGATCGTGCTGACCCAGCTCACCGGGGTCCAGCCCGGCCCGGAGATGTTGAATCCGAAGGAGTTGACCGTGGTTGGCGACAGCCTGTTCTTTACGGCCGACGACGGCATCGCCGGCCGGGAGTTATGGAGGACCGACGGCACCGAGGTGGGTACGGTGCTCGTCAAGGACATCTTTCCGGGGTCGGACGGGTCCGGCGTCGAGTCGCTTGCCGAGCTTGATGGCGTGCTGCTGTTGGCGGCGAACGACGGGACCTCCGGGCAGGAGCTATGGCGCAGTGACGGCAGCCCGGAGGGCACGGTTCGGGTTGCCGATATTTGTCCCGGCGCCGACGGTTCCGATCCGACATCGATCACCGTGATCGCGCCGGGGCGCGCCGTGTTCTTCGCCGACGACTGCTCCTCCGGAAAAGAACTCTGGGAGTCGAACGGTACGACGGCCGGGACCCGGTTGCTGCAGGACCTGCTCCCGGGGGGGGAGACCGGCGGTCTCGAGGGGTTCGTGTTATCCGATTCCCTGGCGTACTTCGAGACGCAGAACGGCGCCCTGCAGAACACACTGTGGGCCTTGCCGCGTTTCGCGCCCGGTGCGCTCCCGGACGGAAACGGCAACGGTAACAGGGACGGCCAGGCGCTGACCCTCGACAAGGACGGCGGCCAGGACGTGGTGCTGAGCTGGGGGCTCTCCTCATGCTCGGTGGCCACGACAGACTACGCCGTTTACGAGGGTGTGCTGGGCGATTTCTCCAGTCACGAGGTCGTACAATGCGGTACCGGGGGAAGCAGGGGACTGACGGTCCAGCCCGGTATCGGAAATCGCTACTACCTCGTCGTCGCGCGCAACCGGACGATGGAGGGGTCCTACGGGCTCGACGGGGCCGGGACCGAGCGCCCCGCCGCCGCCGTTGCCTGTGTGCCGCAGAACCTCGATCCGGTCTGCGACAACTGTCCGCTGGCGGCTAACGCCGACCAGCTCGACGGTGACCTCGACGGTCGAGGCGACGCCTGCGACAATTGCACGGCGATTCACAACCCGGACCAGGGGAATGGCGACATCGACCCGTTCGGTGACGTTTGTGACAACTGCCCGGCGATCGCGAACGCGGACCAGCTCGATGTTGACGCCGACGGCATCGGTGGCGTCTGCGACAACTGCGCGGATACGCCCAACACCACTCAGCTGGACAACGATGGAGACGGGGTGGGCGATGCGTGCGACAACTGCCCCAACGTCGCCAATCCCGACCAGTCGGACATGGATGGTGATGGTATCGGCGATTTCTGTGACGCGGATTTCGAGACGATCTGCGACAACGGCTCCGACGACGATGGAGATCTTCTGGTCGACTGCCTGGACCCGGACTGCGACCGCCGAAACGGCTGCGAGTTCGCCGCCGAAACCGCTTGCAGCGACGGATTCGACAACGACGGCGATGGTTGGGTCGACTGCCTCGACGCGGACTGCAACGGCCTGTCCGGGTGCGAATTCGGCGCGGAGACGACATGCGACGACGGAACGGACAACGACGCGGATGGGCTGCCGGACTGCCTGGATCTCGACTGTGACGGGCTCGCCGGCTGCGAGCTGAACATCGAGCAGAGCTGCGACGACGGGCAGGACAACGACGGCGACGGCAATGCCGACTGTCTTGATTCCAATTGCAACGGCCTTGCGGGCTGCGAGTTCGGTACCGAGATGAGCTGCAGCGACGGGCGGGACAACGATGCCGACGGACTGCTCGATTGCGCCGATCCCGATTGTGCCCCGATCGCGCCGTGTGAGTCCGGGGCCGAGTTGACCTGCGACGACGGCCTGGACAACGACGGTGACGGCGCGGCCGATTGCCTCGATGCGGACTGCGAAGGACTCACCGGATGCGAGTTCGGGGTAGAACTGACCTGTGACGACGGATCCGACAACGACGGCGACGGGGCGACCGACTGCCTGGACTTCGATTGCGACGGTACGGGAGTGTGTGAGCACGGCTCCGAATCGAGCTGTGCCGACGGCGTGGACAATGACGGCGACGGCGCGGCGGACTGTTCGGACGACGACTGCCTGGGGTTCGAAGCCTGCAACGGGGCTCTGCTCTTCGACGGGGTCGATGACTACGTGTGGGTCCTGCACTCTCCCAGCCTTGGCCTCGAAGCCGGAGAGTCGATAACCGTGGAAGCCTGGGTGCTCATCGAGGATTCACCCTTCGACCAGATGGCGCTACTCCGCAAAGAACTCGACAACTACAGTCTGCGAGTGTCGGGATCCCTGGGTGCGGTGCCGAACAGCGCCGAGTTCAGCATCAACAACGTCGCCAGCGTCAGTCCCCCGAACTCGCTGGTGCTCGGTCAGTGGAACCACATCGCTGCCAGCTTCTCCGGGCGCGTGATCACCGTGTACATCAACGGCCAACAGGTCGCTACGCGCTCTGGTGTCCCCGTTCCACCCACCACGTCCTTCTCTCTGTTTTGGGGCTCCGTCAATGATGATCTCCGGATCGCCGGGCGGATGGACGAGGTGAAGATCTGGAACGCAGCGCTCAGCGCCGCGCAAATCGCGGACAGCATGTCGTGCCTCGTTGACGGTGCGGCTCCAAACCTCGTCGCCTACTGGAGCCTCGATGAAGCCTCTTCCGAGCAACTCATATTCGATCAATCGCCCCTGGGCCACATCGGAGTGAGGGGACAGTCCACGGATCCGGACGCCCGCGATCCGCAACGCGTCGTGTCGTCGAGCTGCCCATGACGGGCGACCGGTACGCACGTCGTCGTGGCTCATTCCATGGGCAGCATGCTCGGCGTCAATACGATGATCCTGCTGGCGGCAATGGCTACCTGGTGCAATCGCTATACGGGACTGCCCAGGTTTCCGCCGTCCGGGGCAATGTGCGTCCCTTCCTCCAGGCACAGATGCTTCTTGCCGGGAATGTTCCGCAGGTAGCTCACCAGCGCCGAGCCACAAGTCTCCACCACGTCGTGGCGTAGCTTCCGACCGCTCGGGCCGATCACGGCGAACGTGCAACTCGTTCCATGTGGGTCCAGTCCGATGTATCTTTCCACTGGCGTCCTCCTCCGCTTCTGGCGGCGTTGGGGTGTTCAATCCAACGATCGCCGGAATGCGCGGAGGACGCCATCCCGAAATGGCTCCGTAACCAGGGAACTGCCGTGTCGACGCCACCCTCCTATGATGCCTACCCACAATGTTGCAGAAACCGGTGCCGTGAAAAGAAGGGTGAGATGATCTGCGACTAGACCGGCAAAGAGCCGGATCGCTAACGGAGACCTTGCGTAGTCTCGTGGCTTCGGCGGCTGGGCTCGCGTGTCGAGAACGGCCGGCAGCGCGTTGGTTTCGTCAGTTTGACCGGTCGGTCGTGGTGAATGAGAAACCCAGAGCTTGTCCGGACTCGCCGGCGCCCATGACCCGCACGACGTAGCTCCCGGGAGCACAGTCCGTCGCGGAACAGTCGAAGATCACGTACAGCCCGTCCACGAGGGATCGTTGCTCGATGCCTTCCTGCCGGAAGACCTCGTTCTCGGAGGCGTCGCGAACCTCTACCGACACCGGGAAGGCGTCCAGCGGAAGATCCAGCTCCAGCAACAAGCGCACGCCCTCGCTCCTCAGCGCGAACGTGTTCCGCGATTCCTCGCCCCGTTCCGACGGAACCACCAACTCGGCGTCGTAGACCCCGGTGCGGAGCTCCTCGCTTGCGGACGGCCACAGGACGGCGATCGCCAGGATCGCCGCGGCGGCGACCCAACCCCACGGAGCAGGCGTGGCCCACGGCGATTGCGTGTGAACCGTCGTGACCTCGGCAGTACCGACGGCAGCGCTGTCGCCGCGGATCCAGGCGGCCTCGACAGCGCAGGCGGCGCAGATGGACAGATGACGGCGAATCTCGGCAGTCTCTTCGTCTCCGAGTTCTCCGCTCACCGCCGCGACCAGCTGTCGCGCCGGCGGATGATTGTCGAGGTAGGCCTTGCCGTGGATCTCGAGTTCGGCTTTGAGTTCCTCCACCGTCGCCAACTCCTCGCGGCAATCCTCACAACCTGAAAGGTGATCCCGAAACTCGGCGGTCTCGGTTTCGTTTAGCGTCCCCGTGGCATACCAGGGAAGCAGTTCGTGGATACGGCTAGGGGTGGTCATTGCCGTCAACCTGTCCCCCGGCGCGCTCTAGTGAGGTGGAGGTTCCGGTGCCCGGGTTCATTTTGGGATCTGAAATCGGTGGATCTCCGACGAGTACGAAGGGGGCCCAGCGGTAGGGTTGCCGTTGGGCGGGACGATCCGAACGGATGAATCTCAGCTTCGTCAGACGCAGGGCCTCGGCAACTGATCGACCTGCCGCCACTTCTTTGTAGAAGCTCTCCATGAACTCCCCGGTCGAGCGGTCGTTGATGTCCCACAGGCTGACCAGGACCGATCGAGCACCCGCGTAGAGAAACCCGCGGGTCATCCCGACTAGGCCCTCGCCGCGAAGCAATTCTCCCTGGCCCGACCGGCAGGCGGCGAGAACCACCATGTCGGCCTTGAGCCGCAACGAGAAAACGTCGTCAGGATACAGAAACTCGCCGTCGGCGTCCTCCGAACCCGATCCCAGGCGCAGCCCGTAATAGCGCGGTCTCTCGGGATCCAGCCATCCGTGCGTTGCGAAGTGAATGAAGCGATAGCGGTCCAGGGGCTGTTTGCGAAATGCCGCCTTCGTCGCCGTTTTTCCCTTCAGCACTTGCCGGTGCTGCTCCGGAAAGAACGCGGCGATCCGGTCCAGGCGTGCCGTGGGTTCTGACAGCGCCGGAAACCTAGGGTCTCCGTCGCCGGGTGGGGCGCCGACACCCAGAAACCCCCTGGCTCCACCGCCGGTGGGCTTCCGACGCATCACCTGGAGCGTGCTCGCCGACGGCACGACCACGATTTCGTGATCCTCGATCAGGTAGCGATCGCCGCGGCGCAACCCATCGAAGGGCAAGCGGTGCAGCGGTCCATCAGGTACGACGATGAGACGATGGCCCGGCTGGATCGAGCCCGGGAGCAGCGCTCTTGCCAGGCCGGAGGCCTCCTTCTGTCCCGGCACGCGCTCTCCCACGCTGACGCCGGCGCGACCTGCCCGTTCGAGAAAGCCAGACACCATGGATTCGATCCGCTCCGGCGGCGGGAGCGAATGAAAGGTCGCGCCGTCCCGACGGACGACCCACAGTGCCGAAGATTCTCTCCCGACGAAGTACCGCAGCAGCGTTTCGTTCGGCCTCAGGACCTGCCGTCGGATCTCGTCGAGCGTGACGGGTTCGGGGTAGGCAATCTCGGAGTAGCGAGGCGCCGTCCGACGCAGCTCGAGCTTGAACTGTTGCAGATCCTCCTCCGCGCGCGCCAGTTCGAGCCTGGCGACTCCTCGCTGGTCGTCACTCTTGGCCTCGGTCAATCGCCGGAGGGCAGCGCCCACGCTATCGATCTTTTCGGTTTCCCGCTCAACCAACAACTCGGTCAGTCCGCCGATCGAGCCGGTGTGGGATTCGGTTAGCAGATCGACAAGGCTCCGAGCTCGTGCGCGCTCGGCCAGCACGAACGCCGAGGGGGCACCGGCTGTAGTCTTCTCCATCTGCGCCTGAAGAAACAGGACTCGCTCGTAGATGTCGGTTTTGTCCTCGATGTAGCTCGTCTTGAGCGAGTCGATTTCCAGGCCCGCTCGCAGCGACTCGATGATCTCGAGCGCCGACTCGTACGCAGCGACGGCCCTCGCAGGCCTCTTCATCGCCTCGTAAACGGAGGCGCGCCCCAGGTGGGCCGACCAGACCTGACGGCGAAGTCCATGGTTCGATGCGATGGTCAAGGAAGTGTCCAGGGTCTTCAGGGCTTCCTTTGGCTCGCCCCGCTGCAGCTGGAAACCCGCCCACAGGTTGAGGGCCAGGGTTTCCCCGGTCCTGTCACCGACCTTCTTGAGCTCGTCGAGGGCGCTTTCCAGGAGCTTCGTGGCCTCGTCGCGCTTCGCCTGGCGCCAGAGCAGGTCGGCAGCGTTGTGGCGCCGGAAAGCCACGCCGCGCCGATCGCCGGCCTGGCTGGCGAGTTCGATGGACCTGCGCTGCAATGCCAGCGCCTCGTCGAGGCGACCGCGGTGGGCAAGGATGACGGACTGGTTGTTCAGCGCTCGGCCCTGGATCGCCGGATCTTGTTGCTCGATCGCGCCGATAAGTGCTTCGTCGTAGTACTGCCAGGCACGGTCGAGATCGCCGAGTCGGTGGTAGATCGCCCCCAGCCGGATCACGTCACTCAGGATCTCGTCTGCGTCGTCGCCGTCGCGATGAAGATCCAGGGCCCTTCGCTGCTCGATCAACGCCTGCCCGAATCGACCGTTGTCGAAGTACACGCTGGCCAACTCCGCGAGGATCGCCGCCTTGAGCCTACGCCCACTGAGTTTTCGAGAAAGCTCGAGGCCGGCTTCCAGTCGTTGCGCCGCAGCTGAGAGCTTGCCCAGATCGACGAACGCGTACCCGAGGGCCAGGTTGGCCCGGACCTCGCGGGTACGATGCCCCAACTCCTTGCTGAGTGCCCGTGCGATCTCGAGCGATTCGATCGCCTCCTCGGTTCTTCCCACCGAAGAGAGGGCCTTGCCCAGGGCGAGCTGTCGGATCGCGACGAAGTCCCGCCTGGCAAACCTCTCCGCAATGGCAAGCGACGCCTGGAAAGAGCCGGTGGCAGCCTCTGCGTCTCCGAGGTCGACCTGAGCCAACCCGAGATTATAGAGGCTGCTTCCTTCCAGGCCGGCGTCGCCGAGCTCCCGTCGTATGGAGACCGCGCGTTCCAGGAACTCGATGGCGTCCTCGGGCCGCCCCGCGTTCCGGTGACATTTTCCGATCCAGTGGAGGCTCGCGGAAGCCCTGTCTTTTCGCTCCTCACGGAACTCGATCTTCAACGCCTGCTCGTAGTACACGATCCCCTGGTCGTACTGCCCCAACTTCCACTCGATCTGTCCCAGGTCGCGGAGCACCGTGGATTCCCCGATCGGGTAACGCAGTTCGGCGAACATCGGGCGAGCGGAGGAGGCCATCTCCCGAGCCTCGGCATACCGCTTCTGTCTCCCGAGAAACCAACCGAAATTCTGATGGGCGTAGGCCGATCCGGCAAGGTGATCGATCGCGGCATACTGCTCGATCGCGGATCCGTACAGCCGCTCGGCGTCCTCCCCTCGCTTCTCGAGGGCCGCCAGGTACGCCAGTCCGTAGTCGCGCCCCGGGCCGTCCACACCTCGAGATTCCAACAAGGCTGTCGCGGTGGCATAGTCCCCGGAATTGACGTATATGGTGACCATGTTTTGGTACGGCGTCGGGTGTTGTGGGTCGATCGCCAACATCTGCTCGATCACTTCCAGCGCCCGTTCATGCTCACCGGATCGCGAATGGGCTTTCAGCTGGGGGACCAGTTCCATGATCCGGCCGTGGATCTCCGGTGTTCCACCGGCCGACGACGCCGGAAACGTACAACCCAGAACCAGAAAAAATACCCAGGGCCCGAATCTACGGTTTGCCGGTTGCTCCCTCATTCTGGGGACAATACTACGACCGGAACCCTCCGGGGGCGCAGTGCAAACAAATAATGAACCGCCGGGTCATGGAGGGACACCTCCTCCAAAAGAGTGTGTTCTCGATTAGGTTGGGATGGAAGGGAGAGCGCTAGATGCAGAAGAACCTGATGCGGAATTGCCTACTGGGCATCCTCGTGCTGGCAATCGTGCCGGCCATGGCCCTGGATATCGAACAGGGCGACAGCGACAAGAACGGAGGCGGTGATCCGTGCGAGGCCGATTGCGATGACGAGAGAACCGACCTCGAAGTCAATGCCCCCGACGGAATCGACCCGGATGGACCTTGCCCGATCCCGATGACTCGCAATGGAGGAGGACCCATCCTGATGGACCTCGCACCCATGATCGACTGTGAGCAGGGAGGAGACCCTATCTCTGGCTACGAGTTCACGGACATTCTTGATTCAAACGGCAACGACACGATCGTCGGGTTCAACGTTAACCACCCTCACTTCGACGACGACTTCTTGGAAGCGTGCATGGCCGAGAACAACGCGGCGATCCAGTGGGTGTCGCTGCGCGCCGATCGCGCCGGCCTCGTGGCCCGCATCTTCAAGTTCAGGTCGGGCGTTGACCCGGCGGGAGGCGGCAACATCTGGATCGGGATCGACGATAGGCCGGAAATCGGGATTTCGACCGGCACCAAGATTCAAACCGCCGAAGAACTCAACGAGGCGATCGTCGATGAGCTGGTCGCGGCCGGGTACGATGTCGACGATGAGACTTACCCCAACTTCATCATTGTCGCGCATGGCGAAGTCGAACGGATTTGGCATCCGCCGGACCTGGACGTCAATCAGGTCAGCCTGAGGACGACGGATTCTGGCTTGAAGGAGTTCCGAATCGCGCTCATCGCGGACCCGGCCGCGCCAGCCGTGGAGTGTGACAGCGTCGTCAGCAACAACTAGCCGCGATCCATTTCGATAGCTGCCGACCTGCATCGGCGACCGGCCATCACACCAACAAGGTCAGCCGTTCTGGCCATCGCTGTCCCCGGAGTCGTCCTGCGTGTATCGTGGGCGGCTCCGCAGGGCCGGGGCCGCAGGGTTTACGAAACGTGCCCCACGCGCGGGTTCGACGTACAAGTCCGGCAGCACTCTGATATCCGGTAGAACTCTCATATAATGTCGCCCGCCAGAGAGACGCACACTTGGTTGACCAACCTCACCCTCCGAACCCGCCTAACGACCTGCCCCCCGAAGAGACGTCGTTCATCCGCAAGTACTTGGAGGGTGATTCAATCGTCTTCGACGAGGTGGATCGCTGGGCGCGAGGCGTCCTCCAGCAACGTTACCCCCGCCTTGCCGACGAGCACGAGGACCTCAGTCAGATCGTTCACCAGAACCTGCTTGGAAACCTGCGTGCCGGCAAGTACGAAGGTCGCTCAGCGCTGCGCCGCTACGTAACGGGCATCACTCATTACATCGCGATCGAGCGCCTACGCGACCTCTATCGTACGAGGGCGCTGTCCGAATCCCTGTCGCGAGAGCCGACCCGAACCTCGGACAATCCATACGTCACCATCGAAGCACTGGACCGGAAGAAGCTGTTGCATCAGGTCTTTCAGTCACTCCCCGAGGAATGCCGGCAGCTGTGGAGCCTGATTTTCGGCGAACGCATGTCCCACGAGGACGTGGCGCTCCGGCTGAAGATAGCGCCGGGGACGGTCAAGTCGAGGACGTGGCACTGCCGTCGCAAGGCCAGAGCGATCCTGCGGCGGATGCGTACGATGGCGAACATCGGCCCACGACGCCAGCGTCGCGCCTCGTCGCGCTGATGCGTCGACGCTGCACTCCGTAGCTACCCCAGACATTTTTTGAACCGCGACCTCTCGAGGCACCACCTCCTGTTTGAACTCAGACAGGAGGTTGGCGATGCAGCATGAGTCGATGGATCCAAGGATCCATTGCAAGGGAGGACAGCCATGGTTCGTACGATGCTTCGGGAATCTCACGTGAAAGCCGTCCTGATGGCAGCGGCCGGCCTGGCCTTCGCGATGAACGGCATCGCCGTGGACGCTCGTGAGAAGACGCGGGCGGAGGATCCTGCGGCGGCACGATCGACGGCCGAAGCGCCTTCCAAGTTGGAGTTCTACCCTAAACCCGTGGCCGATCCGACCGAGCGCAGGATTCGAGCCGGCCGACAGGCGGCGAACAAGAAGCTGATTCGACTCAGCGCGGTGGAATTCGACCCGATCGCGGACGGGCAGCTCAAACTCGATAGATTCTTGCCCGAAGGCCCCGCCCTTCGCCCCCCGGACGCAGGGTTGGGCGCGACCTTTCTGATCCAGTTCGACACCTCCGTGACCGCCAAGATTCAACGGGGGCTCATGGACCAGGGCGTGGAGATCCTGAGCTACGTCCCCAACCGAACGTTGCTCGTCCGGCTGCCCTCGGGGGTGAGCCTCGACGCTCTGCAGACCGCCCCGTCCAAGCGGTTCGTCGGCCCGTTTCTTCCGGGCTTCAAGATTTCCCCGGAACTGTTCCGGCTGATCAACGCCGACGCACCCGAGGATCCGACCATCGATCTCGACGTGTTGTTGTTCAAGAATGAGGATCCCGATTCGGTGAGCGCAGCGATCCGGTCGCGGTTCGATACCGCACAGATCCGATTCGTCAAACGCTACGGATTGCCGCAGGTGACGGTGACCGTCGCCGTCGGCCAGTTAAAGCTGCTCGTCGGGGCTCTGATCCGTGATCCAGCGGTCGAGCGGGTGACACGAAGCTACCCGCTGGAGCTGCACAACGACAACTCGGTCTGGATCGGGCAGTCGTACGATCGGGACAACGGCCCGGCCGAGGCCATGGAGCCGGATCCCAAGCCGTACGCGGACACGGCGACGATCTGGAATCAGGGGCTGACCGGAGAGGGTCAGATCGTGGCCATCGCAGACACCGGGATCGAGCACGAGATGTGCTTCTTCTCCGATCCCGATCATCCGATCGTGCCGCAGGCGGTCGGTTTCAGCTCGCCGCTGACCCTCGATTTCGACCACCGGAAAATCCTCGCGATCAACCACTACATGGGCCTGCCGATGCCCGAGATCAGCGGGACTTTCCGTCACGGTACTCACACGGCCGGAACCGCGGCGGGAGACAGTCTGGCCAACCCTGCCGATGGTACGTCGGCCGGTCACGACCACGGCGACGGAATGGCGCCGGGAGCAAAGCTGATCATCGAGGATATTGGCGACTTTTTGATCACAAATTGCGTCGGCGGAGTTAGCAATTTCCAAGTCGACAGCCTGCTGCAACAGGAGTACAACGCCGGAGCGCGGATTTCGACCAACTCCTGGGGCGGCGGGTCCGGTGGGAACTACGGCACTGGGTCTCAGCAGGTCGATACGGTGGTCTGGGAGAACGACGACTTTCTCGTGTTTTTCTCGGCGGGCAACAACGGCGAGCTTCCGGTCAACTTCGTCAGTTCGAATGCGCTGTGCAAGAACTGCATCAGCGTCGGCGCATCGGAAACCTACTCAACGACGCGGGATCCGGAAAACATGGCTGGTTTCAGCAGTCGTGGAGCGGGCGATGGCCGCTACAAGCCGGACCTGACAGCGCCGGGTGTTGCCGTGATCTCGAGCCGTTTCGATGTGGAAACCTGTTTCACAGAAAACCCTTGCGGCATCGACAACACTTGCACCAACGACCCCGCGACCTCGTGCGACAGTGACGCCGATTGCTCCCTTCCCGACTGCGAAACGGGCTGCTTCCCCTATCAAGAAGGCATCCAAGACATGTGCATCCCGCTGGGCGGCGGGTTGTGCTCCAGGGTCGACACCAGCGACTTGTGTGGGGCCCACCTGGCGAATGGCACCAGTATGTCCAGCCCGACCGCTGCCGGTCTCGGCGCACTGGCCCGTCAGTACTTCGTCGAAGGCTTCTATCCGAGTGGCACCAAAAATCCAGCGGACTCGCTGAACCCCAGCGCCCAGCTGGTCAAGGCCATCATGCTGAACGGCGCCCGCAACATGACCGGAAACGAGGTGTTCAAGAACCCCGAAACAACCCCCGAACCGCTGGAGGACGCTCCGGGCAACGTGCAGGGATGGGGACGGATCATGCTGGACGATCCCTTGTACTTTGCGGGGGACGACCGTAGGTTGCGAATACAGGAGATGCCCACCGCGGGGGGGCTGACCACCGGAAACAGCGTAACCTCGCACTTCGAGCTGGCGTCGTCCGCCGAGCCGTTGAAGCTGACGCTCGCGTGGACGGACCCGCCCGGCAGTTCGAGTTCGAGCGCGGCTCTCATCAACAACCTCGACCTGGTGCTCACGGCGCCGGACGGTACCGTCTATCGCGGCAATCAGTGGACGACCGATGACGTCAACGTCCTCGGCGACAAGCAGTCGCAGCCCAACCCGGGAAGCTCCGATTCGATCAACAACATCGAGGGGATCCTGCTCCCGTCGCCGCAGGTCGGCACGTACGAGATCGCAGTTGCGGGCACGGACATCCCGGGCGGCCAGAGTGTCTTCACGCAGGGCTTCGCGCTGGTCACGACCGGTGACGTCGGCGACTGCCCGACGGTGGCCTCGACGACTCTTGATCTCACGGGTGTGGGCAGTCTGCAAGTGGATCTCGCGTGGGACCCCGTGGCCGGGGCGCAGGGCTACAACGTGTACCGCAACGGATCGGGCTGCACCGTTCCCCAGTCGGCGGATTTGGTCGTTCCGGTCGACGCCGGCCAGACGACGTTGTCCGACACGAGCGCCCAGCCGGAAACGTTCTACACCTACACCGTGCGGGCGGTGATGTCGTCCGGCGGATGCGAGAACCTGGACAGCAATTGCATCGTCGCGACCACGCTTCCCCCACCGACGATCGACTCCGTCAGCCCCAGGTCCGGCATCAACAACGACCCCACACCCCTGCAGATCACGGGGAACGGCTTCCGCGCCGACAGCCGGATCTACCTCGGCACTGCCCAGGATCCGGAGAAGCACGAGCTGATAGCGACTCTCGTCAGCGCATCCGAACTGCAGGCGGTCGCGCCGGTGAACCTCTTTTCGCAGAGCTACGACATCAAGGTCCTCAACGACCTCGATGGCCTCGAGGCTACGCTGGCTGACGCTTTTCTCGTCGGCGCGCCGATCCAGGTCAACACCGCGTTCGTGGCGAACTTCGGTCCGCTCGGGGACTCGGACGACTTCATCTCGGTCATCGATCTGGAGCAGTTCGCGGTCACCGGAGAGATTCCCACCGGCAACGACACCCAGAACGTCGGCGTGGCCCTGGCGAACCAGGGCACGGGCATCGTGGCCTCCGAGATCCTGGGCGCCATTTTCAGAGCCCGGCTGTTCAGCCCGGGCGCCGGACAGCTCCTCGACAAGCACTTCGCCGTCGGTGGTGTGCCAGTCGGCATCGTCGGACACCCCGATGGATCGAAGGCCTACGTGCTGTCGCACGGTGGCCCGGCCGGCGCTCCCGGTAAGGTCGCGGTGATCGACGTCGTGACGGAATCCGTGGATGCCTTGATAACGGTCGGCCATATCTGGCACAACATCCCCGGCCCCCTGGGAGCGGACGATATCGAGATCGCTCCCAACGGCGCGTACGTCTACACCACGAGTTCGGTTGACGACACCGTCACGGTCATCCGGACCTCGGACAACACGGTGGTCGCCACGGTGCCCGTCGGCGAATCACCCCGTGGTCTGGTGGCCACCAGCACGCGTCTGTTCACGGCCGATCACGACTCGGACACGTTGAGCGTCCTCGAAACGACGTTCTTCTCGGTCGTGGCCACGATCGACGTCGGATTCGGGTCGACCTCCGGAACCAAGCCCAAGAGCCTGGCCGTCTCCCCGGACCAGAGGACCGTCTACATCGGCTTCGAGAATGGCGGGCTTGCTGCAATCAATACGACGACACTGAGTATCGTCAACTCCTCGATCATCTTTTCCCATTTCTGGAAATTGGAGTACAACAGAACGTTGGACAAGCTGTTCGGACTCCGGCGGGGACTTCCGCGGATCGTGCGGATCGACCCGGTGACTCTCGCCCAGGAGGACTACATCGATCTTCCCGTCCCGAGCGACCTGGAATTCCTCGATGCGGAGCCGATCGCGATCGATGCCATCGATCCGACCGAGAGTTGCTTGATCGGCAATTACTTTGTCGCGGTCCAGGGCAACGGATTCCAGGGTGTGGTGCGGGACGACAGCGGTGCGGTCGTTCAAGTGGGGACACGAGTCTTCTTCGGTGGCCAGGAGTCTGCCGATGTCGTGCTCGCGGACTCACAGTTACTCTACGCCCGCGTCCCGGCCTCCGAGAGCTTCCCCGGCACCGTGGATGTCGACGTCTTGAACCCCAACGGGGACACCGCGACCCTCCCCGACGGCCTGCGCTATGTTACCTGCGGCGGGGGAGGCGAGGATCCCTCAGGTATCGAAGTTCCGTGCAACCCCTGTCATGTAGCGCCGCAGCCGTAATCATCCGTTCGTGAGAGAAGAGGCACTGTCAATTTGAGGCTGTCCCTGGCAGCGGGTAGGCGGAACAAGCACTCTTTTTCGAAACCCACGGAGTACGGCGGCGGAGTAGGGTCCGATAATATGCCCGTCGGTTAACTCCAAGGCTCGCGAGGAAGCTGAAATAGGCCGGCGGGGCCGCGGCCTAGTCGGACTCGGGCGGGGCCGGATCTCTCGGAGCGGGTTTGGCTGTGGGCGAATCTTGTTTTCTGGACCCGGCGTCGGTCAATGAAGGGACGCCGAGGGCGAAGACCGTGCCCTCG
>Ga0255058_10000393_pt1 | contig 26114 bp, 25 predicted proteins | sample Cases_109_9_MG_FD_188637 | JGI IMG/M metagenome (GOLD analysis project Ga0255058, IMG submission 188637) | Seawater microbial communities from Amundsen Gulf, Northwest Territories, Canada - Cases_109_9 | ecosystem: Environmental > Aquatic > Marine > Gulf | place: Canada: Northwest Territories... | reverse complement strand
CCCGAAACGTTTCGAGAACAGTCGACGCCGCACCGGCAGCCGATTCCATGGAGACCAGCTCCATGCTCCCCCCGGGGAAATAGTCATTTTGAATGTCTACCAGTACCAGTCCGCTTTTCACTTATTATACCTCGCTGCCGTCACAGTCACCGCGTTTAATGTTTAACGTTTATCGATTAACCCGGCGTTTATTATAACGGCTCACCAGTCGGGTTGTTGATGTGCACCCTGGCAGCGCTGTGAGTTTCGTCGAGGTCGAAGACGATATCGGCGCGATCGGGCATTTCCGAGAGGATGTGTCGGGTCAAACGCTCATAGTGCATGATGAAACGGTCCACTTGCTCGTCTGTCATGATTCTCATGTCCGCAGCCTTGGCAGCCGATGCGGCCGCCAGCTTGTGCTCCTGCAGCCGCCGCCACTCGAAAACCCGTCGCATACTGTCCACGCGTAACAGAATCAATACATCGATGAGTGCGAACAGTCGTTGATAGTCTCCTCGCAGACTCTCGTTGACCGTGCGGCGCCAGACACCGTCCCGATCCTCCTCGCGTTCCAGAATGTTGATCGGGTCGATCAATGCCGCCTCGTTCTCAGGCACCGCGCCCACGCACCAACCCTCGAAAAGCACGGTCGCTACGGGGCCCGCTTGGCAGCGCCACCGATCCGGAGAAAGCCTCGTGTCCGTGGCCTTGTCGAACACCGGCAGCGGGACCGTCTGGTCCTCTCCAAGGGATATGAGCCGGCCGACGACGTCGAGACCCAGCGCCACGTCATGGGTTCCCGGCACGCCGCGGGTTGCGAACAGAGGGTGCACCTCTGACGCCAGCTCCTCGCGCCGCTCTCTGGTCTCGTAAATATCATCTATGGAAAAAGCCACCGCCGGCTCGTCGAACGACTGCTCGAGAACCGCGCCGAGAAGCCGGCAGAGGGTCGATTTTCCGGACCCCTGGGCACCGCACACCCCGACCACCTGGGTACGCCTGTCGTCGCCGCGCCTTGCGCGCAACCAGGCGGCCAGGGGCAGATACAGTGACTCGAGCAGCGGCGACAGATCCTCGTCGATGCGCATTGCCCGGCATTCAGCCACGAACGCCGGCCGGCAGCGCTCGGCAAGAGCGGCCAGCCGCTCACGCGTGAGAAACAGTTGCTGAGAGGGCCAATTCACGTCAGTCAGCACCGATCAGTGTTGCCGCCGTCGCCGGCCGGGTCCGTGAAACTGGCCATGGACTCGTCGGCCACCTACGCTTGGCTTAGGCTCTGTGACCGCCGGACCACCCGAGGGCAGGAGGCGAATTTGAAAGTGTCCACGATTAGTCGCATCAGCGGACCACGAACCGACCATAGGCAACCCCGGTCGCGACCATGGCGGTACCGGATGTTGCTGCTGGCTGTGCTCATGACCATAGCACCGCTGGCATCCGCCGGGGAGGACTACGACGCGGGCAAGCGCGCCTATCTGACCGGCGACTACGCCGAGGCCCTGCGAATCTGGCAGCCCCTTGCCGATAACGGCAACAAGTTCGCCCAGTTCAGTCTCGGCAGCCTTTACTTCGAGGGTGCCGGCGTCGAAAAGAGTTACACGGAGTCCTCCAAGTGGTTTCAGCTTGCCGCCGAGCAGGGCTACGCACCGGCCCAGTTCAATCTCGGCAACGCCTACAAGCACGGTAACGGCGTCGAGCAAGATGATCCGAAAGCCGCCGAGTGGTGGCGAAAGGCGGCCGAGCAGGAATTCGCGCCGGCGCAATTCAATCTCGGCACCCAGTACTATTTCGGGCGCGGAGTGCCGAAGGATGAGGAAACCGCCATCCGCTGGTACCGGCGGGCGGCGGAAAACGGCCACGCACAGGCCCAACGTCTGTTCAGCATGACCGATACCCCGGCCAACCAGGTGCAGGCAAGCGCGCCTGAGCCGGCCGCCGCCAGCAACACCGCCGCCAGCCAGGCCGAATCCAGCGAAACCGCCGCCCTCGCTGTGGCAGCAGCGACCGGCGCTGCCGCCGCCAACGCGCCATCGGCGACGACTGCACCCGCGGTCGCCGGCACAAAGCCGAGCGGCGGTAAAAACTGGCTTCTGGCGCAAAATCCCGAGGATTACACCCTGCAGCTTCTGGCCACCCACGACGAAGATCTGATGCGCGCGTACCTGGACAAGCACCAGCTTACCGGCGAAGTGGCCTACTTCGCTTTCCAGCGCGACGGCAAGCAATGGTACGCGGCGGTTTACGGCGCCTACCCTGGAAAGTCCCAGGCACAGAACGCCGCCGCCACCCTGCCGCCCGGCGTGGGCAAGAATCCGCCGTGGATACGTCAGTTCGGGGGCATCCAGAAGCTCATCAAGGCGCCCTGAACATCACAGCCGCTGACTGGAAGCGGCCATTTGCTTCGTGGCCCGCTCTTCCAGCGTCGCGAGCAGTGACTCCACGTCCCCAGCCACCGTGAAAAGATTGCGAATCGCCGCATCGGCAAAGCCTTGTGCGATAACCTGCTCGATGAGTGACTCGAAGATCTTCCAGTAGTCGCCCACGCTCAAAACGGCAATGGGCTTGGAATGCAGGCCGAGCTGTTGCCAGGTGATGATCTCGATAGTTTCGTCGAGGGTGCCTATGCCACCCGGCAGAACAGCAAACGCATCGGCGAGCTCGAACATGCGCCGTTTGCGCTCGTGCATGCTGTCGACGACGATGAGCTCCGTGAGATCGGGATTGCCCACCTCGCGGCGCATCAGAAATTCGGGGATCACACCGCTTACCTCGCCGCCGTGCTCGAGAACCGCCTGCATGACGACGCCCATGAGGCCGATGCTGCCGCCGCCGTAGATGAGGCGCACACCGCGCTCCGCGAGACGGCGGCCGAGTTGCTCCGCCGCCTGGGTAAAGGCCGGATCCGCGCCGGCCCTGGACCCGCAGAACACGCACAGGCTTTGAATGCTCTTCACGAATATCAGAGATCGTTGACTTGGCGAAGCAGCTCGAGCTGGGACGCTTCAATGGGATAGGCCTGCGCAAACCCTCGCACATAGACAGCACTTCGCGGCGTAATGCGAAACAGCGTGAAATCCTGAAGAGGCCGTATCAAATCCATGATGTCGCCAAACTTGACCGCGAACAAATCCATTACCTGGCTCCAATGGGTTGAATCCCGTTCGACGACTTGCGCATCGGCATCGAAGCTCAAACGTTTACGGGCAAATAGCTGCTTGGTATCGTTCTCCGCTTGCAACAACATGATGCTTACCCGTGGCGTCGCCAGAAGATTACCCGTGTGCGTCGAAAGCTCGCTCAAATTGACGTAGAAGGCGTTGTCGTCGATGCGCACGAAGGGAGCGTAGCTGGCGTCGGGAACACCGTCAGCGCTCGTAGTGGCCATCAATACGGAGCGAAATTCGGCGAGAAACTCGCCGGCCTCGACGACAATCGGGTCCGTGGGTGTGCGATACCTGTTCGCGCTGTCGTTGGAATCCGCCATCAAACCGTCATTGCAAATCTGAAATGGAGTCTCTAACCATAACGTTACTGCCGCCGGACGTATCGGCACTGACGGCCATAGGATTGGTCGCGCTCAGCCTCTTCACCTCGGCGCTCAGCGCGGGCGCCGGCATCGGCGGCGGGCTCGTGCTGCTGAGTGTCATGGCCTCTTTTCTGCCGCCGGTGGTCGTCATACCCACCCATGGCGTGGTTCAGCTCGGCTCCAACGCCGGGCGCGCCGCGCTCATGCGCCACCATATCAATCGCCGCATACTGCTGCCATTCGTGCTCGGCTCGGTGCTAGGCATCGTCCTGGGCGCGAAGCTGTTCGTGGCGTTGCCGGCGCCGGTCCTTAAAACTATTCTCGGCTTGTTCATTCTTGCCGTCGTCTGGCTACCAAAGCTCAGAGCGTCACACATTCCGAACCGCGGATTCACCCTGGTCGGTATCGTCGGCAGCTTCTGCACCATGTTCGTCGGCGCCACCGGTCCATTCGTGGCGAGCTTCATCACACCGGATCGCCTCGACCGGCACGCGGTCGTGGCAACCCACGCCGCCTGCATGACAGTGCAGCATACCCTGAAGGTCGTCGCATTCGGATTTCTCGGCTTTGCCTTCCTGCCCTGGCTGCCGCTGCTGACGGCCATGATCGGTGCGGGATTTCTCGGCACCATGATCGGCAGGCGGCTGCTGGACCGCCTGCCCCACCAAATTTTCGCGCGCGCGTTCAAGGTCATTTTGACGGTGCTCGCCCTGCGCCTCCTGTACGCGGCGCTATCCGCCTGGTAGGGCGTGGTAGAGAGAGCATCACTCCACACCCGCCTTGCGCATGCCCTCCAGGAAATGGGGCATCGCCCTCGGTGTATAGGGAACGTGCTCCTCGATCCACGGGATCGAAATATCGGGCTGCAGATCGCGAAGAGCGGCCATCGCCTCCCGGATCTCCTCGGACTTGTCCGTTTGCGCCAGGCTCGCGCAGAGGATGCGATGGGCGGCCGTGAAACCGGGTCGTTCCATTATCGCCTTGCGCGCCCATTCGACGGCATCCTCATAGCGTCGCGCATAGTAGTGCGCGACGCCGGTGCCGGAATAGAAGAAGGACTTCAGCGGATCGTGGGGACTCATGCGTAGAGCCTGCTCGAAGTAGCCGATCGCTTCCTCGGATTGCCCATCGAATGCCAGCGCCCATCCCAGATATCCGTAAGCAGTCGCAAAATTCGGGTCCAGATCCAGAGCGCGCTTGTATTGACGCACCGCTTCCCCGGTCCGCCGCCGGGCGAATACGAGATAACCCAGAGCAAGATGTGCCCAGGAGTCTTCGTCATCCAGCTCGGCTGCCCGGTGAGCGAGCTCCGCCACCTGCTGGAAATCGACACTTTCCGGCCTCCAGCCAACGTGACTGGACACCAGCAGGGAGAAAGCGAGCAGACTGTGCGCAGGCGCGTAATCGGGATACTGTCGAACGGCCTCGCGAAGCATCTCGATGGCGATTTCGCTTTCCCGCGTGGTCATGCGCCCGTAGTGAGCGAGAGCACGCATGACGAAATCCCACGCATCCAGATGCTCCGGTGACCGTCGCTCGGAGCGCACGCCTTCGGCGGCTATCAGCTTGGGCTCGATGGCCGCCGTCACGCTCTGAGTAATGTCGTCCTGCAGCTCGAAGATGTCCGTAAGCTCGCGGTCGTAGTTCTGACCCCAATGATGCGCGCCGGTTACGGCATCGACGAGCTGGGCAGTGATGCGCAGGCGATTTCCAGATTTCCGAACGCTTCCTTCCAGCAGATATTGCACGCCCAGATCGCGCCCGATCTCCTTGATGTCGACCGACTTACCCTTGTAGGCGAACGTGGAGTTGCGCGCGATGACGAGAAACCACCGCAGTCGTGACAGCGCCGTGATGATGTCTTCGGTCACGCCATCGCTGAAGTACTCCTGCTCCGGATCACCGCTCAGATTCAGGAACGGCAGCACCGCGATGGAAGGTTTTTCCTGCTGCGCCAGTGGTGGCTCCTGCACCTGCGGTGCTTGTTTGTCCGTCGCTTGCGTGTCGGCCGCGATGCAGGGACGCTGCAGACGGATCTCATTGAACAGCTGCTCGGTTTCCGCATCCGGCTCGACCTGAAGCTCGTCGCGCAATGTGTCGCGGCAGGCCTGGTACTGCTTCAGCGCCAGACCGATCTGTCCTTTTCCCGCGTAGTACTTCATGAGTGTCCGCCGGGCGGGCTCCTGCAGCGGGTCGATCGTGAGCAACCGTTTTGCCGTTTCCGCTGCGGACGCGACGGAATCGTGCTGCAGCTGGTGATTCATGAGCCTTGCGCAGACGTCGATGGTGAGCTCCTGGATGCGCGCCTGCTCGACGCGCAGAAACTCCTCGAAGGCGCGATCGCGGATCCGGATCCCCTCGAGAAATTCGCCGCGGCAAAGCGTCACAGCGGATTGCAGCGCGCCGGGTGAACCGTCGGCCGCGTGCCTTTCCAGGGCCAGCACATCGGTGTCGACAGCGACGGGGTCCAGCGCCAGGATCTCGCCTTGAATCACCAGCGGGCAGGGATCGAGCCCGCCGACAGCACGGCGCAGGGTCCACACGGCGTGACGGAGACTACCCCGGGCCTGACTCTCGCCGCGGTCGCTCCACAGCAGGGCCATGAGCTTGTCCCGCGTGTGTGCTTCGCCCGGGCGCAGAGCCAGACAGGCAAGTAGCAACGCCGCCTTGGTGCTCGGGATCTCCATGCCGGCGCCCGTCGCGTCCCTGGCATCGAAGCCGCCGAGCATTGTGAGCTGCAACGAGATCATCGATCTGCCCCCCCTGGAGCCGGCGCAGCATGTGGAATTTCGGGAGCTTTGCCTATTTAACGCCGAATTAACGGCTACCGCAACGCTGCGGTGGGTGCCGTTAACGCGGTGACGGACAGCGCGGCAACGGGGCCTGGCTAAGCTGCAAGCGCCTCTTACAACCGAGGAGACTGAAAAGATGAAAGCGCGGGAACAACTCATTGCGGCGAGCATGATTGCCATCATCGGAAGCAGCGGTGCTTTCGCCTACGACCAGGCTCAATACGCGTCCGTCAAGAACGGCCAGTCGAACTGCGCCTGGTGCGACCTCAGCGGCGCCAATCTCAGCAACGTCAACTTCTCCGGCGCCGATCTGTCGGGCGCGAATCTCACCGGCGCGGACATGTCCGGCGCGGTACTGATAAAGGCGGATTTGAGCGGCGCCGACCTCACGGGCGCCATGGTCGCCGGCGCCGATCTGTCGGGCAGCAATCTGGCGGGTGCGGATCTCGATCAGGTGGATCTTTCCCGCGCCGTACTCGTGGACGCGATGCTCGAGAAAGCCTATTGCGATTGGGCCACCAAGTTGCCCGACGACTCGGAGCTGGCCTGCGTGGGAGTCGCCATCGAACGCAAATAGAGGCGCTCAGCCCGCTCGAAGGAGCGGTTTGACATGCGGTTGCTTTCAGCTTGTACTCAGGCGATGAGCTACGAGCGCATCCAGGTCGAGCCCCTGTCTCCCGCCCTGGGGGCCGAGATACGGGGCGTCGATCTGGGCAAGCCCCTGGATGACGACACGATCGCGGAAATCCGGGGCGCCTTTCTTGCCCATCTGGTGATCTTCTTCCGCGATCAGTCCCTGACGCAAGAGCAGTATCTGCGCTTCGCCCGCACCCTGGGTGAGCCCAGCGAGTACCCGTTCGTCGAAGGCATGGACGGCTATGCCGAGATCACCGAAGTCATCAAGAAGGAAAACGAGCGCGTCAATTTCGGCGGTATCTGGCATTCTGACACCACTTATCTGGAATGCCCGCCCATGGGAACCATGCTGTATGCGCGCGTGATCCCGCCTGTAGGCGGCGATACGCTGTTCGCCAACATGGTCACGGCCTACGAAAGTCTTTCCCCGGGCATGCAGCGTCTGCTGATTGGGCTGACCGCCGTCAACAGCGCGGAAAAGGACGATGCCGCGGCGACCCGCGTCGACCGGCTCCGGGAACGGCCCCGGGAAGTGGGCGAAACCGTCACAGTCGCCGAGCACCCCATCGTGCGCACCCACCCGGAGACCGGGCGCAAGGCGCTCTACGTCAATCCCGGACACACCGTGCGCATCGCCGGGTTCAGCGAGGCCGAGAGCGCACCGATTCTCGATTACCTCTATCGCCATCAGACGCAGCCGGAATTCACCTGCCGGTTCCGCTGGCGGCGCGACTCTCTGGCCTTCTGGGACAATCGTGCCGCTCAGCACTATCCCCTCAATGACTACCACGGCCATCGCCGCGCAATGCAGCGCATCACTCTCGCGGGCGACCGGCCCCGCTGAATGTCCACGCGTCTGTCCTGCCTTTTGTTGACCCGCCAGTGGCGCGATGTGGGCGACGGGTTGGAGCTCGTGCTGTGGGCCCGATCGGATCAGGGACCGGTACGCGTCGTCATCGACAATCAGAAGGCGATCTGCTTTGTCCCCCGCGACACGCCGCTGCCGGGACTGGATGGAGGCAAGCGGCGCTTCGAACGCAAACCCCTGGAGCTCGCGACCCTGTCGGGAACGCCGGTGGACGGCCTTTATTTCCGCTCTCAACGGGATCTCGCGACCGCCCGCGAGTCGCTGCGCGGACGCGGCGTCACCCTGTACGAGTCCGATCTCAAACCCACTGATCGCTATCTCATGGAGCGCTTCATCAGTGCGGCATTCAGCGCCCGCGGCGAAACCCACCAATGCACGGGCTATCTGGAATTTCGTAACCCGGAAGTCAAACGCGACGTCTTCCGCGCCCGGCTTACCCCTATCTCGCTGGACGTGGAGAGCGACGGTCTATCGGGCCAGCTGTACTCCATCGCGGTGCACGGTGACGATAGCCATGACGATGGCGCTGTCGTCTTCATGATCTCCGATGAAGCTATCCAGGTGGACGGGGCACGCATCGAGCCGTGCGCCGACGAGCGCGCCTTGCTGGAGGCATTCTTTGCCTGGCTGGCGAGGGCCGATCCGGACTTGATCCTCGGCTGGAACGTCGTCAATTTCGATCTGGATCTCATCGAGCGCCGCTGCCGGGCCTTGAACGTCGCATTTGCCATGGGGCGCGGCGGCGATCGCGCCACTGTGCTGCAACCGCAGAACGCACGCGGCACGCGCATCGCGCGGATCCCGGGCCGCGTGGTGCTCGATGGTATCGACTGGCTGCGCGCGGCGTTCTGGAGCTTCGAAAGCTTCGAGCTGGAAACGGTGGCGCACGCGTTGCTCGGGCGCGGCAAGCATGATCTGACTGGCGACGCGGGTGGCAATACGGCCGGCCACGACAAGGTCGGCGAGATCAACCGGCTGTTCCGGGAAGATCGCGCCCGCCTTGCCGCCTACAACATCGAAGACTGCCGTCTGGTCACGGAGATCTTCGCCGCCACGGGACTGGTGGAATTTGCGCTTCGCCGCGCGGAGCTCACCGGCCTTGCCATGGATCGGCTGGGCGGATCCGTTGCCGCGTTCGACAACCTCTACCTGCCGCGGCTGCACAGGCACGGCCGCGTGGCCCCGGACGTGGGCGATGCCGGAGACGGTCCCGGCAGCCCCGGCGGCTATGTCATGGATTCCGAACCGGGTCTCTACGACAACGTCCTGGTGCTGGACTTCAAGAGTCTCTACCCGAGCATCATCCGTACATTCCAAATCGACGCACTGGGACTCGCCGTACCCGGTGACGATCCGGTTCCCGGCTTTCTCGAGGCCCGCTTCGCGCGCCACGGCGCCATTCTTCCCGAGCTCATTGAGGAACTGTGGCAGGCTCGCGACGAGGCCAAGAAGAACGACGATGCCGCGCTCTCCCAAGCCGTCAAGATACTCATGAACTCCTTTTACGGCGTGCTCGGTTCCCCGGGCTGCCGTTTCTACGATGCCCGCCTCGCAAGCTCCATTACCCGGCGCGGCCACGAGATAATTCAGAAAAGCCGTGATCGCATCGCGGAGCATGGGTTTCGTGTCATCTACGGCGATACCGATTCACTGTTCGTGCTGCTCGGCGACGCCGTCGACGAGATCGAGGCGAAGCGTATCGGCACGGATCTCGCGGTCACACTCAATGATTGGTGGCGGGCTGCGCTTCTGCGAGAGTTTCGACTCGACTCCTTTCTGGAGATCGAATTCGAGACCCTTTATCTGCGATTTCTCATGCCGACGGTGCGCGGTGAGCAGACCGGTAGCAAGAAACGCTACGCTGGCCTGGTGCGCACCGCCGACGGCGGCACCGAAATGGTGTTCAAAGGGCTGGAAAGCGTGCGCACGGATTGGACGCCGCTGGCGCGCCGTTTTCAGCGTGAGCTCTACCGCCGGATTTTTCTCGATCTGCCCTTCGAGGAATTCGTCCGCGAGACGCTTGCCCGTCTACTTGCCGGAGAGCTCGACCAAGAGCTCGTCTACCGCAAACGTCTGCGCCGGGCCCTCGACGAGTACACGCGCAACATCCCGCCCCACGTTCAGGCGGCACGCAAGCTCGAGAAACCGGGCCGCTGGGTGCGCTATGTGATCACCTCCACCGGGCCCGAGCCGGTGCGAGACGAATTGCCGAAGCCCGACTACGACCACTACCGCGAGCGGCAGCTGGCGCCCGCCGCCAACGGAATACTGCACTTTCTCGATACCAGCTTCGAGGCCATTACCGACGCGCAGCTGGCGATTTTCTAAGGCAAAAAGAGGACGCACTTATTTTTTCCAAAAAATAAGTGCGTCCCCTTTTTGCCTACACTCACTGAACATGCTACGCACATTCAGTGAGACGCCCCCATGGAGCTGAACGCCGACGATCGGCAGTTTTTCACGGCTGTCGTCGAGATCATCTTCAGCAACCCCTTCGACGATGCGCGCACACGGATCCGCGCGCTGATGCCCGCTGCCCCCCGAACCGCCGGGGCCACCAGCAAGCATCCATTCGGCGCCGTCGTGCCGGCGTGTGAGGAACGGCTGGAAAGGCTCGCCGCGGCAGGCGTCGCCGCCCCCAAAGACGTGGCCGCGCGTGACCGGGAAATTCTAGGGTACGTGATGCTGTTCCGCGTCTATCACCACTACGTGGACCACTTCGACGCGCTCATCGCCGAACAACTGACAAAGGGCGACGAACCGGTCGCGGCGCCCTTTGCGGACGCGCTGCTCGCCGAGTTGCGCGCCTGCGGTTTCAACAGCGACGACGCTGCCCGCTACCTGGCTTTGTTCTATCAGCTGCGACGCGCTTACTACTTCATCGTGGATTCACTGCTGGGCGACAGCCCGGCTATGGGCCGCCTGCGCCACGCATTGTGGAACAACGTATTCACCACCGATGTGCGCATCTATGAAAAGCACTTGTGGAATCGCATGGAAGACTTCTCCACCCTGATGCTCGGCGAGACGGGAACGGGCAAGACGTCGGCGGCGGCCGCCATCGGACGATCGGGGTTGATCCCTTATGATCGGAAACGGGGTTGCTTCGCCGCGAGCTTTAACGCCTCCTTCGTCGCCGCCAATCTGTCGCAGTACCCGGAGAGCATCATCGAGTCGGAGCTGTTCGGCCACCGCAAAGGGGCGTTCACGGGAGCGATCGACAACCATCGAGGGTTGTTCGAACGACTGAGCAACTACGGCGCGCTGTTCCTCGACGACATCGGTGAAGTGTCGGTACCCATTCAGATCAAGCTGTTGACGGTACTTCAGGAGCGGCGTTACTCGCCGGTAGGCAGTCACGAGCAGCTGCGCTTCGATGGCAGAGTCATCGCCGCCACCAACCGCTCACTGGCGGAGCTTCGTGCAAGTACTGAGTTTCGCGATGACTTTCTCTATCGCCTGTGCTCCGACGTCATCGAAGTGCCGCCATTGCGCCGGCGCCTGCGGGAACATCCCCCGGAGCTCGAGCAGCTCGTGTCTCTGCTCATAACCCGCGCCACCGGAAGCCAGGCGCCGGATCTCAACGATATGGTCGTGAGCTCGTTGCGCGCAACTATCGAAGATGACTACCCGTGGCCGGGCAACGTGCGCGAGCTCGAGCAGGCGGTACGACGCATTCTGCTCAACGGCCACTACGAAGGCGTGACGACCGAGGCAGGTGAGGGCGAGGAATCTTCCCTCGCAACAGAGATCCGCGACGGAAGCCTGACGGCCACGGATCTTTTGAGCCGCTACTGCAGGGCCCTGTACGCGCGAATGGGTTCCTACGAGCAGGTAGCCCGCCACATCGATCTGGATCGACGCACGGTCAAGAAGTACATCGAACGCGACGCCAGCTAGCCCAGCTCCACGATCTGCGGCGGGTGATCCGCGTACTCCAGAAAACGCAACAGTCCATCCGCCGAAACGGCCGTGGTCATCGCGTTATCCAGCGGGTGAAAATTCAGAGGATCGTGCTCGAGAAGGCCGGCATCCAGCACCATGTGCACGTCGCCGCCGTGATCGTTGATGACGGCGAAGGGTGTGACGGCGCCGGGAACAACCCCCAGGTAGTGCATCAGTCGCTCGGCGCTGGCAAAGGAAAAGCGTCCCGCCCCCAATCGCTCGGCGAGCACCTTGAGATCGATCTCGCGATCCTCGAGGCAGGTCACCAGCCACATGCGCCCTTTCTTATTGCGAAGAAACAGATTCTTCGTATGACCTCCGGGGAAATCTTCGCGCAGCCCTCGGGATTCCTCCACCGTAAAGACGGGCGCGTGCTCCACCGTGCGATGGGCAATGTCCAGACTCTCCAGCCGGACCAGGAGATCGGCACTGGTCAACGGCGCCGTGTCATCTGCCAGCCGTGGTTCGGGATAAGTGTTCTCGGTCATGGCGGGCGACCATAGCAAGTCCTGCCGCTGCCGGGTAGCTCGACCCGGGCCCGTCACTCTGTAGAATAGCGACGCGCTGGTATCGATATCGGGGAGCGTATTTTGGGCAGGCCAGACTGGCTGACAGTTGCTATCGTGGCTCTTTTACTGCTGAGCGGGCTTGCCTGGGGACAACCCGGCCAGGTGGCGGAGATCGCCATCGGCAAGCCGGCGCCGATTTTTTCCGCCATGGACGAAAACGGTAACCGTCAGCGGCTTTCCAATTACCGCGGCTCCCACGTGGTGCTGGAGTGGACCAATCGTGCCTGCCCGTTCGTCAAGAAGCACTACGACTCCGACAACATGCAGTCGCTGCAGAACGATGCACGCTCCAGGGGTGTCGTCTGGCTGACGGTGACCTCGACAGCTCCGAGTCACGCGGGCTACATGGATGCCGGCGGCGCGCAGCGCTTCCGGAATCGCTACGACGCGACACCGACGTCCATTCTTCTGGATCCCGACGGGCGCATGGGCCGGCAGTACGACGTCGAGGTAACGCCCCAGGTGTTCATCATCGACCCCGACGGCAATCTCGTGTACATGGGCGGCATGGATGACAAGCCCACCACTCGTATCGCCGATGTCGATCAGGCCACCGACTACGTGGGTGAGGCCCTGGACGAAACCCTTGCGGGCCGCCCCGTCTCGCGTCCCATCACCCGCGTCTACGGCTGCCCCATCGTTTACTGACCCATCGTGAGCAGGCGCTTTGGGATTGCCATGGCCGTGCTGTCGGCGGTGTGCTACGGCGCGGCGCTGCCGCTCTCGAGGCTTGCCTACGATCACGGCAGCAATGCGCTCACCATACTGACTTTGCGTTACCTGGCCATCATATTGCTTCTGGGCATATGGCTTCGGATGACCGGATCATCTTTTCGAATGGCACCGCGATTGATCCTGGCGAGCGCAGTGGTAGGTGTGTGCTTCGTGGCCGTCTCGGGAGGCACATTGGCTTCGGTCAACTTCATTCCCGTGAACCTGACGGTGGTCGTGTTCTACACCTACCCGATGATGACGCTGCTGGTAGTGAGTGCCATGGAGGGGCGAAGGCCCGGTGGTGGCGATCTGCTGGCCGTGATCCTGGCCCTGCTCGGTGTGGGCCTGGCCATTCAGGTGAGCTTTCAGAGCTTGAATGTCGCGGGAGTCGGCTTCGCGCTGTTGGCCGCGGTCGGCGTCACCGGCTCGTTCATCGTCGCGAGTCGGGTCCTGCGCGAGGCCGGTACCACGCGGATGACCTGGTATGCATGCAGCGTAGCCTTCCTCGGTGGTGCTGCCATGACGCTGGGATTCGACGCCGTGGCGATTCCTGATACGGCCTTCGGCATCGGCCTGATCGCCGTCGTCATCGCCGTCTTTGCCACCGCCGTCATATCCATGTTCGTGGCGGTGAGGGTCATCGGTCCGGTGCGTCTGGCGACATTCTTGTGCCTGGAGCCGGTGACGGCCATTTTCGTCGCGGTGCTCGCCCTAGGTGAACACCTGAAAGGCGGCCAGTGGCTGGGGGTGGTCCTGGTCGGCCTTGCCCTGCTGATCGCCAGCCGCCGGCCCACCAGGTAAAAAGGGGACAGTTTATGAGATCAGAGCTCTTTATCTGCTCTAACACATTAAACTGTCCCCTTTTTACCTGGCAGTTCCAGGCAATTATCGCCGATTCTCGGTAGTGAGACCCAGGCCGCGGCCGTCGCCGGCCAGAGCGACCATTCTGTACTGGTGTGACGCGGGCCCGGGCCCACGACGCCGGAACTAACCCCAATCCGGCAGCGGACCCGTTTCAAGTCACCATGAACGGGTACACACCGGGCCATCTCCCAGCCACCGTCAGCGGCAGATTTCTCCCACGGATCTGCCCCGGAGCTGAAACCTTTGCGTCCCGCCCGTGTACTACCAGTGAATGGACGCCCAGAGAGCAACACGCGTGAGCCTCGAAGCCGAGCCGATGAAAACGGTCGTCAATCTGGACGAGCGCCACTGGCTGCCGCGTCACTGCCGGGGCGACCGTGAAGCTTTCACCGAGCTGATGAATGCCTATCAGGCGCCGGTGTACGGCTATCTGGTGCGATGCGGCGTGCCGCCTGCAAGCCGCGACGACGTGTTTCAGGAGATATTCGTGAAGATCCATCTCGCCGCTGCGTCCTATCAGGCGTCCCGTCCCCTGCGGCCGTGGCTGTTCACGATCGCGGCCAACAGCGTGCGCAATCACTTTCGTGACGAAAACCGCCACCGTGTGGCCGACGAAGGCGAAGCATGCGACACGCCCAGCGGCGATCACGGCCCCCGGGCGCTGGCGGAGATCCGGGAGACGGTCGCGTGGCTGGAACGCGCCTTGCCGGCGCTTCCCCTGGCCCAGCGCGAGGTGCTGCTGCTCGGCAGCGTCGCCGGGCTGCGATTGCAGGACGTCGCCACGGTACTCGACATTCCGCTCAATACGGTCAAGACCTTGACCCGGCGCGCGCGCTTGAGCTTGGCCAGGGCGCTGGCGGAGTACACGTCGGGGACGGCGGGAGGTGCTTCGTGATGCGCTGCTCGGCGGTGCAGGAGCGTCTCGCCGACGAAGGCGCCGCGCTCATCCAGCGTGACGCCGCGCTACGCGAGCACGTCGCCGGCTGTTCCGACTGCGGATCTTTTCTAGAAGCCCTGGAGCAGGTGGACGCAAGCCTGTCCCGGCTTCCCGCGGTGCCGGCGCCGCCGTCACTGCTCGCCCGCACGGCGAAGGCTGTCAACGGTGAATCGAAACCTGCCCCCGGGAACCGCCGTACGGACCCGGGTGCCAGAAAACTCGCAACGGCGCTTGCCGCCATGGTCATCCTGGCCGCCGGATTCGGGCTGGTGGAATCCGTGCAGCAGGAACTCCAATGGGTGGAACGTCTTTATCCCCGAGCGTTTTCCGACTCCTTCAGGGCAGAGCCTTATAGATCGCTTGACGAATCCCGACCGGCAACGGTGGTCGCCAAGGCGCCTGCCCCACGGCCGGCGCAAACGCAGCCGGTGATGCCAGAGCCGACGATCGAACCGCAGCCGGAAACGGTACCGGAACTGGCTCTGATGGCCCCCCCGGCCTCGCCACCAGCGGAATCTCTTGCGGAGCTGGAACCGGAGCCGATGTTTGACCTCAAGGCTGGCAGCCGCGTGGCGGGACCAACGACCACGCAGAAGCACGGCACGAGGGCCACGAGACGGTCGTCGGGAGAATCCGTCTTCGCAGAGGAGCCGCTGGCAGAATCGCTTTCAAACGAGGAACGTGAGGTTGTTGCTCAATTGTCGAAGGCGCAGAAAAAACGCGACCGGCAAGTAGCCGGTGAGGTAATACGCGAGACAGTTGGCCACCAGCCCGTCCTCCGAGGGGACACGGCCGTCGGCGGGGTAGTATCGATACAGGCTCCCGCTCTGACCGACAGCGACGACGAGGCAGCCCAGCTTTCCCATGACCGTTTGTTCAACCTCGCCCCCACCCCGGAAGTCGCGGGCAACAGAAGTGAAGCCGAGAGCCCGGCGCGGCCCCGAGTGGCCGCCAAGATGCCCGCGGCCAAGCGGTCGCTCGCCCAGGAACGGGATAACGCCCCGCGCCTGCCGCTGTCCGCCGTGCCTGGCAAGTCGGGACAGATGGCCGATGCCAAGGACAAGCTCGAGAGCAAGGTGCAGATCGTCCCCGGTAGCAGGCTGGCACAATCCACGGGGCCACGTCAGGTGGCCAGGCGCTTCCTCGCCGAACAGGAGCGCCTCACGGGTCTCGGCTTTCAATCGGGCTCGGGTTACTGGGCCAATACCTACGTGCCCGGCGACGCGGCCATTCGCCTGCTGGAAGCACGGTTACAACGCTGGGATCGCAGCGTGCTGACCGCAAGCGTCGGTGACTCGCGTCTGGAAGCAGCGGCGCACCAGAACTGGCAGCCCTTCGACGTACCCGAGAACGCCGCCCTGGCCGTCTACCTGCATGCCGACAAACGTGCCGTGGACGGCCGTTCGCGACTGCGTGTTCAGGTCGGGCTGCAAGCGTCGCAAAAGCGCAGCGGCCTTCGCCCGGACATGAACGTGGGTGTGGTATTGGATCTGCGCCGGCCCGTGGACGATGCCACCGGGGCAAAGCTACGCGCGCTGGTGACGGCACTCGCCCGAGCGCGCCAACCAGGGGATCGCTTTTCCATCACCGTCGCCGGTCATCCCGGCGGATTGCTGGTGGCGCCGGAGGACTTCCGCTACGGACCGATTCGCGTCGCCATGCAATCCCTGTTCACGATCACCGGCGACACCCGGGCACCAGCTTTTGACCTGGCGGCCGCCGTGCATACGGCGGCGCAGAACGTGCACCAGGGTGACGATGCTTCGGCGCCGCTGGGCGCGAGTCTCGTGCTGCTGGTGTCGACGGCGCCATTCGCCGAGCAACGCGAGTCCCTGGAACGCATGGCCCACGAGAATGCCGTGGCAGGCATCGGCATGAGTGTCGTCGCGGTGGGCGGCGGCGCGGATCTCGTCTCCATCGATCGGCTGGCGCTTCTGGGCCAGGGCCATCGGCGGGTGCTGGCTGCCGCCGAGGATGCCGTCAAGCTCGTGGATCGCGAGTTGCACGCCGCCAGCCGGGCGGTGGCGCGGGCCGTGCGCTTGCGGATCCGCCTCGCTCCCGGCGTCGAGCTCATCGACGTGCTGGGATCGAAAAACCTCAGCGACCAGGCAGCGCAGCAGGTGCGCGAGGCCGAACGCAGCATCGACCAGCGAATGGCCCGCAATATCGGTATTCGTGCCGACCGCGGCGAGGACGAAGAAGGCATTCAGATCGTCATCCCGAGCTTCTTCGCCGGCGACAGCCATGCGGTTCTGCTGGATGTGGTGGTCCCGGGACCGGGCCCGGTGGCCGACGTCAGCGTGCGTTACAAAGATCTCGTTTACCGGCGCAACGGTGTCGCCCGCGTGCGGCTCACAATCGAGGATGGTCGCCGCAATCCCGGGCCTCTGGAACGCAATGTTCTCAAGAATCAGCTGGCCTACGCGCTCGCCGGTTCCGCCGCAACCGCAGGCGAACAGCTCGCCGCCGGTGATCGCCCCGCTGCCGTTCGCACGCTGACCACAGCACGGGATCTGATTACCGGCATGCGCCAGGAGATCCCGGGCTGGGACAACGATCGTGAGCTGCGCGACGACGAAGCACTACTGGCGCAGTACCTGACGGTGCTGGGCCCGAGATTCGCCGGCAGCGGCCAGCAACAACACCATTTGGCGGATTCGTTGCGCTATCTCGCCTTTCGACGACTGATACCAACACACAAGTAAACCATGGGCGTGCCAAGGAGTTTCGAACCATGAGAGCGATATTGTTGATTGTGATGACCTGCATCAGCGCCTTCGGTGTGACGCATGCGGCGACGGACACCAACGGCGGCGAGGTGCGGGTACCGCTGGAGATATACCGGCAGCTGGTCGAGCAGGCCAACCAGGATGCGAGACCTGCCCCGGCAAGCTACGCCATCGGCGTAGCCAATATCGATGTCGCTATCATCGACGACGACAAGCGCACCACCGCCCGCGTGAGCGTGAGCCTCAACATCGAAACCTTCGAGAACGAGTGGACCCTGGTGCCGGTCCTGCCGCCCGGCGCGGCGCTCAGCGATGCGAGCGTAAACGGCGCGCCGGTGCAGCTGGTGCAGGGACCAGACGGGCTTGCCTGGAGCACCGACAAGGCCGGCACGGTGACCATGCAACTGCGCTATGGCCTGGATGCGCGCCGGTCCGATGCGGGCTTTACATTGCCCCTGCCGGTGCCACGAGCCGCCGCCACCAACCTTCGGCTGACATATCCGGGTACGGGTGTGGACCTGGTGGTGATTCCCGCCGCCGATCTGCAGGCCAGCGAGAGCGGCAACATGACGCTGTTCACGGCCAGAATCCCGAGCACCTCTTCGGTGCTGGTAACGTGGCGTTCCGCCGTGCAACGGGCTCACGCCGTGAGCCGGGCGCGCTACGAAGGCGAGCTCGAGGGACAGGCACTCAACTGGACTGCAGAGTTCGATGTGGAGATATTCGAAGGCGAGCTCGTCAACCTGCCGCTGATGCCGAGCACCGTCACCTTAGGCGAGCTGCGCGTGGATGGTGAGCAGGCAACCGTCATCGAAGAGCAGGGTCAGTTCGTCACCGTCGTCAAGGGGCGCGGCTTGCACAAGGTAAGCGTCACGTTTCAGGTGCCGGTGATTACAGAGAACGGGCCGCCGCGCGCGACCCTGCACGTGCCCAGGGTTCCGGTCTCCCGTTTTGAATTGCGCCTGCCCGGCAACAAGGAGGTGACGGTGAGCCCCGGCGCCAACGTCGTCGCCTTGCATGAAGAAAACGCCACAGTGGCCTCCGTTTTCGTGCCCATGAGCGAAAGTGTGATCTTCTCCTGGGTGGATGCCGTTCCCGAGGACGTGCGTGCCCAGGTGCGCGCCAATGCAACCCTGTACCACGCGGTGCACGCCGAGGAAGGCGTGCTGCAGGTGCGCGGCCTGGTGGTCTACGAGATTAATCGCGGCGAGACCAATCTACTCAAGCTCAAGGCTCCCAAGGACGCCCAGGTGACCAGCGTCAAGGCGCCCTCCGGTGGCGTGTCCGACTGGACCGAGAGCGCCGGTGGCGACGATACGCACAAGACCATCAGCGTATTCCTGGATCGCGCGGTGAAGGGCGAGTTCGTGCTCGACGTCACCTACGAGTACCTTCTGGGGGGTGGCGCGCAGGCGCTGGAGCCGGTACCGGTTCCGTTGCTGGCCGCCGACAATGTGCACCGCCAGCGCGGCATGGTGGCGCTGCTGGCCGGACCCGAGCTCACCCTGCAACCCATTACCGAGGACCGCTTAGCGCGGGTCGGCGAGAACCAGTTGCCGGCCTTCGTGCGTAATCTCCTCACCATGAGTGTCGCGCATACTTACAAGTACACCGAGCGTTCGCCCGAGCTGGTGGTGAGGGCGGTGGCGCCGGAGCGCAAGCAGGGCAAGTTCGACGCCCAGGTCGACACGTTGATCTCTATCGGTGACGTCACCATGAAGGGATCCGCCACCGTGGAGATCAACGTCAAGTCCGGCGCCATTCTGGCGCTGGCGTTGCGCTTGCCCCCGGACGTCAATGTTCTGGGCGTCACCGGGCCATCCATCCGCAACCACGAAGTGCGTTCCGGCGATGACCATCAGTCCATCGACATCGACTTCACCCAGGAGATGGAAGGTCAGTTCCGGCTGGAGGTGAGCTACGAGCGCATCATGGGCGACAGCGAGCCGGAATCCCGGGTGCCGACGGTCAGCGTCGCAGACGCCGAGGTAGAGCACGGACGCATCGCCGTCGAGGCGTTGAGCGCCGCGGAAGTTCGCGCGACGGCGGCGGACCAGCTTTCATCCCTGGACATCAACGAGCTGCCCCAGCAACTGGTGCTGAAGACCACCAACCCGATTTTGCTCGCCTACAAATACGTGCATGCCGAGCCGCCCTACCGCCTCGCCCTGAAGATCACCCGCCACCGGGAGATCGACGTTCAGGTGGCGGCCATCGAAAAGGCGCATTACTCGACTCTGTATACCCGCGACGGCCTGGCGGTGAGCACTGCGCGTTTCCACGTGCGCAACAGCCGCAGGCAGTTTCTGCGCCTGGAGCTGCCGCCGGAGTCGCAGATCTGGTCGGTGTTCGTCGACGGCAAGGCGGAGAAGCCCGCCGAGGCGGAGGCGACCGAGGGCGGCTCGGCGGTGCTCATCAAGATGATCAACTCCGCCACCGGCTTTCCCGTGGAGATCATCTACGCCACGCGGGTGGCTTCCATGGCGTTCATGGGCAACGTGCACGGACGCCTGCCGACGCCGGACATGGTCGTTACTCATACGCGCTGGGACGTGTACCTGCCTGTGGGACCGAGCTACCGGAATCCCGACAGCACCCTCGATCCGGTGATCACCGGGCGCCTTGTCAACGGCGCACAAATGGGTGGCGATGCGCTCGCCCGTGCCCAGAGCACCAAGGGCGCCGCCATGGGAGAGCCGCTGCGCCTCAGCGTGCCCAGCCAGGGTATTCACTTCGCCTTCGAGAAGCTGTACGCGAACCAGTCGCCCCAGGCCGCAACCTTCTCACTGGGTTACTCATCGGCCGAGGGTAGTCGCCTGGCTTCAGCTCTGAGCCTGCTGGGCGTAGTGCTCCTGTGGCTCGCCATCGTCGCTATCGGCGGACGCCGTGTACCCATGCCACGATCCGCGGCCCTGACGGTGCTGGTGGCGGGCGTCGGCATGCTGCTGGCCGCCATCGGCTATCTGGGCGCCAGCCCCGCGCCGGCCGCCGCCTTGGCCCTGATCATCGCCATGGCGTTGGGCATCCGGCTGGCCGTGCGGCGCCTGCTCGACTGGCGCACGGCCCGCGCAGGCGGCTAGCTCCGCTACAGGGCGATCGGGACACCCCGATCGCCCTGTCGTTCTCCTGTAGGAGCGAGCGCGGCTACGATGTTAGAATCGCGCCGCCATGACGCCGTTCAATTCCATCGTCAATTTGTTCGGCGCCTCGCCGGTGCGGCCGCTGCAGAAACACATGGCCAAGGTGGTGGAATGCGTCTCGCAGCTCGAGCCGCTGTTCGATGCGGTGCTCGCCGATGACTGGGCGGCCGTCAACGAGGTTCAGGAACGCATCGTTGCCCTGGAGCACGATGCCGACGATCTCAAGCACGATCTCCGCTTGCATCTGCCGCGCAGTCTGTTCCTGCCCGTGGAACGGCGCGATCTGCTGGAAGTTCTAACCATGCAGGACAACATCGCGAACCGCGCCAAAGACATCGCGGGACTCATTCGTGGCCGTCGGATGTCCCTTCCCGCCGACGTCGGGCCGCGTTTCAAAGATTTCGTGAAACGCTGCATCGACGCCTGCCTGCAGGCCCAGAAAACGGTCAACGAGCTCGATGAGCTGGTGGAAACGGGCTTTCGCGGTGCAGAGGTGGAGCTGGTTCAGAATCTGATCAACGAGCTCGACCGAATCGAAACCGATACCGATACGATTCAAGTCGAGGTACGCGCCAAGGTATTTGCCATCGAGCGCAATCTTCCCCCCATCGACGCCATGTTCCTTTACCGCGTCATCGACTGGACGGGAGACATCGGTGACCGCGCCCAGCGCGTCGGAAGCCGCCTGCAGCTTATGCTGGCACGTTAAAATAACGGTGGAGCACGGCACGCTCTACCTGATTCTGGCCGCTGCCTTCGGACTGTTCATGGCCTGGGGGATCGGCGCCAACGACGTCGCCAATGCCATGGGCACGTCGGTGGGCTCGCGGGCGTTGAGTCTGCGCCAGGCCGTCGTCATCGCGGCGATATTCGAATTCCTGGGTGCTGTTCTCGCCGGCGGCCAGGTAACCGCCACCATCCGTAAGGGCATCATCGATCCCGGATTGCTGGCGGGCAATCCCGAGCTACTGGTGTTCGGCATGCTGGCGTCGTTGCTGGCGGCCGGTGTCTGGTTGATGGTCGCATCATATTTCGGCTGGCCGGTATCGACCACCCACTCCATCGTCGGCGCCATCGTCGGCTTCGCGATTGCGGGGATCGGATTCGCCGCCGTGCAATGGGCGAAAGTCGGATCCATCGTCGCGAGCTGGGTGGTGTCGCCACTGCTTGCGGGGGCCCTCGCCTTCGCGTTGTTTCGCAGCGTGCAGCGGTTGATTTTCGATGCCGGAGATCCGTTTCGCGCCGCCAAGCGCTACGTACCCATGTACATCTTCCTGGTCGGCTTCATCATCGCCCTGGTAACGGTGCTGAAGGGCCTCAAGCACGTCGGCCTGGAGCTGTCCCTCGCTCAAAGCTACGGGCTTGCCGCCGGCGCCGGACTCCTTGCCATGACCATCGGCACGATTCTGGTTCGACGCATCCGCCTGCAGGCAGACGCGGACCGCGACTTCCATTTCACCAACGTCGAGCGGGTGTTCGCCGTACTGATGGTCTTCACGGCCTGTGCCATGGCGTTCGCCCACGGCTCAAATGACGTCGCCAATGCCATCGGGCCGGTGGCCGCCATCGTCGGTGTGGTGCAGAGCGGCGGCGAAGTGGCGCAGAAATCGGCATTGCCGCTATGGGTCCTGGTAGTAGGGGCGGTCGGTATCATCGCAGGGCTTGCCACCTATGGATTTCGGGTCATGGCGGTAGTCGGTGAGCGCATCACCGAGCTGACCCCCAGCCGCGGCTTTGCCGCGACGCTGGCGGCGGCCGCCACGGTAGTGGTGGCGTCGGGAACCGGCCTGCCCATCTCCACCACGCATACCCTGGTCGGCGCGGTGCTCGGTGTCGGCATGGCGCGGGGCATCGCCGCCATCAATATGCGTGTGGCGCAGAATATTTTCATGTCCTGGATCGTGACGCTACCGGCCGGCGCCATCCTGTCGATGGCGTTTTTCTTTCTATTGAAGGGATTGCTGGCTTAGCCGAGCTTGATGGGCTGGCCGTGGGGCGTATTGCGGGCGGCAACATCCCATTGCCTCTTGCGCGTGTCGAGCTCGGTTGCCGATGCCAGGTCCTTCTCCGCCACCAGACCCTCCAGAGCCGCCAGCCAGTGATGGTAGTAGGTATCGCCACGGTCCGGATCGCCGCGCGCCTGGGCTGCCGCAATCTCCGCGGACAGATGCTCGGCCCACTCCTTCCAGCTGAAGTGGCCGGCCCGGTGCAACTCCAGAGTCATGGCAAAGGCCTGCGCCTGCCAGGGCTCCACGAATACGGGGCCCTGGTCGTCCACCGGCAGGGCGGGCAACAGCGACAAATCCACGGGCTGAGTCATGGGACACCGTTTTTCATGCCGGATCCAGATAGTCGTCCCACAGATCCAGATGGATACGATCGCGCGAGTTTGCGCCCGCTCCCCACAACTCTTGCGCCGTAAAAAACACGCTGTAGAGATGCTGCGGTTTCTTACCCTTACCCAGCGCATGTGCATCGGGAAAGATGAAAACGCCGTAGTCACAGGCAATAGTCCCACGCCGTCCCCGCGCGTAGCGTGGCAAACGCGTGTGTCCGACGGGATGCAAGTTGCGTGTCAGCACCCGATCTCCGACATGGAACTTGGACGGAACGTCTTTGTCCACCCGCGCGCCACGACTGTGCCGCAACGCTTCGCCGACGTCTTCCGCTTTCAATGCTTTCATTTTTCCTGCTCTTCGGCGAGCTCCAGCATACGCGCCGCGATCTCTTCTTCCGTGAGCAAGCCCTTCTCCACCAGCAATGTCTGCAGACCGTGCAGCCAATGCTCGTAGTAACTGGTACTCAAGTACTCCGCCGGATGCATGCGCTCGCGCGCATCACGCGACATGTCGGTATTCCACTGGCCGAGAAATCCCGCTGCCACGGTGATGGCGAAGCAGCGCCGTTCCCACTCGGCGTGAAACACGGGTTCGTCACTTTCCCTGTCGATTGGGCCCAGACCATGCATGCCGCCGAGATCGTGTGCGCCGTTCATCGGGTCGCGCCTCCTGCTAATCGTTACCTGGAGCTTTGGCAACGCCCACGCCGATCATCGCATCGCGCGTGACGAGCTCGGCAAGCGCCTCTTCCTCCATGCCTCCGGTGCCCGCCGGCCGCTGGGGCAGCACGAGGTAGCGAATCTCCGCCGTGCTGTCCCAGACACGGATCTCGACATCGTCGTCGAGCTCAACACCGAACTCCCTGAGCACGCCGCGTGGATCCATGACTGCGCGCGCGCGATACGGCGCGGACTTGTACCACACGGGCGGTAGACCGAGAACCGCCCAGGGATAACAAGAGCACAGGGTGCACACCACCATGTTGTGCAGCCTGTCGGTATTCTCGACCAGGACCATATGCTCGCTCTGACGGCCCATGAATCCGAACTCCGCGATTGCCGCGGTGGCGTCGTCGAGCAGCCTTTGCCGGTACGCGTCATCTACCCAGGCTCGGGCCACCACCCGGGCGCCGTTGCGCGGACCGACCTTGGTTTCGTAAGTGTCGATGAGTATGTCCAGGGCCTTCGGATCCACAAGGCCTTTTTCGGTCAGAAGTGATTCCAGTGCCTTGACCCGCAAGACCGTATCCGGCAGCGGGGCGTCGTGATCGTGATGCTCACCCATGGCTTGTCATCTCCGTCAGCGCAATGGCCGACACCTGGCATCCGTAGTCCGCTTCTCCGCGATGTGTCGCACGACGATAGCTGAAAAAATCCTGCTCGTTCGTGTAGGTATCCACTTCCAGTCGCTCGACGCTGGCGACGCCCGCAGCCTCGATCCGATGGGTCACATATTTTGATAGATCGAACATGAAATGCCCAGCCCGCTCCGAGCCGCGGAAGTACCCACCGTTATCCGGATCGGCGGCGACAAAACGCTGGCGGAGCTCTGCGCCGACCTCGTAGGACCGCTGCTGAATACAGGGACCGACACAGGCGACGATGCGCTCGGCTTGCGCACCCAGCTCGCCCATGGAGGCGACGGTGGCATCAACGATGCCGGCCAGCGCCCCTTTCCAGCCCGCGTGAGCGGCGGCCACGACCTTGCCGAGCATGTCGGCGAACAGCACCGGAACACAATCGGCCGCCAGCGCACCGACCACGAGACCGGGCACATCGGTCACCAGGGCGTCGGCCCTGGGATAGCGGCCGGCGGGCAGCGCTTGGCAGAGCCGGACGACCTTCGCGCTGTGGATTTGTGCGAGCGTATTCAGTCCTTGCGATGCGCCAGCCGGGAAACTTAAGGCGCGCATCACCCGGGCGCGATTCTCCGTCACGTGGGCGCCATTGTCGCCGGATCCCGGTCCACAGTTCAATGACGCATAGACTCCACGGGAGACGCCACCCTGGCGCGTGAAAAAGCCGTGGTGCACGTCGTGACTCTCGGAGAGGATGCTGCTGGACAATCGTTCCATGGCCCACATCATGACACACGAGCGAGTGGCGATCCCGCATGGCACCAGCGGCGCATTCGTGGCATGCTTGCCGCCGCTACACACGACCATTCCGCGGGATCAGGAGATCGAACATGACCCAGGCCGCTGCGCGACACATCCTCGTGGATACCGAGGAGCAGTGTCAGAACCTGAAGACCGAGATCGAGGGCGGCGCCGACTTCGGTGAGCTGGCGGCGACTCACTCCAAGTGCCCGTCGGGGAAGAGCGGTGGCGATCTGGGCAGCTTCGGGCCCGGACAGATGGTGAAAGAATTCGATCAAGTGGTATTCAACGAAGCCGTCGGCCAGGTGCACGGGCCGGTGAAGACCCAGTTCGGCTATCACCTGCTGGAGATCACCAGCCGCACGTAGTAGATCAGGCTCCGGCGTTATCTCAGATCGTCGCCCCGGTTTCTCTCGTACGACTCTTCTTCGACCCAAATTTTCGGCTTACCGTCGACCATGGCGCCGTTGACGAGATAACGGCGGCCCGGCTGGGCCGAGAACGACACCCCGTCGTGGACGGGAGGCGTGTCGCTGAGCGCGCCGGAGAAGGCGGAGAAGACGCCCAACCCCGAGATCAGCGCCCCCCCCGACACGCTTCTCACTTCGATTTTGATACCGAGATAGTGATCACCCGGCGTGATCTTGCGTATGTGCGCCTCGGGAACATTGACGACCTTACCGTCGATGTTCTCGATGGTGAGATTCAAGCTGAGGTCGTCGGCGCGGGGCACGATCTCGGCCATCTCTTCGCCCGCCGAGGCGGCCCCGCCGGCGGCGGCGAGTGCGGTCACGGCCAGCCAGGCAATCAAAGGCCTTGCTACAACCATGCCTAGAACATTAGCACGCCGTCACGCCGGTAGCGCACGACGCCGCCGACGATGGTCATGTCCACGCGCACATCGCGGATTTCGTCGGCGGGGATAGTAAAGAAGTCCCGGTCCAGCACCGCCACGTCGGCGAGCTTTCCCGGCTC
>Ga0255058_10000392_pt1 | contig 26152 bp, 24 predicted proteins | sample Cases_109_9_MG_FD_188637 | JGI IMG/M metagenome (GOLD analysis project Ga0255058, IMG submission 188637) | Seawater microbial communities from Amundsen Gulf, Northwest Territories, Canada - Cases_109_9 | ecosystem: Environmental > Aquatic > Marine > Gulf | place: Canada: Northwest Territories... | reverse complement strand
CAGCATCGTGACGTAGACGTCGGCCAAGCCTCCGGTGGGCTCCCAGTCCCCGCCTTCTCCGGACATGTACTTCGCCATCCGCGCTTCCGCGTCCGCGAACTTCGGGTTCATGGTGTTCTCCATGCCGTCGGCCCTGCCTAGGCCAAACCGGCTGACGCACTCGATGCCCGCGGCAATGAAGCAGTCCCCTTCGCCGGCCTTGATCGCGTGTGCGGCCATTCGAATCGTCTGCAACGACGACGAACAATATCGATTGACTGTCGTCCCCGGGACATCCGGCAACCCACTCAACAAGCTCACGACGCGGCCGATGTTGTACCCCTGCTCGCCCGCCGGTTGCGCGCAGCCGATGATCAAGTCTTCGACGAGCGTCGGATCGAGGTTAGGCACTTTCGCGAGAGCCGCCTGGACCACGATCGCTGCGAGGTCATCGGGCCGCATCTCGATCAGCGAGCCCTTGAAAGCACGCCCAATGGGGGTGCGCGCGGTGGAAACGATCACGGCTTCAGGCATTTCTACTCCTCGATGAACATCGAATCTTGCGCGTCGCGCAGAAGTTGCTTTAGCACCTTTCCGGTTGCGTTGCGCGGCAAGGGCTCGTTTCGAACCTCCCAATGGCTCGGCACCTTGTAGTACGCAAGAGCGTCCGCCACCCAGCGTTGAAGCTCGTTGGTCATGATTTCGCGACCCTCGTGGAACACGACGACCGCCTTGACCTCTTCACCGAGATCCTCGTGATCTACTCCGATCACGGCGGCTTCCGCCACGGCAGGGTGCGCTTGCAGGCGCTGCTCGATCTCGAATGGATACACGTTTTCGCCGCCCCGCAAGATCAGGTCGCGCTTGCGCGACACGATGTAGAGGCGCCCGTTCTCGAACCGACCGACATCACCTGTGTTGAGCCACCGCCCCGGCTTGATCGTCTTCGCCGTCGAGTCGGCATCCTCCCAGTACTCGCGCATGACGAGGGGCCCGTGCAGGTAGATCTCGCCTTCCTCGCCCTCTGGTAGAGGCCTGCCATCCTCGTCCCGGATTTCGACATCAACGATGGGGACGGGACGTCCCACCGAAGCGGGGTCGTTCGTCAGTTCTTCGCCTGCGTTCAAGGTCGCGAACGCGGTCCCCTCGGTCAGCCCGTAGCCGACACCCATCGTGTGGCTGCACTGCGGGAAGAGCTCTCGAGCTCTTTCGAGAAGCGGCGCCGAAATAGGTGACCCTCCGCCACCGACCGACCGAAGCGAGCTCAAGTTGTAGCCGCCAACGCCGGGATGGTTCACGAGTCGGTTCAACATGGTGGCCGTGTAGCCCCAGCCGGTTACTTTCTCTCGTTCGATCAGCTCGAGAATCGTTTCGGGGTCGAAGCGACCCATGGGCCACACAGTTTTCGCGCCGCCGGCAAGTCCCGTCATGGCTGCGCAATGGAGCCCAGACACGTGAAAGAGAGGGCTGGTTACCAATATCGTGTTCGGAAGTTGCGGAAGATCGGCTTGCTTCGGATCGGCCGCCATCAGGCGAGCGCCATGAAAGAACGCCACCATCAGCATGTTGGTCATGTTGCAGTGCGTATGGACCACGCCCTTAGAGCGCCCGGTCGTTCCGCTGGTGTACAGAATCACCGCCGGATCGCTTTCGTCGATCGGTTGCGTGGGCAGAACGGCATCCGGGTACGTGGCGAGCAACGCCTCGAATTCGTCTTCGACGACGATCATCGGCACTCCGATATCGCCCGAGATTCTCGCAGCCCGCTTGCGATCCGTGATCAGAAGCTTGGGCTTGCTGTGTCCGACCGCGGAGCGGATTTCGTTCTCGGTCCACCAGCCGTTGAGCCCGACGCAGATCGCACCGAGGCTCACCGTCGCCCAAAAGGAAATCACCCACTCCGGACAGTTCGCCGCGAGGATGGCCACCCGATCCCCAGGACCCACGCCGAACCGATCTGAGAAGGCGGCCGCGGCGCTCGCGACGAGCTGTTCATGATCACGAAACGTGTAGCGCCTCTCGCTGTCGCCGTCGCGGAACACCAAATACTCGGCGTCCCCGAACTCGCGCGCACGTAGGAGCATATCGCGAAGCGATCGGGGACGATTGACGAAGACGCGGACGCGTTCTCCGAGGACTTCGCCTTCACCGATTTCGAACGGCGCTCCCGGAGCAAGGAGCCCTCGTTCGATCGCAACCATCCGGCTGGGACTCGATGTGTCTTTACTCATTGGCGCATTCCTATGCTCACGTCGGCGAGCTTATCGCACGTCGCGCGGCTTACAACGTGTACCCGCCGTCAACGAAGAGGGTCTGGCCCGTAATGTACTTGGCGCGGGAGGAGGCCAGGAACACGGCGGCATCGGCGATCTCTTGCGGGGTCCCGAAGCGCCGAAGGGGCGTGTTCTTTGTAGCCGCGTCGATCCACTCCTGGCTCAGCTCACCGCGTTCCACCAGCTTTGGAAACATTCCGGCGTCCACGACGCCGACCGCGACGTTGTTGGCGCGGATCCCGTACCGCCCTTCCTCACGTGCAATGGCGCGTACCAGAGCCTCGATCGCTCCTTTTGGCGCGACCGACAGAACATCGCCCGGCGGGACGCGCTTGAGCCCCGCCGAGCTGATGAATACGATCGAACCCTGGCTCCGTCGGAGGAGCGGCAGTGCCGCATGAACCACGTGAAAGAAGCCGTTTACATCCCAGTCCATCGTGTTGCGCCATTGTTCTGGGGTCACTTTGCTGACGTAGGGCTGGTCGATGTGCGTGCCGGCTGCATGGACGATCGTATGGATCGACCCGTGCTCCTCCACGAGCGCGTCGAGGCACCCAGCGACCGACTCGAGGTCTCCGAGCGAGAGCCCGTGCACGGAGCAGGTACCGCCTGCGGCTCGAATGTTCTCGGCGACCTCTTCGGCGGCCGCTTCATTCTTCCGATACGTGATCGCGAGAGGGACTCCCCGCTCTGCGAAACCGCGCGCCACCGCGCTTCCAATGCCACCACTGCCACCCACCACCAGGGCCACACCCTTCGGAAACTCATCCATGCGCACGCTCCCTCAGCTCGAATTTCACTACTTTGCCCGTCGCGTTGCGCGGCAGTGCACCTAGCACTTCGACGTTTCGAGGCACTTTGAAGTTGGCCATATTTTCTCGGCTCCACGCGATCACTTCCTCGGGGGTAATCGACCGACCGGGCGCCGGTACGACGAAGGCCATTCCGACCTCACCGAGGCGTTCATCGGGCACTCCGATCACCGCGACCTCTCCGATACCCGGCATGTTGAGCAGGGTGTTCTCGATCTCGGCGGGATAGGCGTTGAACCCGCCGACGATGAACATGTCTTTCAATCGGTCGGTGATCTTGATGTATCCCCGCTCGTCCAAGGTGCCGATGTCACCGGTGTGCAGCCATCCATCGGCGTCGATCGCCTTCTTGGTTTCTTCCTCGGCGTCGAAGTAGCCCTGCATCACGTTGTAGCCTCTGACGACGATCTCTCCGGGCTCATTCGGGGGCATTGGATTCCCCCCACCGTCCACGATCCTCACCTCGACGTCCGGAATCGCCCTCCCACTGGTCGTTGCGATCGTCTCGGGGTCATCGTCCAGTCGACACATCGTCACTACGCCGCTGCTCTCGGTGAGCCCGTACGCGGTGATGATCGTCTCGAAGCGAAGCTCGTTTTTCATGCGGTGGATGAGCTCCACCGGAATCGACGCAGCTCCGGTTACCGCCAGGCGGAGGCTCGAGATATCGAAGTTGGCTCGTTCGGGGTGCAGCAGCAGCGACTGATAGAGTGAAGGGGGACCTGGAAGCATCGTGATGCGGTCTTGCTGCACGCGCTTCAGCACGACGTTCACGTCGAAGATCGGTTCGGGGAAGGTCGTGGCACCGCGCATGAGCGACGAGAACCATCCCGCTTTGTAGCCGAAGCTGTGAAAGAATGGCAGAACGATTAGATAGCGGTCACCTTCTCTAAGACCCACGATCGAGCTCCAGGTATCGAATACGCGCAGGTTCTGTGCGTGCGTGCACATCACGCCCTTTGGCTTGCCCGTCGTTCCGGAGGTGAAGAGAATGTCGGCGATGTCGTCGGGGTCGATCTCGGCTGCGCGTTCCGTCGCGGCGTTGGGTGCGGTATCTTTCGCGCGCGCCAGGAAGCCCTGGTAGGTCAGCGTTCCCTCCGGGGCGTCGCCGCGAAGCACGACGACATCGTTGAGCTCTGGCAGTTTGGCGCCCGAGTTGCGAAGCAACGACACGTAGTCGACGTCGAGGAACCCCGTCACCGTGAAGAGAGCCTTCGCCCCACTCTTTTCGATCAGGTACGCCGCCTCGATACCCTTGTACCTGGTGTTGACCGGCACGATCACGGCGCCCGCGGTGTTGATCGCCAGCGCCGCAACGATCCACTCCCACATGTTCGGGGCCCAAATCGCGACGCGGTCGCCTCTTTCGATACCGATCGCGATCAGTGCACGGGCCGCCTCATCCGAGCGTTTGGCCACGCCCGCAAAGCTGATCGTCGTGTCGCCGTCGACGATGGCCTCGGCATCGCCAAGCAGTTGCGCCTGTTGTGTGACGAGTTCCGGGATCGTTCGGGCTTGCGGACCCACGCGATTTGTATCAGTCATTTAGGCCCCTTTTTGGCGGACACTAGATATCGCCATCGGCCGCACAGGGCAACGGCTCGCGGTCGGGCCGATCTATTACACCCCCGTTTATGGATTGACCATCGATGTAACGCGGTCATACTCGGGCATTCCTTTTGGTGGAAGGAGTCGCTCTTTTCTGGGCGCATATCTCTTTACGACTGGCTTAATCATGGACTGGGACTGGGACGCCAATCCGATCTACGAATCGGATCGAATACGAATTGACGGGACGCTCTCTCCGCTGGTCGTCTATTCCTTCAAGCTTCCGCGGCAGGTTACCGATGAGGAGATTCAGCTCATGCTGGACCTCGCTGACTTCCACCTCGAGCGGAACCTCCCGTACGTCGCCCTCATCGAGCTTCGGCGAGGCACCGGCATCATTGTGGCCAGGCAACGCCGAATGTTTGCCGATTGGCTGGACGCCCGCCGCGAGGAGCTCCAGCGTGACGACTACAGCACCGTGGTCGTCTTACCTGAGGCGATCTTTCGTGCGGTTCTGCGCGTGGTCTACCGATTTCGTACCCCACCGATTCGTACGCTGACCGCGGCCGATACGTCGGCGGCGGCCGATGTGGCCCGCATTGAGCTCGATCGTATGGGTCAGCCGGTAACCCCGGGGATCGAAGCGTTGCTCGAGCGGCTGCGTGCCCGCGCACTATCGCCTACTTGACCGGTGGACTGAAACGCGTTTCACTTCTGCCCTACGTCGAGGGGACACGCATTGGGCATCTCGCATGAAATCATTGATGGAATCGCTGAAGTCGTCGTCGACTATCCGCCGGTCAATGCCATTCCGGTGAGCGGCTGGTTCGAGCTCGCCGAAGTGATCACCAAACTCGGCAACAACCCCGAGACCCGCGCCGTCATCCTTCGTGCCGAGGGTCGGGGCTTCAATGCCGGGGTGGACATCAAGGAAATGCAGAACACCGAAGGGTTCGACGCGCTCTTGGGCGCCAACCGTGGGTGTTGGGAGTCCTTCAAGGCGGTTTACGAGTGCAAAGTGCCCGTGATCACCGCTGTGCACGGGTACTGCTTGGGCGGAGGGATTGGGCTCGCCGGCAACTCGGATATCATCATTGCGGCAAAGGGCACGAAATTTGCCCTTCCCGAGGTCGATCGAGGCGCGCTCGGGGCAGCGACGCATCTCGCTCGGCTCGTGCCTCCGCTCAAGATGCGGGCGATGGTACTCACTTGTGAGCCAGCGACTGCGGAGCAGCTTCACGCGTGGGGCTCGGTCCATGCGGTCGTCGAGCCCGAAGACCTCGCCAACAAGGCGCGTGAAGTCGCGCAGACCTTCACCAAGAAGATTCCGAGGGTCGTTCGTGTCGCGAAAGAATGCCTCAACAACATCGACCCGGTTGACGTCAACCGATCGTATCGGTTCGAGCAAGGCTTCACCTTCGAGCTCAATTTGGCGGGTGTGGCCGACGAGGCGCGGGACGCGTTCGTCGACAAAGCCGATAAGAAGTGAGGTTAGGTCGTGATCGACAAGCGAATGACGGCGGATGAAGCCGTTGCCGAGATTACCGACGGCATGACGATCGGCATCGGAGGCTGGGGCTCGCGCCGAAAGCCAATGGCGTTCGTGCGAGCTCTGGTTCGCAAAGGTGTTCAAGACCTGACCGTGGTCTCCTATGGTGGGCCCGACGTCGGGATCCTGTGCGCGACGGGTCAGGTGAAAAAGGCCGTCTACGGGTTCGTTTCGCTCGACTCGATCGCGCTCGAACCTCACTTCCGAAAGGCACGCCAGAACGGCACCATTGAAGCCGTCGAGCTCGATGAGGGCATGTTTCTCCTCGGACTTCGCGCTTCAGCGCAGCGTTTGCCGTTTCTTCCCACGCGCGCCGGCCTTGGCTCCGACGTGTTGAAGATCAATCCCCACCTCAAGACGGTGAAGTCGCCATACGACGACGGGGAAGAGCTCGTCGCCGTGCCTGCTCTCAGGCTCGACGTTGCGTTCATCCACATGAATCGGGCCGATGCCTCCGGCAACGGCCAAGTGCTCGGCCGCGACCCGTACTTCGATCACCTCTTCTGTATGTCCGCCAACCGGGCCTACATGAGCTGCGAGAGAGTCGTTTCCACCGACGAGCTCGTGCGTGGAGGCCCCCTTCAGAGCTTGCTGATCAGTCGCATGATGGTCGACGGCGTGGTGGAGGCGCCGGGGGGCGCACACTTCACCGAATGTCCGCTCGACTACCCGAGGGACGAGAAGTTCCAACGCGAGTACGCTGCAACCGTCAAGAACGACTCCGAGTGGAAGATGTTTCGCGAGAAGTACCTCGAGGTCAGCGAGGAAGAGTATCAAAAGGCGGTGGCGTCATGAGCAGCACGGAAGCTACACGGGCTGACGTTTGTGCGCTTGCCGTCGCGGAGTGCTTTCGCAACGACGGCGAGATCTTGGTGAGCGCGATGGGCACCACCCCGAGTCTTGGCGCGCGGCTGGCAAAGTCCACCTTCGAGCCGAACCTGCTGATGACCGATGGGTTCAATCTCTTGCTTCGGCGCGCGCTTCCGCTCGGGACCGAACCGACCGACGAGGACGTCGAGGGATGGTTGCCTTTCGGTTCGGTCTTCGAAACGCTTTGGTGGGGACGCCGTCACGTGATGATGGGCGCTTCTCAGATCGATCAGTTCGGCAACCAGAACATCGCCTGCATCGGTCAGTGGGAGCACCCCAAGGCGCAGCTGCTTGGCGTACGCGGCGCTCCGGGCAATACGATCAACCACACGACGAGTTACTGGGTCTCCAACCACAACGCGCGCGTGTTCGTGCCGAACGTAGACATGGTCAGCGGGGTTGGGTACGACCGGGCGGCTTCGCTTGGCGAGGCCAGCAGCCGCTTTCACGAGATTCGTCGCGTAGTGAGCAACCTTGGCGTCTTCGATTTCAACACGCCGGATCACCGTATGCGTCTGGTCTCGGTCCATCCCGGCGTCGAGGTCGACCGAGTTCGAGACAACACGGGATTCGAGTTGGTGGTCTCTGATCGCGTGGACACCACCGCAGTACCTACCTCAGATCAACTGGCCGCCCTCCGCGAGCTCGACCCGCAGGGGTATGCACAAAAGGAAGTTGCTGTATGACCCACGGCACGCTGCACACTCGAATTTGCGACCTGTTTGGCGTCGAGTATCCGGTCGTCCAGACGGGGATGGGCTGGGTCGCCGGCGCGAGCCTGACGTCCGCGACGAGCGAGGCGGGAGGCCTCGGGATCCTCGCGGCCGCGACGATGACCCTCGATGAGCTTGCCGATGCGATCGCCAAGCTCAAGGACCGCACGACCAAGCCCTTCGGCGTGAACTTGCGAGCCGACCAGGCCGACGTCATGCAACGAGTCGACTTGCTCATCCGGGAGAAGGTCAAGGTTGCGAGCTTCGCGCAGGCTCCCGGCGAGAAAGTCATCAAGACCCTCAAAGATGCCGGAGTCGTGACGATGCCGACGATCGGCGCCCGCCGGCATGCCGAGAAGGTACAAGCTTGGGGCGTCGACGCGGTCATCGCGCAGGGTCAGGAGGGTGGGGGCCACACCGGTCAGATTCCAACTTCGATCTTGATTCCCGACGTGGCGTCCGCCGTCGACATCCCAGTGGTCGCTGCGGGTGGCTTCCGCGACGGCCGCGGTTTGGTGGCGGCGCTGGCGCTCGGAGCTTCGGGGATTGCGATGGGCACGCGTTTCCTTCTGACCCAGGAGAGTCACGTCCCCAACCACGTCAAAGAGGTCTACCTCGAGACCAAAGCCAACGGAACGATCGTGACCAGAGCGGTGGACGGCTATCCGCAGCGCGTCATCCGGACCATGCTGATCGACAAGCTCGAAAAGGCCAGCGTGCTGACTCGCTTTCCGCGAGCCTTGATCAACGCGTTGTCACTCATGAGGATCACGGGGACGTCGTTCTGGGACCTTCTGCGTGAAGGTCTTGCGATGAGAAAGAACGAGGGGCTCACCTGGTCACAGCTCGCGATGGCTGCCAACGCCCCGATGCTGACCAAGGCATCGATGGTGGACGGCCGCATCGAGGCCGGCATCCTGCCGACAGGGCAAGTCACGGGTGTGATCGACGAGATACCTTCGGTCGCCGAGTTGATTCAACGTATCGTGGGCGAGGCGGAAGAGACCCTGGCCCGCCTGGGAGCATGAGTCGCTTCGATGGACCTCGACTTCACAGCTGACGAAGAGGCGTTTCGCAGAGAGTGCCGCGCCTGGCTCGAGGCCAATGTCCCGACCGAGTTCCTGGCATCGGGCGACACCCGCGAGGGGTTCGCGCAACACATCGAATGGGAGCATAGGCTGTTTGATGCGGGGTGGGCCGCGGTGTCGTGGCCGAAGCAGTACGGCGGGCGCGAAGCGTCTTTGGTCGAGTGGTTGATTTTCGAGGAAGAGTACTACCGAGCCCGGGCGCCGAGCCGCGTCACCCAGAACGGGATCTTCCTCTTGGCTCCTACCCTCTTCGAGATCGGAACCGAGGAACAAAAAGAGCGAATCCTGCGTCCGATGGCGCGCGGCGATGTCACGTGGGGCCAGGCATGGTCCGAGCCGAACGCAGGAAGCGATCTTGCTTCGCTCAAGAGCACAGCCCGGCGGGTCGAGGGCGGATGGCGCCTGACCGGTCAGAAGACTTGGTCCACGCGGGCCGCGTTTTGCGACATGGCCTATGGGCTCTTCCGCACCGACCCGGAGCAGGCTCGCCATCGCGGATTGACCTATTTCATGTTCCCGCTTCATGCCGAAGGCGTGACCGTCCGTGGCGTGGATCGCTTGGATGGCGATGAGGGGTTTGCCGAGATCTTCCTCGAAGACGCCTTCGTGCCCGAGGCCGACATCATTGGTGCGGTCGATCAAGGGTGGAAGGTCGCCATGGCGACGACGAGCTCCGAGCGTGGGCTGAGCCTTCGGAGCCCCGGTCGGTTCGTGGCCACCGCTTCCCGACTGATCGATCTCTACCATCGATATCGTGATCGTTCCGATCCCGTCCTGCGCGACCAGGTCATTCAGGCTTGGATGGATGCGCAGGCGTACCGTTGGTTTACCTTCCAGACCGTGACTCGGATGATGCAGGGCGAATCGATCGGGCCTGACTCGAGTATGAACAAGGTGTTCTGGTCCGAGATGGACGTTCGCACCCACGAGACGGCCCTTGCGCTGATCGGCGACCTGCTGGAGCTCGACGAAGGCGCAGGAGGCGCGATCGACGACGGACAATGGATGAAGGGCTTCCAGTTCGCACTCGCGGGGCCCATTTACGCGGGAACCAATGAAATCCAGCGTAATATCATTGCTGAGCGCGTGCTCGGGCTTCCTCGAAAGTAACAACGATGCGCTTCGCCTTCACCGACGATCAGAAGATGCTGCGCGACACCGTTCGAGAAGTGTTGCAACGTGAATGCGCGCCCGAAGTCGTTCGCGCCGTATGGGAAGGTCGCCCCGAAGCTGCAGCCGCGGTTTGGGGCACCCTCGCTGAAACTGGCGTCATCGGCATGACCGCATCGGAAGACGCTGGTGGGATGGCGATGAGCGAGCTCGATTCGATCCTGCCGTTCGAAGAAGTTGGGTATGCCGCGTTGCCCGGGCCCCTCGTCGATACAGTGGCCGTGGGAATTCCGCTTCTCGACGCAGCGGGGACGGACGCCCAAAAAGATCGGTGGCTCGGCGCAGCCGTTGCAGGCGACTCAAAAATGGTCGTCTCTTTCGAAGGCCAGAGCATCGTGCCCTATGCCGCTTCGGCGGACGTTCTCATCGCAGAGCGCGAGGGGGTAGGGTACTGCATTCCGATGTCCGAGGTGTCCACGGTTCCCGAGCAATCGGTCGACCGCGCTCGCCAACTGGCGCGCATCAACTTCGAAGAGAGCGAAGCTCACCGTATGCGGGGCGACGTGGACGCCCAAGCGCTCTTGTCTCTAGCCAAAGAGCGCGCAACCCTGGCGACTGCCGCCCAACTGATCGGCCTCAGCCGTCGCATGCTCGATATGGCGGTGCAGTACGCCAAAGACCGAGAGCAGTTTGGCAAGCCCATCGGCGCGCAGCAGGCAGTGAAGCACCTGCTCGCCAACGCGCTGATCGAGCAGGAGTTCGCTCGTCCGATGGTTTACCGGGCGGGTTGGTCGATGGCCACGGCTCAAGAGACTTCTGAGGTTGATGTCTCGCTCGCCAAGATCTATGCAGGCGAGGCTGCAAGATTCGTGGCGAAGCAGGCGCTTCAGGTGCACGGAGCGATTGGCTACACGATCGAATGCGACCTCCATATGTGGATGAAACGCGGCTGGGCACTGGCCGCGGCTCGGGGCGATTCGGCTCTCCACCGCGAGCGTATCGGCCGCCATATTCTTTAGACTTCGGGGGCGGCGCCTTGCGGGCGGTAACCGTTACCCCTAGAAATATCCCATAGCGAGGTTTTGATGGCTGAAGCATACATCGTCGATGCAGTTCGTTCGCCCGTAGGAAGAAAGCGCGGAGGGCTGAGCGAAGTTCACTCTGCAGATCTTGGCGCCCACGTGATCAAGGGCGTGGTAGAGCGCTCAGGGATCGACCCCGGGATCGTCGAGGATGTGGTCTTTGGCTGTGTCGATAGCGTTGCTACGCAAGCCGGTGACATCGCTCGCACCTGTTGGTTGGCTGCCGGCTACCCGGAGCACGTTCCGGGCGTCACCATCGACCGCCAGTGCGGCTCCTCTCAGCAAGCCGTCCACTTTGCGGCGCAAGGCGTGATGAGCGGCACGCAGGATGTCGTCGTTGCGGGCGGCGTCCAAAACATGAGCACGATTCCGATCGGTGCCTCGATGATCGTGGGTAAAGAGCTCGGTATTCCCGATCCGTTCTCGGGGTCCGTGGGCTGGACCGAGCGATATGGAGACCGGCCCGTCAATCAGTTCCACGGCGCCGAAATGATTGCCAAAGAATGGGATCTATCTCGTGAAGAGCTGGAGAGGTTTGCGCTCGAGAGCCATCGACGGGCCATTCATGCCCAAGACGAAGGACGTTTCGATCGCGAGATCATTCCCTTTGGTAGCGTAACCGCCGATGAGGGCCCGCGCCGAGACACTACGCTCGAAAAGATGGCCGCGTTGCCGATCTTGATGGAGGGAGGTCGCCTCACCGCGGCGGTCGCAAGCCAGATTTCGGATGGCGCTGCGGCTGTGCTCGTCGTTTCGGAAAAGGCGCTCAAGGAGCACAACCTCAAGCCTCGAGCCCGCATCCATCACCTCAGCGTTCGTGGCGAAGATCCGATTCGAATGCTCTCCGCTCCGATCCCCGCGACGAAGTACGCGCTCGAGAAAGCGGGCATGAGCCTCGACGATATGGACCTGGTCGAAATCAACGAAGCCTTCGCACCCGTGGTCGTCGCCTGGGCCAAGGAGCTCGGCGCCGACCTGAGCAAAGTGAACGTGAACGGCGGGGCGATCGCGCTCGGCCACCCGCTCGGTGCCACGGGCGCCAAGCTCATGACGACCCTTCTTCATGAGCTCGAGCGCACCAACGGCCGGTACGGTCTGCAGACGATGTGCGAGGGCGGCGGCCAGGCCAACGTCACCATCATCGAACGCCTAAGCTGATTTTGATATGGGTTGTGAAACGCCGCACAAAAATTCGCCTCTTTGTAGACACCCGCCTTTAGGGTCGGCATCATGTAGGTCGAGGTCGCAGCGTGCACTACGCGGCCCGGGCAGACCATGAGCTCGAAGTTACCGAAACACGGATCCGACCGACCCCCTCCCTTGCGAAAGCACTCCGAGGTGCGCCCGGCCACGGACCCGGATAATCGTCGTTATGCGGAGCGCTGGCCATCGGATGCTCGGGTGGAAATTCTGGCTCCGCTCCAGCAAGAGGCGGTAGCGCTCGATGTAAGCACTGCTGGTGTCCAGCTCTCGCTTCAGGGTTGGCTCTCGACGGGCACGATCTGCGACCTGCGAATCACCACGCATACCGGTAGGGAGATCTACAAGCGTGCTCGTGTGATCTGGGCGCGCCGGGTCGGCGAAGAATGCGTTGCCGGGCTGCGCGTGGTGGGTTCGATCAACCCGCCGCCCAGCCCGTAGAGGCGCTGGCAGAGCTCGACGATCGGGCGTGGGTTCTCGGTCGTACGCCGATTGCTCCTTCTATGGCGGTTTTTCGGCTCCAGCAATGTGGCGGCTTGACGCCGTGCCCTTCGCAAAATAGAACATGTTTCACTTTGCTTTCACCCTTTTTCTCTAGCCGAACCGGGAGGTGGGCATGGCCAAAGTAGCCAACACAGAAGAGTATTTCAGCACCCTGGCGGATCGCTTCGCGGCCGGCGGGGCCAAGGGCGTCACCGCTACGATGCAGTACAGCCTGAGCGGCGACGGCGGCGGGGACTGGGTCGTCACGATCGACGATGGCGCTTTCAAAGGCGTCGAGCCCGGCACCACCGAGAAGCCGACGCTTCACATCATGATGGACGCCGCAAAGTTTCTCGAGATGGCCAATGGCGACCTCGACGGCCGAAAGGCATTCCTCACGCGCAAGCTCAAGGTGAAGGGCAACATCGCTCTCGCCCAGAAGATGCAGAAATTCTTCCCACAGGGCTAACGACACATCGAAAGACACTCATGAGCGACTTCCTTTCGGCGCCGTACGTACTAGAATATACGTACACCCGAAGCACCGGGCCGGTGATCGGCCGTTTCCTGGAAAGCCTTCGTTACGGTGTTCTCGAAGGCGTCAAGACGGCCGATGGCCGCGTGCTTTGCCCGCCCCTCGAATACGACGAGGCGGGTGACGCGACGACCGGCGAGTTCGTGCAGTTGCGACCGAGCGGCACGGTGAAGTCGTGGACATGGGTGACCGAGCCGCGAAAAGGGCATCCGTTGGATCGTCCTTTCGCGTTCGCATTGGTTCAGATCGATGGCACCGACAACGCCATGTTGCACGTGGTGGACGCTGGGGAGCAGAAGCGGATGAAGACCGGGTTGCGCGTGCGCCTCCGTTGGGCAGAAGAGCGCAACGGGACGATTCGGGACATCGCATGTTTCGAGCCGGTCCTGCCATATCTGCCAGGGCCGGTTCGCCTACAGTACAGTGTCCGTCCCGGGCACCACTACACTGCGTTTCTCAGGGGTCTACAGGAAGGCAAGCTGATCGGGGGCCGCGACCCCGAGTCTGGCAAGGTCTACGTGCCCCCGCGTGCGGCGGATCCGGTCACGGGCAATCCCACGAGCGAGTACGTCGAAGTCGCCGATACCGGGGTGCTCACGACATTTACGATCATTCGAATTCCGTTCGCGGGGCAAAAGCTCGAGCCGCCGTACTGCTTCGGGGCGATTGTGGTCGATGGGGCCGACATACCGATTTATCACCTGATCAGCGGCGTGCCCCACGACCAAATTCGCATGGGGATGCGTGTGAAGGCGAAGTGGAAGCCCAAAAAGGAGTGGGAGACTTCGCTCGAGAACATTCTCTACTTCGAGCCGACAGGCGAGCCCGACGCTCCGTTCGAGAGCTACGAGGAGCATCTCTGATGCGCGACGTTGCAATCGTTTCTTTCGCGCAGCTTCCGTCGGTGCGTGTTTCCAATGCCACGGACGAGGCCGAGCTGGTCCAATCGGTGACCTCGGAGGCGATGAAGCAGGTTGGCATCACCCAAGATGACATCGGTTTTACCTGCTCCGGGAGCACCGACTACCTGCCGGGGCGTCCGTTCTCGTTCGTTGCCGCCGTCGATGGGCTCAAGGCGTGGCCCCCGATTCGTGAATCGCACGTCGAGATGGACGGCGGGTTTGCGCTGTATGAAGCCTGGGTTCGATTGCTTCACGGAGACATCGATACCGCGCTCGTGTTTTCGTTCGGCAAGTGCTCGCTGGCCTCCGTGCCAGACGTTCTGAACCTGCAGAACGATCCGTACTACGTGCAGCCGCTCGGGCTCGACTCGATCAGCGCGGCTGCGCTTCAGGCCCAGGCCCTCATCGATTCGGGCAGGGCGACCGAGCGTGACTTCGCCGAAGTTGCGGTTCGCAATCGCAAGAATGCCCTCGACAATCCGAATGCCCAGATCAAGGGCGACTTCAGCGTCGATGAGCTCTTGGAGGAGCCGTATCTCAGCTCGCCGCTTCGCAAGAGCTTCTGTTCACCGCTGTCCGACTCGGCAGCCGCGATCGTGCTTGCCGCAGGAGACACCGCGAAGAAGCTCGCCAACCGCCCCGCCTGGATCCGGGGCATCGATCATCGCACCGAGCCCCACTCGCTCGGGCAGCGTGACCTGACCACCTCGCCGTCCAGTGAGCTCGCCGGGGAGAAAGCCGGGGTGGGGAAGGGCAAAGTCGACGTGGCGGAGCTCCATGCGCCTTTTGCCCATCAGGAGCTCATCCTGTGCGACGCGTTGGGTCTTGGCGACGACGTGATTGTCAATCCTTCGGGAGGCGCATTGGCAGCCAACTCGTTGATGACCGCCGGTCTCATTCGGTTTGGCGAAGCCGCCAGCCGCGTCCTTGGCGGCGAAGTGGACCGCGTGGTCGCGCACACGACCAGTGGCGTCTGCCTTCAACACAACCTCGTTGCCGTCTTGGAGGGCGACTAGTGGCCGAGCACTGTGCAGTCGTCGGCATCGGCCAAACCAAACACCGCGAGAGCCGGCGAGATCTGTCCATGCCCGGACTGATCCGGGTTGCAGCGCTGCAGGCCCTCGAAGACGCGGACATGACGTTCAAGGACGTCGACGCAATCGTAATTGGGACGGCGCCGGACATGTTCGAAGGCATCATGATGCCAGAGCTCTTCTTGGCCGACGCCCTCGGAGCTGCCGGTAAGCCGATCTTTCGGGTGCATACCGCGGGTTCGGTGGGCGGTTCGACCGCCGTCGTCGCCTCTCACTTGGTACAAGCGGGGGTACACGAGAAAGTTCTCACGGTCGGATTCGAGAAGCAGAGCGAGTCGAACGCGATGTGGGCCCTGTCCCCTGCGATTCCGTTTCAGCCACAGCTCGTAGCGGGAGCGGGAGGCTATTTCGCACCACTGATTCGCGCGTACATCCGCCGCTCGGACGCCCACCTTGACACCGGCTGCATGGTCGCCGTCAAGGATCGCGAGCACGGGCTGCTCAATCCATGTGCTCACCTCCACCTCAAACAGTCGCTCGAGCAGGTGAAGGCGTCTCCCATGTTGTGGGACCCGATTCGCTATTCCGAAACGTGTCCCTCCTCGGATGGTGCCGTAGCGATCGTACTCGTGAACGATAAACACGCGGACCGAGTCAAGAACCCCGCGTGGGTCAAGGGCACCTCGGTGCGAACCGAACGAACGTTCTTCGCCGGTCGCGATCAGGTCAACCCTGGCGCAGGAAAGCAATGCGCCAAGGACGTATACGACCAAGCCGGAATCTCCAACCCCTTCACCGAGATCGACTGCGCGGAGATCTACGTTCCGTTCTCGTGGTTCGAGCCGATGTGGCTCGAGAACCTAGGCTTTGCCGAAGAAGGCTCGGGCTGGAAGATGACGATGGAAGGCAAGACGAAGCTCGGCGCGGAGATGCCTATCAACATGTCGGGCGGGGTCATGTGCACCAACCCGATCGGGGCGAGTGGTATGCTTCGATTTGCTGAGGCCGCACGCCAGGTGCGCGGCACGGCAGACAAGCATCAGGTCGACGGCGCGAAGGTCGCTCTTGGCCATGCCTACGGCGGCGGCTCTCAATTCTTTGCGATGTGGATCGTGAGCTCGGAGCGATGAGTAGGAGAATCTGAAGTGGAATACAACCTTGCAGACTTGTACGAGGCAATCGCTGATGTGGTTCCCGACAACGAAGCGCTCGCTTCCGGTGATGTACATCTTACCTATGCGGAGCTCGACAAGAGGGCGAACCGTCTGGCGCACTTCCTTAAGTCACGAGGGGTTGGCCCGGGCGACCACGTCGGCTTACATCTCTACAACGGTCACGAGTTCGTCGAGGCGATTCTGGCACTCTTCAAGATCAGAGCGGTTGGCATCAACGTGAACTACCGTTTCGTGGCGCCCGAAGTCCGTTACATGATCGAGAACGCCGACCTCGAGGGAATGATCACGCAGCGGCGCTTCATTCCGATCATCAACGATGCCTCGGAAGGGTTCGAGCCGTTCAAAACGCTCATCGTGATCGAAGATGGGTCCGACGCCGTCGCGAATCAGGGGTCGATCGAATATGAAACCGCCGTGTCCCAAGGATCCGAGGAGCGCGGCTTTGAACCCCGCTCGGGTGACGACCTCTACATCATCTACACCGGCGGTACGACCGGGATGCCCAAGGGCGTGATGTGGCGACAAGAGGACCTCTTCTTCTCCGGTCTTCAAGGAGGCTCTCCAGGTGGTGAACCGGTGGAATCGCCCGAGCAGGTGATCGAGCAAACCAAGGAAGGCTGGTACACCGTTTCCATGCTTCCATGCGCACCCTTCATTCACGGATCGGCGCAGTTCACTCAGTGGATCTGCCATCTCACGGGAGGAAAACTGGTGCTTCAGCCCGGCGCGAGCTTCGACGCGAAGCGGATCCTGTCACTCGTTGCGGAGGAGGGCGCGTCGACGCTCTCGCTAGTCGGCGATGCGATGGCCATTCCGCTGATCGATGAGCTGAAGGCCGACGACTACGACATGGAGAACCTTGCCGTTATCGCATCGGCGGGCGCCATCCTTTCCGGGAGCGTACAAGCGGAGATCGAAGAGTTGCTCCCCGATGCCATGATCATCAACAGCTTCGGAACCAGCGAAGCTGGTGATCTCGGACGCGCGGCCGGAGATGAAGACAGCCACGAGGGTCGCCCGTCGTTCTACATGGGTGACGAAGTCACCGTGCTTGACGAGGAAGGGAATCAGATCGAGCCAGGCTCCGGAAAGATGGGCCTCGTCGCGCGTTCCGGGCGCCTTCCGCTCGGTTACTACAAGGATCCCGAAAAGACCGCAGAGCGTTTCAAGGAGTTCAATGGAAAGCGTTGGGTCGTGCCGGGGGATTTCGCGACCATCGAAACGGATGGCCGCATCACGTTCCTCGGTCGCGGCAGCAAGTGCATCAACACCGGTGGCGAAAAGGTGTTTCCTGAAGAAGTCGAGGAGGCGCTCAAGGCTCACCCGGACATCATCGATGCGTTGGTCGTTGGCGTTCCGGATCCCCGGTTCGGTTCGAAGGTTGCCGCGGTCTTCAACACGCGGGACAACAAGCAGCTGACGCTGGAGCAGGTGCAGCAGCACTGCCGGCAGCACGTCGCGGGCTACAAGATCCCACGACAGATCACGATCACGGAGACGGTTTCCCGCATGCCCAGCGGTAAGCCGGACTACAAGCGGGCCGAGGAGATCGCCCGCAAACAGGCGGGTGCCTGAGCGAAGGCCGCCCCCCCACAAGAGGACGTCATGACCACAGCAGCAGCACAAAAAGAAGAAGAGGAGCTTTTCCCCGGCTATCCGCGCGGGTGGTTCGTCGTTGGGATTTCAAGTGAGCTCGATGCCGGCGACGTTCGACCGATCAAGTACTTTGGACGCGAGATGGTGCTCTATCGGAGCGAGGGTGGAGCCGCGATCATTCACGATGCCTTTTGCCCACATCTAGGTGCCCACATCGGGTACGGTGGCCAGGTCAAGGGCGAGACGATCGAGTGCCCGTTTCACGCGTGGCGCTTCGACGAGACTGGCAAGTGCGTCGATGTCCCGTACGCGAAACGGATCCCACCCCGCGCTTGCGTCAAGAACAACCCGGTGCAGGAGAAGAACGGGCTCATCTTCATCTGGAACGCCCACGAAGAGGGCGAAGAACCGACCTGGGAGATCCCGGAGATCCCAGAGTACGGTACTTCGGGTTGGACCGATTGGGGCTCGCACCTCATCCACATCAAGACGCATCCCAAGGAGATCGTCGAGAACCTGGCGGACAAGGGTCACTTCGGACCGGTGCACGGAACGTGGGCCAACGAGTTCAGCAACGACTTCAAAGACCACATCGGTATTCAGCACGTGAAAGGTGTCGCGTACCCTCGTGGTGGCGGCGAAGATCACTTCGAGCTGAAATCCACGTACTACGGTCCCGGTTACATGCTCAGCGAGATGCAGAGCGTACTCCCGAACATCATGCTTTTGTGCCACACGCCGATCGACGAGAACAACCTGCACGTTCGTATCGGTGCGATGATCGACATCTCGAGTGTCAAAGAGGGCAAAGAGGAGTTCCAGGAAGGGTACCGGAAGAACATCATCACTGGCTTCCGGGAAGACATTCGAATCTGGGAAAACAAGAAGTACCGGGTGCGACCAACCCTGTGCGACGGCGACGGGGACGTGGGTGCGCTTCGACGCTGGTACCAGAAATTCTACATGCCTCAGGCAGAGGTGGGATATTGACTCATGGATGACCGTGCCAAACGCATCGTAGAGACCGCTGTCGAGCTCGCCGAGCGCGACGGCTTCCAAGCGGTGCGCCTACGCGATGTTGCCGCAAGTGCGCAGGTTGCGCTTGGGACGGTGTACAAGCGCTTCGCCAGCAAAGAAGAGATCCTCATTGCCGCCCTCGAGCAGGAGAGCGAAAAGCTCGTCGCGAAGCTGGGCAAGAAGGCAGTACCGGGCGATACTCCGCAAGAGCGGCTTCGGTTCGTGTTCGCCGCGATCACCCGTGGGTTCGTCCGGCGCCCGAATCTTGCCAAGGCCACCGTCCGGTCGGTCGCCTCGGGAGACCCCAACATCACCGAGCGCGTTGCGAGCTTTCACGGTCTCATCACCGCGGTCGTGATGTCGGCGATTCGTGGAGAGGCCGCGGCCGACCAAGCCGAGTGGGGCGGGGACGTCGACCAGCGCGAACGCCAAATCGCGTCGGTGCTCCAGAATGTCTGGTTTGCATCGTTCGTCGGCTGGGCCGGCGGTCTACACGACGCTTCCCGAGTGCTCGAAGACGTCGACATGGCGACCAAGTTGCTGTTCGAGAAGTAGCGAGGTTCTCATCGAAGCCTCCGATCGATCGCGATGGGTTCTTCCTTGCCCCAAGGGCTGCGAGGAGGTGCTTGCCGAAGAGGTGCGCGCGCTTGATGTCGAGGTAACCGCCGTGCGACCGACTGCCGTCCACGTGGCTGGAACCCTTCAGGAGGGATATAGACTTTGCCTCTGGTCACGGGTTGCATCGCGCGTCTTGTTGCCCCTCGTTTCGTTCGAGGGCGAGGACGATGCAGCTCTCTATCAGACCCTCCGGAGCCTTCCATGGTGGGAGCATTTCGACTCGAAGTGGACGTTCGCGATTGGCAGCTCGAAATCCCCGCGAAGCTCTGTCCCTTCTCACTATTGGGTTCAGCGGGCCAAGGACGCGATCGTAGATGCCTTTCGGGACCATGCCGGCAGGCGTCCGAGTGTCGATAAGAAGTCCCCCGACATCCGGTTTCACCTCCATATTGGTGAGGGTGCGCACGAGCTCGCACTCGACTTCTCGGGCGAAGGTCAGCATCGTCGGGGCTACCGGCAGAGTGCCGGCAAGGCGCCGCTCAAGGAGAACCTCGCTGCAGCGATTCTGTACCTGGCCGGTTGGCCTGAAGCTGCGAGTCGGGGACTCAGCCTCGTCGACCCAACCTGCGGATCCGGAACCTTCCTGATCGAGGCCGCCTTGATGGCTACCCACTGCGCGCCCGGCCTGTTCCGCCAACGATTCGGTTTCGAGAACTGGCTGAAGCATGACGCCGCGCTCTTTCAAAAGGAGCGAAACGAAGCTCTCGCTGCGCGCACAACGGATTGCCCTGCCGGGATCCTTGGCTTCGATGCGTCCGAGGCGGCGCTTTCGTACGTGCGGGAGAACCTCCGAGCCGCCGGGGTCGAAGAGCACGTGTCCCTTGCTCACAAAGCGCTCACCGAGGTGCGGAAGCCCAACGACCACGGCATCGTCGTGTGCAATCCGCCCTACGGACACCGCCTGGGCGACGAGAGCACCTTGTTTCTCTTCTACCAGTCCCTAGGCGACACCCTGAAGAACGGGTTCGACGGGTGGACGGCCTATGTGTTCGCGGCGCAGCAGGGAAACCTCAAGTACCTCGGCCTTCGGCCCACGCGGCGACACGTCCTTTTCAACGGAGCCATCGAGTGCCGACTGCTAGAGATACCGATCGTCGGTACGCGGAGTGGAGACAAGCAAACACCCGGATGGAGAAAACCGAGTGACAAAGCGGGGATGTTCGTCAACCGGATCAAGAAGAACCGTAAGAAGTGGGAGCGTTGGGCCAAGCGAAACGGAGTCGACTGCTATCGGCTCTACGACGCGGACATTCCCGAGTACAACGTGGCCGTAGATCGCTACCAATCGAAAGCCGTCGTGCACGTCTATCAGCGCGCCCACGAAGCCGACGACGATCTCGTCAAGCAGCGCATTCAAGACGTACTGATCACGCTGCCCGAAGCGCTTGGCGTCTCCAGTGACGATCTCATGGTCAAAGTCCGGCACCGGCACGACCAGGGCGACCAGTATGCAAGGCTTTCTCAACAACACGCCGAGCTGACCGTTGCCGAGGGAGACCTCCGCTTCGTCGTAAACCTGGAGGACCGCATCGATACGGGCCTCTTTCTCGACCACCGTAAAGTCCGTTCCTACGCCCGCGAACAGTGTAGCGGAAAGCGAACGCTGAACTTGTTCGCGTACACCTGCTCGGTCAGCGTTGCGGCCGCTGTGGGGGGCGCCAAGCAAACGACGAGCGTAGACCTATCGAATACCTACCTCGACTGGGGGCGCCGCAACTTCGAGGTGAACGACCTGGACCCGAGGAAACACCGATTCTTTCGGAGCGACGCGATGCAGTGGATCGCCAAGAGTCGCGACGAGTACGGGTGGATTTTCATCAATCCGCCGACATTCTCCCGCTCCAAGAAAACCAAGGACGACTTCAACATTCATCAGGACCATAGGCGGCTGGTCGAACAAGCGATGCGATCGCTCGGCAAGGGCGGGGAGCTACTCTTCACCACCCATACGCGTGGATTCCGCTTGGACAAGAAGCTCGAGGAACGCTTCGCCGTGCAGGACTGCGCCAAGATGTTCGTCCCGGACGACTTCGCGCGCTCCCCGTTCCACGCCTTCCGCATTTGGCACAAAAGGCGCGCTAGCTGAGGCTCCTATTCGTCTAGCTTGAAGACGCGGATCGCATTGTCGCGCAGAAACTTCGGCCAAACTTGGTCCTTGAACGGCACGTTTTGCATGTCGGTGAAGATTCGCTCGAGTGACAATCCCATCGGGAAATACCCGGCGTACATGATCTTGTCGGCGCCACGGGTGTTCGCGTAGTGGATGATCGATTTCGGATAGTGCTTCGGGGCGAAGGCGCTCGTACTGTAGTAGAGGTTTGGATACTTCAACATCAGCTTGACCGCGAGGTCGACCCACGGTTCGCCGCCATGTCGCATGACGAACTTGAGCTCAGGAAAGAACCAGCACACCTCATCGATGTATTCGACCTTCTGAGGCTCCATCGGAATGCGCGGACCTGGCACGCCCGCGGTCACGCAGATCGGAATGTCGAGCTCGACGCAGGTCGCGTAGATCGGGTAGTAGCGCTTATCGTTGATCGGGACCTGAGGGCAAAGGCCGGCGGGGAAGCCGGTAACGGCCTTGAGGCCGTGCTCCTTGTGGAGCCGCTTGATGGTACGGACTTCCTCCATGCCGTTGTTGGGGTTGGCGCCGTATGAGGGGAAGAATCGGTCGGGGTGATTGCGACACGCGCCGAGGTTCGTCGAGTTGGGGCCTGAGATCCCGAGCATCGCCTTTTCGATTCCCCACTTGTCCATCTCGGCGAGGGCGTAGGCGACGTAATCCTCTTGTTCTCCGATCTCGGGGATGTTCTTGAACATGTACTGGGCTGGCATCTTGAAGACCTTGCGGCTCTCCTCGTCGAGAAGCAGGGGCTTGATGAACTCGTACCAGCCGGTCGGGTCGCCATCGGGGATGTTCATCATCAAATCGACGGCTTTGAGGCCACTCGGTATCGGCATGGATCGAGTCCTTTCGGGTCCTTGGCGGGGCATTATGCCTGGCATTGGCGACTGGACATACCCCAGCCCCTGGGCTAGAACACGTTCTAGTCTATGGCCTGTGAGGGCCCCGCTGTAAAGCGGAACCCGGAGAATCGCAATGGACGGAGATCCCACAGCTATCCCCACACGCGAAGAGCTCATCCAGCGCGCCCGCGATCTGACCCCGACCCTACGTGAGCGCGCCAAAAAGGCGGCGGAGATACGCAGGATTCCGGACGAGACCATTGAGGATTTTCATCGACTGGGCTTTTTCAAGGTCGTCCAACCCAAGCGCTACGGCGGCTACGAGATGAACCCGTCGATCATCTTCGACCTCCAGCTCGAGCTCGGCCGTGGCTGTGCGTCGAGCGCGTGGGTGTACGGCGTGATCAACGTTCACACCTGGCAGCTCGCGCTTTTTGCGCTGGAGGCCCAGGATGAAGTCTGGAAGGACGACCCGACCACGTTGATCTCGTCGTCCTACATGCCCGTCGCCAAGACCGAGTGGGCCGACGGCGGAATCAAACTGAGTGGCCGGTGGTCTTTCTCGAGTGGGTGTGATGCGTGTCAATGGGTGTTCCTCGGTGGATTTGCCCCGAAAGAAGAAGGCAAGCCGCCTGACATGCGGACCTTCCTCGTCCCGCGATCGGACTACGAAATCATCGACAACTGGTATGTGTCTGGCCTTCGTGGTTCCGGCAGTAAGGACGTTGTGGTCGATGGAGTGTTCGTTCCGGACCACCGAATGCACATGTTCATCCACGGCTTCAAGCAGGACAGCCCGGGTAACGCCGTCAACACGTCGCCAGTATTTCGCTATCCGTTCGGCCAGATTCACATCCGTTCGGTCTCCACCCCCGCGGTTGGCGCTGCTCTTGGCGCTCTCGACGAGTACATCGAGTTCATGAAGGTCAAGGTGTCACAGGCGACGGGCGGCAAGGCTTCGGATTCTGCCATCAACAGCGCGGTTGCTGCCGAGGCGACAGCCCTGCTCGACCGCGAGATCCTTACGCTGAGGCGAAACTTCGAAGAGATGTTCGGCTACATCGAGCGCGGCGAGAAGATCCCGCTTGAACGTCGTGTACAGTTCCGCAGCGATTCGGCGCTCGCTGTCCACGTTTCGACCGAGGTCGTCGAGAAACTGTTCGTCGCCTGTGGTGCGCGGGCGGCGTTCGAGGACCATCCGATCAACCGCCACTTTCAAGACATCCACGCGATTCGGCTCCACCACGCGAACAACCTTGATGGCCCTGCGGCGAACTTCGGAAGCGTGCTCTTTGGGAAGCCAAGTACCGATTTCTTCATTTAGGAGACCTCAGAAATGGTGGTGGAAGCAGTTCCCGAGGGAAAGTACGCGGACGTTGGTGAGGGCATCACGATGCACTACCACGACGCGGGTCGTGCCGACCGCGGCGTGGTCTTGTTTCTCCACGGCAGCGGTCCGGGGGCGAGCGGTTGGAGCAATTTCAAAGGGAACTACCCCTTCCTCGTCGAGCATGCTTATCGGACGATCGTGCCTGACACGATGGGTTACGGGTACTCGAGCAAGCCGGAGGAAGGCGCGTACTCGCTCGATGACGTAGCGGCGCAGTACAAGGGCTTGCTCGATGCTCTTGATGTGAGCAAGGCAACGCTGGTGGGCAATTCACAGGGTGGGGCGATCGCGATCACGATGGCTCTCAACTACCCCGACGTGGTGGAGAAGCTCGTCTTGATGGCGCCGGGTGCCCTCGAAGCCCGCGAGACGTACATGGAGATGGAGGGCATCAAAGCGATGATTCGTGTCCTCTACAAGGAAGGGATCAGCAAGGAGACGATGCGGAAGGTCTTCACGTTGCAACTTCACGACCAATCGAAGATCACCGACGAGATCATTGAAGAGCGCTACCAAGTCGCGATGACGCAACACAAGGACAACATCGCGCGCATCCAAGTCGTCAATCTGGAAGACCGGCTCTCTGAGATCCAATGCCCCGTGCTTTGCTTCTGGGGCGCAAACGACAAGTTCTGTCCGCCGACGGGCGCTCCAAAGATCGCCTCGCGATGCGCCAACTCCCGCACAATGCTGATTTCGAGCTGCGGCCATTGGGTGATGGTTGAATACCCCAAGCTCTTCAACGACCTCACCCTAAAATTTTTGAACGACGACCTAGGCTAGAAGGGGACTGCTGCCAGAACAGACATGGACGACGCCGCACGCAAAGCCAAGATCACGGCGCTCGGGGACGAGCTCTACGATGCGTTGCGTGCTCGTCGCACCTTGTCGCCGTTGACCGAGCGTTGGCCCGAGATCACGATCGAAGATGCGTATCACGTCTCGCTTCGGATGCTGCATCGACGCATCGACGATGACGGCGAGAAGGTCATCGGTAAGAAGATCGGCGTGACCAGCAGAGCGGTTCAAGAGATGCTCGGAGTGTTTCAGCCGGACTTCGGGTATCTCACCGACACGATGGTGTATCCCAACGGAGGGTCGATGCCGATCAGCGAGCAACTGATTCAGCCGCGCGCCGAGGGGGAGATCGCCTTCAAGCTGAAAGGCGACTTGAATGGACCAGGGGTCACTAACGACGATGTTCTCGAAGCCACCGACTACGTCATGGCATGCTTCGAGGTGGTTGACAGTCGAGTTCACGATTGGAAGGTGAAGATTCAGGACACGGTCGCGGACAACGCAAGCTGCGGGCTGTTCGTTCTAGGGGACGAACACACGGATCCGAAGGGGCTCGATTTCCCGAGCCTCCAGATGCGAGTCTACAAGAACGGTGAGTTGTTGAGCGAAGGATTGGGCTCGGCGGCTCTCGATTCCCCGCTGAATTGCGTGAGCTGGTTGGCCAATACATTGTCGGAGTTTGGGATTACTCTGAACGCCGGGGACGTGGTGCTATCCGGTTCTCTGGTGCCTCTCGAGCGCGTGGTGGCAGGAGATCAAATGCGCCTCGAGGTCGAGGGAGTCGGAACAGCTGCGGTGCGGTTCACATAGGAGTGATGGAAGAGATGACTACCAAGGTGAAAGCAGTGATCATCGGGTCCGGCAACATCGGGACCGATCTGCTCTACAAGGCGCTTCGAAGCGAGATCATCGAGCCAGTATGGATGGTCGGCATCGATCCGGAATCCGAAGGTCTGAAGCGAGCGAAGGAGCTTGGCCTCGAGACGACGTCGGACGGCGTGAAGGGTTTCGAGTCACGCATCACTGACGACAAAGTACAGATCGCCTGGGACGCGACCAGTGCGTACGTCCACGAGTCGAACAACGACTTGGTCAAGAAGTACGGCGTGAAGATGGTCGACCTGACGCCGGCCGCGATCGGGCCGTTTTGCGTGCCGCCAGTCAATCTCGAAGAGATGATGGGACGCGACGAGCAGAACGTGAATATGGTCACCTGCGGAGGGCAGGCCACGATTCCGATGGTGGCTGCGGTAAGCCGCGTGCAGCCCGTCGAGTACGGGGAGATCATCGCGACCGTCTCCTCGAAGTCCGCCGGCCCTGGCACTCGAAAAAACATCGACGAGTTCACCCGCACGACGGCTAGGGGCGTCGAGGTGGTGGGCGGGGCGGATCGTGGCAAGGCGATCATCA
>Ga0255058_10000391_pt1 | contig 26247 bp, 23 predicted proteins | sample Cases_109_9_MG_FD_188637 | JGI IMG/M metagenome (GOLD analysis project Ga0255058, IMG submission 188637) | Seawater microbial communities from Amundsen Gulf, Northwest Territories, Canada - Cases_109_9 | ecosystem: Environmental > Aquatic > Marine > Gulf | place: Canada: Northwest Territories... | reverse complement strand
ATCACGGCATCGGCGTCCGGCACGGAGACGCTGGCGAGACCGACCTTGCCGAGCAGCACGTAGTGGCGGAGCTCTTGCTCGCTCGCGCATCGCCAGGATGCGTGCGGCGCGGCGGGCTCCAGGGCGCTACGCGCGAAGGAGCCGACCAGTGTGCGTGCGGCGACGTCGTGCTCGGACAGCCAGCCGGGAAGCCGGTCTCCGGCGCGCTGCGACTTGATGTCCATGACGACGGGGACGTCATCGCCGATCTCCGCGAATGCCTCCGTCAGAGTGGGGATCCGAACGCCGCGAGCCCGGAACGGGAACGGGCCGCCACCGTTCGAGGTGAAGCGGTGTCCGGCGTCGAGCCGTCGCGCTTCCTCCAACGGCATGTCGTCGATCCGACCGGAGCCGTCCGTGGTCCGATCGACCGTCGAATCGTGCAGGAGGACGAGTTGACCGTCGCTGGTACATTGAACGTCGAACTCCACCGCGTGCGCCCCGGCGCGAACGGCATGACGCAGTGAGGGTAGGGTGTTCTCCGGTGCCACACCTGCCGCGCCGCGGTGCCCGACGACTCGAATGGAGGATCCGGGCCCGAAAGTCATCCGAAGAAGTTAAGCGCGGCCGTGTGTTGCCGCCCGGAGCAGCCGCAGGCTACCATTTCGGGCCCGATAACTCCTCGACGAGACCACGTATCCGACGGATAGACTCAGACAAGATCGGAATGACGAACGGCGAAATCGCGGGCGGATATCCGCCGGACCTGATGAACAAGCTCACGTCGCTGTGCAAGCGGCGCGGATTCATCTTTCAGTCCTCCGAGATCTACGGGGGCGTGGGGTCCGTGTACGACTACGGCCCGCTCGGGGTGGAACTCAAGAACAACATCCGCGCTGCCTGGTGGCAAGAGATGGTGCACCGCAGGCCCGACGTCGAGGGCATGGATGCGGGAATCCTCATGAACCCCCGCGTGTGGGAGGCCAGCGGCCACGTGGAGGGCTTCACGGATCCGCTCGTCGAGTGCCGCAACTGCCACCGTCGCTTCCGCGCCGATGAGCTCGATGGCGTTCAATGCCCCTCCTGCGGGATGTCCGGAACGTTCACGGAGCCGCGCCAATTCAACCTGATGTTCCACACCTTCATGGGACCGGTCCAGGACAAGGCATCCACCGTCTATCTGAGGCCCGAAACCGCACAGGGGATATACGTCAACTTCCGCAACGTCCAGGAGACGGCGCGGCAGAAGGTTCCCTTCGGGATCGCCCAGATAGGGAAGGCGTTCAGGAACGAGATCACTCCCGGCAACTTCATCTTCCGTATGCGGGAGTTCGAGCAGATGGAGATGCAGTACTTCGTCGAGCCGAGCACCGACACGGAGTGGTTCGAGATGTGGAAACAGCGCCGCATGGAGTGGGTTCGCGGCCTCGGCGTGACCCCGGAGCGGCTCCGCTTTCACGAGCACGGCCCCGACGAGCTGGCCCACTACGCGAAGACCGCGTTCGACATCCAGTACCTCTTCCCCTTCGGGTGGCAGGAGATCGAGGGTATCCACAACCGGACCGATTTCGACCTGTCGCGCCACCAAGAGTACTCGGGCAAGAAACTGGAGTACTTCGATCCCGCGAGCGGCGACCGCTTCATTCCGTTCGTCATCGAGACATCGGCGGGGCTCGACCGCACGCTCCTCGTCGTCCTCGCCGATGCGTATACGGAAGAGGAGATCGAAGGTGAGCAGCGCGTACTCCTCCGGCTTCACCCCCGCCTGGCTCCGATCAAGGCGGCCGTCTTCCCGCTCGTGAAGAAGGACGGAATGCCGGACGTGGCGAAACGGGTGGCCGATGCGCTCCGCGAGGTGGTCACCGTCTTCTACGACGAAGCCGGCTCCATCGGCAGACGCTATCGTCGGCAGGACGAGGCCGGCACGCCGTACTGCATCACGATCGACGGCCAGACGCTCGAGGACGAGACGGTCACCGTTCGCGACCGGGACTCGCTCCGGCAGGAGCGGGTCGGCGTCAACCGCCTGCCAAGCCACCTGCAGGCCTTGCTCAAAGCCGCCTCCCCGTGACCGCCATCTTGCCTGCAGACCGTCTCCCGGTCCGCGGCCCATGGGCCGCTCGCGCCCGTCGCGACGGTCAACCAGCCCTGAGCGCTTGAGCCTCACCCTGGATGAGCTTCGCCTGAGGGCGGAGCGCTTTCTCGCGCGCGCCCGCGAGGAAAGGTACCTCTCCGAGGCTGGCCTGAAGACGAGGCCGCAGCTCGAGGAGCTCTACGACTCCGACCCGCTGCTGGACATCTCGGTCTCGATGCCCGTCGTGGAGAGAGCTCTGGCCGAATCCTCGGGTGGAGAGGAGCGCCGGCTCCGGCTACTGCTCGAGTGGTTGGCCACCCGGCACCTGCAGCGGGTGCGCGCGCCGCTGGACGACGAGCTCTACGCCTGGGAGAACACGACGACGTTCGACGTCGACGGCCACGAGCGACCGCTCACGGGCGTTCTCGATCTGTTGCGGAACTCCGAGCGCGGCCTGGCGCGGGAATTGGAGGAGCGAAGGAACCGGGAGCTCGAAGAAGTCGCACCCGTACTCATGGACCGGAACTACAGAGTACGGCAGGCGGCCGAGGGGTTGGGATACGGTGCCTATGTCGATGCGTGCTCCCGGCTGGCGGGTTTCAGCCTCAGGGTGGCGGGACGGCAGGCCCGCCAGGTCCTGGACCAGACCGAGGAGGTCTTTCGCGAAGGGCTCGTCTACCATCTGCGAACCTGGCTTGACCTCTCCCCGGCCGATGCAGAGCGATCCGACATGCGAAGGCTGCGCCGCATGGCGTGGCTGGACGACGCGTTCAGGCCGCGAGAGGTTCTGGCATCGACCGCCCGAGACCTCTCCGCTCTCTCGATTCCTCTGGAGGCGAAGGGTCGGATCAGGCTGGATCGCGAAGCTCGTCCGCTGAAGCGCGCCCGTGCCTTCTTCGCGGCGCTGCGCGTACCCGACGATGTGGTGATCTGCATCGCTCCGGTGGGCGGACGGGCCGGTTGCCAGGGGGTGCTCAGGGCGGTCGGGGGAGGCCTCCATGCTGCCTACACGGCCCCTGATCTGCCCTTCGAGTACCGATGTCTCGGGGACACTTCCATCGCTCGAGGATTCGGCCGAGCGTTCGCGCGGCTGACCAGTAGTGGAGCGTGGGTGGAGCGTACCACCGGACTCTCCGGCGACGCCCTCGCCGACTACCTCCGCCTCGCGGCCTTCGTGGACCTGCAGGCGCTTCGTCGCGACGCGGCAACCCTGGTCTACGAGCTCGAGCTGGCCGCGAGCGAGCGCCCCAGCGAGCTTCGGCCGCGCTACGCACAGCTGATGCGCCACGCCACCGGCGTACGTTATGATCCCCGCTCCTTTCTGGAGTATGCCGAAGGAGATTTCACGAGTGCCCGCAGGCTCCGAGCGTGGATGCTCAGCGCGATCCTCTCGAATGAGCTGCGGGAGCGATACGATGTGGACTGGCCGACCAACCCGCGCGCAGGATCCTCCCTGCGAGAGCTCTATGCGCTGGGCAGAATGGAAGATGCATCCGACCTCGCGAAGCGTTTCGGGGAGCGGTTGGAGCCCGAGGCCCTCCTCGCCCAGCTGGGCGAGGAGCTCGGCTGAGGTCGCGTCGCGATGAGCCTTCCGCAGCGCGCTTCCGCCGCCCGGACGGCGGCAGGCCTGGCGCTCCTCCTCGGTGGATACACGGCTTGGGTTCGCCGGCGGAACCGCCGCTTGCTCCGTCCACCCGTCCGAGGCCCGGATGGTCTTGCCTACCCCTCACGCCGGATCGTCTACTCCGACGGGGTCGAGGTTACGTACCTGGACGCCGGGAGCGGGAGTCCGATCGTGATGATCCCGGGTGCGGACGGCATGAAAGAGACCTTCCGATACCAGGTACCCGCCCTTGACGGCCGACATCGCGTCATCGTCGCGGACCTCCGCGCTCGGCATGAGCCCGACGCCTCGTTCGATCGCCTGGCGGACGATGTTGCCGAGCTCATGGACGAATGCGGCGTCGGGAGAGCCGTCGTCGTGGGTCAGAGCCTCGGCGGTGCCGTCGCCCTCCGCTTCGGGACGCGCTATCCGGAGCGAGTCCGGGGGTTGATCATCTCGAACTCGCTCACGCGCATCACGCTGGAACACATGGGGCTGAACCGAACCGGGCTCATCCCGCTCGCGCGCTTCACGACCAGGTACCTGCCGACGGCGGCCTCGCGCGCCATGGCTCGACTCTGGAGCCGCGCCGAGGTCTGGATCTTCGACGACTCGCCCGGATGGGCCAATGTCGTGGAGTACGTGCTCTGGACCGGCCCGCGCACAGTGCCGGCCACGGTCTCGAGAGGGAGGGTGGACCTGTTTCGCGAGGTGGATCTCCGGGCGGAGCTTCGACACGTACGTGCCCCCACGCTGGTCGTTCGAGGGGACAGAGACTCCTACATGCCTCCGCGTTGGTGGGACGACATCCTGGAGCTCGTGCCGAGCTCGCGGAGTGCGGAGGTCCAGGAGGCCGGGCACTGCTGCCACATCTCGATGCCCGGCACATTCAACCAGACGGTCCTCGAGTGGATCCGGGAGATCGACGTGACCGAGGCGCAGTCGCGCGGAGAGGCCCCGTGACGGAGCGCGGAGCCGTGTTCTCCTCGCGCTGGGGGATGATGCTCGCGATGCTCGGGATGGCGATCGGAACCGGAAACATCTGGCGATTCCCGCGCGTCGCGGCCTCGAACGGAGGGGGCGCCTTTCTCGTCGCCTGGGTCGTCTTCCTCCTCCTCTGGTCGGTCCCGCTGATCCTCGTCGAGTTCGCGATCGGAAAGAACACCCGCCGTGGGCCGATTGGGGCGTTCGTGAAAGTTGCCGGCCCACGGTTCGCCTGGATGGGCGCCTGGGTGGCCTTCACCGCCACGGCGATCATGTGCTACTACTCGGTGGTGATGGGGTGGACCGTCCGCTACCTGTGGGGGTCGCTAACCCGCGCCGTGCCGATGGACTCGCCCGAGGCGGCGGACGCGTTCTGGTCCGCCTACGTGGGTTCCGGCGCCGCGGTTGCGACGCACGCGGTCGCCATGACGCTGGGCGCCCTCGTCGTGGCCCGGGGGGTGATGGGCATCGAACGTGCGGCGCGGGTTCTGATTCCGAGCCTCCTCGTGTTGGTCATCGTCCTCGTCATCCGGGCGGTGACCCTCCCGGGCGCCTCCGCCGGTCTCGAGTTCCTCTTCAGTCCGAACTGGAGCGACCTGCTGACGGCTCGCGTGTGGCTGGAGGCTCTCACGCAGAACGCCTGGGACACGGGGGCAGGCTGGGGGCTGATCGTCGCGTATGCGGTCTACCTGGGGAGACGCGAGGACACGACCCTGAACGCCTTTCTTCTCGGCTTCGGCAACAACTCCGTCTCGCTCCTCGCCGGCATCATGGTGCTCTGCACCGTGTTCGCGATCATGCCGGATTCAGCGGGTCAGATCGTGGGGGCCGGCAACGAGGGTCTGACGTTCGTTTGGGTGCCGCAGCTGTTCGGACAGATGCCGGCCGGACGTTTCTTCATGGTGCTCTTTTTCCTGGCCCTGGTCTTCGCCGCGTGGAGCAGCCTGATCGCGATGATCGAGCTCGCATCGCGCGTGCTGCGGGACGCGGGCGTGGAGCGCACGCGGGCGATCATGGCGGTCGGTGCGCTCGGCTTTCTCGTCGGGCTCCCGTCCGCTCTCTCCGTAGACATGTTCAGGAATCAGGACTGGGTGTGGGGCGTGGGGCTCATGCTCTGCGGCTTCTTCTTCGCCTTCGCGGTCCTTCGCTTCGGCGTGGACCGTTTCCGTACGGCCATGGTTAATATGGAGGGCTGCGACCTCGTGATCGGCCGATGGTGGAACGTCGCGATTCGTCTCGTGGCGGTTCAGGCCGTGGTGCTCATGGGGTGGTGGCTGTGGCAGGCGGTGGACCTGTCCGACCTCGCGGCTACGTTCACGCCCTTTTCCACCTTCAACGTGGGTAGCGTGCTGGTCCAGTGGATCGTGGCGATCACCGCTTTCCTGCTGTTGAACCGATGGCTCGTGAAGATCTCCGGCGCGGCCTCCGCACCGGTGCAGGAAAGTCCATGACCGTATCCGCCGAGCGCTTCCGAGATGTGCTGGGATGCCTGGCGGGAGGCGTGTGCGTGATCGCGACCCGTGAGCCGGAAGGTCGCCCGCGAGGCCTCACGGCAACCGCCGTATGCTCGGTGTCGCTGGATCCGCCGCTTGTGCTAGTCTGTCTGGCCTCCGGCTCGCACACGCACGAGGCGATCACGACCTCGGGCTTCTTCGCCGTGACCTTCCTCGGTGCGCAGGATTCATCGGTTGCGAATCGGTTCGCCGGCGACGACGAAGACAAGTTCGGGGGTATTCCGACACGCGAGATGGCGACCGGGGCGCCGGTGCTGGAGGCCGGCCTGGGATACTGCGACTGTGTGGTGGTGAAGGAGGTGACGATGGGGGACCACACGGTGTTCATCGGGCGAGTCGAGGCTGCCGACCTCTCGGAACCGGCGGAGGGATCTGTCGCGCCGCTCGTTCATTACCGTGGGGCGTACGTGATGGCGGCCGGCGCCGAGCGTGAGTCGGAAAGAGGTCCCGGCCCGAATCGGGACTGAATCGGGATCGAGGAGGAGGACGTGCCCGCTCTGGCAGAGATGGCGCTGGACGATTTCGAGGCCCTCGCCGCCCGGCTCTGGCAGCGCATCCCGGAAGAGCTGAAGGAGGGTGTGGAGGCGCTCGTTATCGAGGAGAAGGAGCTGGGTCATCCCACGCTTGGCGGGATCTATACCCTCGGAGAGTGCGTCACGGAGAGCTGGCCCTCGGGATACGGCGACGGGGGCGACGTGCGCTCGGAGCTGGTGCTCTACTACGGGTCTTTTCTGGCGCTGTCATTCGAGGACGACGCCTTCGCGTGGGAGGAGGAGATCTGGGAGACGATCACCCACGAGTTGCTCCACCACCGGGAAGCGGCGGCGGGTGAATCGGCGTTGGATGACATGGACTGGGCGACCGATCAGAACTTCCTCCGCCTGGCCGACCGGCCCTTCGACCCGACGTTTTATCGCGTGATACCGGCGGACTCGGATGGAATCGTGAGGTTGGACTCCGAGACTTTCGCCGAGGGCAGCATCGAGGGCGGATCCTCCACCGCCGTCTTCACCTGGAGGGGTCGGGGATTCGGCGTCCGCGTTCCCGCGGCGTCCACGACGCTCTTCGTGAGCGTGCGAAACCTGGCAGGTGGCCGCCTGACGGTCGTCGTGCCGACGAGAGTGAGCCTTCTCCGGCGAATCCTCGGCAGGGGGGGCGACGGTTTCCAGGTGCTCTCGCGGCGGGCGCTCCCCGTTCCCCACTCGTAGGCCGGATGTGATGCCGCTTCTGGGAGGGTTCAACATCGGCCGCTGGTTCGGCTTCCCGGTCCGGATCGACTACTCCTGGTTCGTCTTGATCGCCCTGATCATCTGGGTCTTCAGCACGGTCGAGTTCCCTCGGCAGCTTCCCGGCTACGACGGTGAGGCGTATCTGCTGATGGGGGTCGCCGCGGCGCTCTTTTTCTTCCTGTCGCTGCTCCTGCACGAGCTCGCGCACTCGGTGGTAGCTCGCTCGCGCGGCGTCCACGTCCAGGGGATCACGCTGTTCATCTTCGGTGGCGTGGCTCAGACCACGACGGAAGCGAAGCGGCCGGTCGACGAGTTCCTCCTCACCGTCGTGGGTCCGCTCGCCAGCTTCACGCTGGCCGGGATCTTCTGGGGTCTCGGAGCCCTGACCGACGAGCTCGGGATCCTGCCGCCGGCCGGGCAGGTCTCCCGCTATCTGGGCTGGCTCAACTTCGTTCTCGCGGTCTTCAACCTCCTGCCGGGCTTTCCGCTGGACGGAGGTCGCATCTTCAGGGCTGCGGTGTGGCAGGCGACGGGGGACCTTCGCCGCGCCACACGTTGGGCCACCGCCGCCGGCCGCGCCTTCGGTTACCTGCTCATCGCGGCCGGGGCGTTTCTGATCATGCGCGGGCCGCTGATCAGCGGCCTCTGGCTGGCCTTCATCGGGTGGTTCCTCGCGAGCGCCGCCGCCTCGAGCTATCGGCAGTTCGTCTTGATGCGCGCGATCTCCGACGTGCCCGTGACTCGCGTCGCACGCCTGATGTCGGCCGTGCCCGCTGAGATGTCCGCGCGCGATCTCGCGGATCTGTATGTCTCGGGCGTCCCACCGGCGCTCCCCGTAGTGCGCGACGGCCGGTTGGTGGGGGTCGTGGCTCTGGACGACGTGGCGGATATTCCGCCGGAGCGTCGAGCCGGCACGACGGCCGCTGAGCTCATGAGCGACGTCGCCGACATGCCGGTCGTGACCCCCGACACGACCCTGGACCAGGTGATCGAACGGCTTCAATCGAGCGAGTCGGAGCGGGTGATCGTCGCCGGGGCGGGCCGCCTCCACGGGATCCTCACGCTGGAGGAGATCGGTGACTGGGTGGGGCGAGCCAACAAGCTGGGCCTCGATCAGCTACCGGCGTCGCTCGATGGGGTCGGCTCGGAGCCGGAGGCCGGCAGTGGCTAAGGCCGGTCGGACGACCGACGAACGGCTGAAGGAGCTGGGGTCGAGGCTCGCCGATCGCTACCCGGACCTGACGGTGACGCTGGACCACTCGTCCGCGCTCGAGCTGCTGGTCGCGACGATCCTCTCGGCGCAGTGCACGGACGCGCGCGTCAACGAGGTCACGCCCGCCCTGTTCCAGCGCTTTCCGACGGCCGAGGACTACGCCGGCGCAGACCGGGAGAAGCTCGAGGAGTACGTCCGGAGCACGGGTTTCTTCCGGAACAAGGCCAAGCACATTCAGCAGATGGCGGCCCGGCTGGTGGCCGATCATGGCGGCGAGGTCCCGGGCACGATGGAGGCGCTCATCGAGCTGCCCGGTGTGGCGCGGAAGACCGCCAACGTGATCCTCAGCAACTGGTTCGGCGTGCACGACGGCGTGGTCGTCGACACGCACGTGAAGCGCGTCGCCGGGCGCCTCGGCCTCACGCAGGAGACCGACCCGGCAAGGGTCGAGCGCGACCTGATGGAGCTGCTTCCGAGGGACCAGTGGAGGCCCTTCGCGTGGCGCCTCATCCTCCATGGCCGCTCGACCTGCGCCGCCCGCCGCCCGAACTGCTCGGGCTGTGAGCTCGCGGAACTGTGCCCGAGCGCCCAGGCTTTCGACTGATACAGGTCGAGGACGGATAGAGGTGAACGCCAGAGACCGCGTCGTTCGACTCTACGAGCGCCACTACGGTGTCCGCCCGGCCCATGTCTACGAGGTCGCGGCCGATGGCTCGGCGCGTCGCTACTATCGCCTCCCGACGCCCGACTCCGGCACGGTGATCGGAGGATACGGCCCCGACCGAGGCGAGAACCGGGCGTTCCTCTCCTTCTCCGCGACCTTGCGCGAAGCCGGGCTTCCCGTTCCCGGGATCCTGGCGGAGAACCGCCGGCAGGGGACGTGGCTCGAAGACGACCTCGGAGACACGACGTTGTTCGACATGCTCGCCGAGACGCGCTCGCCCGATCCGGAGGAGCCGTTCCCGGAGGAGGTCCTGGCCGTCTACCGGCGGGTGGTCGAGTTGCTCCCGCGGTTCCAGGTTGAGGGTGGGCGCCTCCTCAACTTCCGCGTCGCCTATCCTCGCCGGGCGTTCGACCGTCAGTCGATGCTGTGGGATCTGAACTACTTCAAGTACCACTTTCTCAAGCTGGCCCACGTGCCCTTCGACGAGGCCAGGCTCGAGCGCGACTTCGGCAAGCTCGTGCGGTTCCTGCTCGAGGCGCCTCGGGACCACTTCATGTACCGCGACTTCCAATCCCGGAACATCATGGTGGTGGAGAGCGAGCCCTGGTTCATCGACTATCAGGGCGGCCGACGCGGTGCGCTGCAATACGATCTGGCCTCGCTGCTCTACGATGCGAAGGCCGATCTGCCGCCGGAGGTGCGCGCCGAGCTTCTCGAGCGCTACCTGGCCGAGCTCGAGGGAATGGTACCGGTGGATCGCGACGCGTTCCTCGGTTACTACCGGGGATTCGTTCTCATCCGAATCATGCAGGCGTTGGGGGCCTACGGGTACAGGGGCTTCTTCGAGCGGAAGCCTCGCTTCCTGCAGAGCGTTCCCTTCGCGGCCCGAAACCTCGATGCGCTTCTCGATGAGGGCTTGCCGCTCTCGCTCCCCGAGATCGAATCGACGTTCTCGCGCATCGTGGAGCGCTGGGCGGGGCCGGAGTCGTCCGCCCAGGAAGCGCCCGGGCTCTCGCTCCGCGTGGCCAGCTTCAGCTACCGTAACGGGTATCCCGAGGACGGAAGCAGCCATGGAGGTGGCTACGTTTTCGACTGTCGCGGGATCTCGAACCCGGGTCGACTGGCCGAGTTCGTGGACCAGACCGGACTGGATGAGCCGGTCGTCCAGTTCCTGGCGGCCCGCCCGGAGACGGAAGCGTTCTGGCACGGAGTGCGGCGGCTGGTGGAGGCCCACATCGACGCCTACCGGCAACGCGGGTTCTCCAGCCTCAGCATCAGCTTCGGCTGCACGGGAGGACAACATCGGTCCGTCTACTTCGCCGAGCGCCTGGCCGGACACGTGCAAGCCATCTACCCTGATGTGAACGTCATCCTGCGGCACCGGGAGAGGCGCGGCTGGCCCGGAGCCGGGCGCTAGGCGGCCGCGTGCCTCGTCACCCATGATGGAGGCGATGATCCTCGCCGCGGGCGTTGGCGAACGGCTGAGACCGCTCACCGAGCACGCTCCGAAAGCGCTAGTGGAGGTTGCCGGCGTGCCGATGCTCGAGAGGGTGGCTCGCCGGTTGATCGATGCCGGTGCCGATCGGCTGATCATCAACGTCCACCACCACGCCGACCAGATCGAGGAGTACGTGAGGCGACGGGGAGGCTTTGGAGTGGAGATACGCTTCTCCCGAGAGGAGGGAGCGCCTCTCGAGACCGGCGGGGGGCTGTTGGCGGCCGCGCCGCTCTTCGAGCGAAGCCAGCCATTCCTGCTGCACAACGTCGACGTCATCTCGGACACGGATCTGGCCGCCATGTGCGGCGCGCACGCGGAGAGACGGCCGCTCGCGACCCTCGCGGTCAACCGCCGCGAGACCACCCGGCCCCTCCTCGTCGACGAACACGGCTTCCGTGGATTGGCGAACTCGAGGACCGGATGGCGAGCCGAAGCTCGCACAGAGGTCGGACAGACCGAGGAGATCGGCTTCGCGGGCATCCACGTCCTTTCGCCGGAGATCTTCGAGCTGATCATCGAGCGCGGGCGGTTCTCGATCATGGAGGTCTACCTCCGGCTGGCCGAAGAGGGCCATGCCATCGAGACGTTCGACATGAGCGACGCCCTGTGGCTGGAGGTGGGCGATCCCGCGCGCCTCGCGAACGCCGACTCGGTCATGATGCGCCTCCCGCCTCGCCGGTGAGTCCGCGCGACCTCAAGCGGCGGCTCCGTGCCGCGGCGCTTGGCCTGGGCTTCGACCAGGTCGGCTTCGCGCCCGCATCCGAGCCACCCAACGCCGCCGCCTATCTCGCCTGGCTGGAGAGAGGCTGGCACGGCGAGATGTCCTACATGGCCCGAGAGGATGCGGTGCGACGACGGCTCGATCCCGAGCGGGCGCTGCCCGGCTGCCGAACGATCGTCGTCGTCAGCCTCAGCTACGCGCGCCTCGACTCGGAGATTCCCCCGAGCGCCGAGAAGCCGGTCGTCGCACGCTACGCCCGTGGTCGGGATTACCACGGCGTATTCGAGGAGCGGTTGGCGGCTCTGGCGGAGCTGGTGGAAGAGCTGGATCAGCATGCGCGAACGCTGCCTTACGTGGACTACGGCCCCGTCCTGGAGCGCGACCACGCCCAGCGCGCGGGTCTCGGCTGGATCGGCAAGAACACGATGCTCATCGACCCGACTCTCGGGTCGTACCTTCTACTCGGAGCCCTGCTCACCACCCTCGAGGTCCCGCCGGACGACGCGTTTACGGAGGATCGCTGCGGCACCTGCGCCCGTTGCATCGACGCCTGTCCGACCGGCGCCATCCAGTGGCCGCGCGGCCTCGATGCTCGCCTCTGCATCAGCTACCTGACGATCGAGCTTCGTGGCGAGATTCCAGTCGAGCTCCGGCCGCTCATCGGGAACCGGATCTTCGGATGCGACATCTGCCAGGAAGCATGCCCCTGGAACGACGACGCGCCGGCGGGCAGCACGGAGGAGCTCGGAGCCGCACGTCCGGGCGGGGCCGGCGTCCCGGCTCGGGAAGCGATACCCGGGCGTCCGGTTCCGCCGGAGCGGATGATCGAGTGGGCGGAGGAGCTCCTCGACCTTTCCGATGAGGCATATCGAAGCCGCTACCGCGAAACGGCCTTTGCGCGGCCCGGCCGGAGCGGCATGCTCCGCAACCTGTGCGTCGGCCTCGGGAACAGCGGTCGTCGAGAGGCGGTCCCTCTTCTTCACCGTTGCCTGGAGGATCGCTCGGAGCTGGTCGGGGAACACGCGGCCTGGGCGCTGCAGCGCCTGGAGGATACCTGGGCGTGACCCGCGGTCGCTCTCTCACCTCAGTCGCCACTTGACCCTATGCCCTTTCCTGCCTAGCTTTAGAGCCAGATTTAGTCTAATCTAAAAATGAGCCTCAGGCTGCCGTCCATACCCCAAGCTGGGGCGGTCGGCGGGAACGAGTCGGTGAGAGATGATGGGTCCCAAAACGATGAGCCGGCGGGACTGGCTGAAGCTGGGCGGGGTCGGGGTGGCCGGACTCTCGGGAACTTCGGTCCTGGCTCTGGCACGGCGCGGAGGCGCGGCAGCCGCCCTGGAGCACGCCGGCGTCCAGGAGGCGATCCACTCGCCGACGGAGCTGGCTCAGCTCAGGATGGGCGTCTTCGGGGATTACGCTCCGGCTGACGGGTTCGACCCTGACGCTTTCCTCTTCGATTTCGACTACGGCGACGTGTCCCGCGACGAGGCCGGTCGCACGGTGCGGGAGTACGAGATCGTCGCGGTGGATCGCGAGATCGAGGTGGCTCCGGGCGTCTGGTTTCCCGCCTGGACGTACAACGGCCGTGTTCCGGGCCCCACGCTCCGGTGCACGGAGGGTGACCTGCTTCGAGTCCGTTTCTCCAACGCCGGATCACACCCCCACACGATCCACTTCCACGGCACCCACTCGCCCGCCATGGATGGGGTGTTCCCGATCGTCGAGCCGGGCGAGCGGTTCACGTACGAGTTTCCGGCGAAGCCGTTTGGCGTCCACCCGTATCACTGCCATGCGATCCCGCTGAAGAGGCATATACACAAGGGGCTCTACGGGACGCTGATCGTGGATCCTCCCGGTGGACGCTCGCCCGCACGCGAGCTTGTCATGGTGATGAACGGTTTCGACACCAACTTGGACGGGGAGAACGAGGTCTATGCCGTCAACACGGCCGCCTTCTACTACCGAGCGAACCCTATCCGCGTCGGCGTCGGCGAGCCCGTTCGCATCTACTTGGTGAACATGACCGAGTTCGATCCGATCAACTCGCTGCACCTGCACGCCGGGATGTTCCGGTACTACCGGACCGGGACGCGTCCGGATCAGTACGAGCTCACCGACACGATCATGCTCTGCCAGGGCGAGAGGGGCATCGTCGAGCTGGAGCTGGAGAACCCCGGGCTTCACATGGTGCACGCCCACCAGAGCGAGTTCGCCGAGCTCGGCTGGATGAGCTTTATCGACGCCGTGCCTCACCTCGCGGCAGAGGACGGCGTCCCGGTCCACCGGTATGTCTGACGAGCTGAGATCCCCCGGTTCGGCTACGGATCCGGGACCGGAGAAGGCCGGGTCCGGCGGCCGCCGCGTACTGCTCGGTCTCGCTCCCCTTTTCTTGCTCGGGATCCTCGTTGCCGTGTTCGTGTTCGCGGATCCGGCCAGCGTGCTTCGGGCGGGCTTCCCTCCGATCGAGGAGCTGACGATCGAGCGGGTGACGCTGCCGGAGCCGGGCCTCATGCGGATCCACGTCGTGAACGGCGGGCCCGAGGCGGTGACCGTGGCCCAGGTCTTGGTCGACGACGCCTACTGGCAGCACGAGATAGATGGAGAGCGAACGATCCCGCGGCTCGGCCGGGTCACGATCGCGCTGAAGTACCCCTGGGTGGAGGGTGAGCCGCACGAGGTCGTGCTCGTGAGCTCGACGGGGCTCACGTTCGCTCACGAGGTGGAGGTCGCCACCCAGACGCCGCGCCCGTCCGCCCGCTTCTTCGGCATCTTCGCTCTGTTGGGGATCTACGTGGGCCTGGTGCCGGTGCTCATCGGCCTGCTGTGGTACCCGTTCCTGCGTGACGTCAGCAGACGCTGGCTCCACTTCTTCCTCAGCCTGACGATCGGGCTTCTCGTCTTTCTCGGTGCCGACGCCCTGCAGGAGGCGCTAGAGACGGCTGCTGTCGTGCCGGAGGCCTTCCAGGGGGTTGGCCTCGTCGTGCTCGGCACACTGGGCAGCTTTCTCGCGCTTCGAGCCCTATCCAGTTCTCGGCGGGGGAGCAGGGGTCCGGATGCGAGAGACGATGCGACCGACAGACTCAGGCTCGCCTACCTCATCGCCCTCGGCATAGGGCTGCACAACCTCGGGGAGGGCCTGGCGATCGGATCGGCGTACGCGCTGGGCGAGATTGCCCTGGGCAGCTTCCTGGTGGTCGGGTTCGCGCTTCACAACACGACGGAAGGGCTCGCGATCGTGGCTCCGGTCGCGGCGGACCGTCCACGGCTCAGGCATCTCCTGGCGATGGGCGCGATCGCCGGGCTTCCGACGATCGCGGGAACCTGGATCGGGGGCTTCTCCTACTCTCCGATCGCGGCGACGCTGTTCCTCGCCGTCGGGGCAGGCGCCATCCTGGAGGTCGTGTACGAGATCGCGTCCATGATGCGGCGCCAGCAGCCCGCTGGGCTCTTCGCCCCCCTGAACGCCACCGGATTGACTCTGGGCATGCTCGTGATGTACGGAACGGCCCTGCTCGTCGTGGCCTGAGGCCACGGGGGGCAAGGCCCGGTTGCCTCATACGGGCTCACTACCTACCGGCGCGCTCGTCTTCCGCCTCGTCGCCGGCATCGCCATCCGGAGCGAACGGTTCGGTTTCCCCTGCCGCTGGCCTGGGAGTCGATTCGGCCCCCGGCGCCGCTTCCGGCTCAGGCTCGGACGCTACTTCCGGCTCAGGCTCGGACGCTACTTCCGGCTCAGGCTCGGACGCTACTTCCGGCTCAGGCTCGGACGCCGGCGCCGCCTCCGGTTCGGGCTCCGGCTCGGGCGTCGGTGCCGGTTCCGGCTCGGGCTCCGGCTCGGGTGCGGGCTCGGGCTGCGGAGGTGGCTGGGCGGCCGCGAGGCGCTGCATCCGACTGTCGACGGCCGCCAGCCCCGGTCCCCCCAGCAGCAATGAAAGCAGGCCCGCGATCAGAAGCAGGTTGAACTCGTAACCACCAGCGGCGTTCGGACCGACCACATAGAAGCCGTTCTGGGCATGAAAGAGGATGATGCCCGCCAACATGTGGACGGCGAGCAGGATCGCCGTCGGCACGACGAACAGGCCGACGATCAAGAACATGCCGCCCACGAACTCCAGCAGCGTGATCATCCAGGCCGCGAGAACCGGAACCGGAATGTCCAGCGAGCCCAAGAAGCCCGCGAGGCCGCCAGTCCCGCCATCACCGAACATCGTGGCGGCGCCGTGGGCGACGAAGATGACGCCGAGCACGACACGCAGGATCATCTGACCCAGACGTGGATTCAGTGGCTTCTTCATTCTGCAAACCTCCAGCGTGTGAACCGTATGGAGCGCACCCGGCAGCGGGCCGAGCGCTACACGTCGATGACGCGCCCTCGTCGAGGCTCATGCTCGCCCCCGTCCGCGCCTGGCCACTCGGCGGCATCGGACAGCTCGTCCGGACCGGTCCTTCGCGTCCCGCCGCGCGGCTGTGGGGAGGTCTCGTGCACCGAGAAGTGCACGTCACCCGACTGAATGCTACGGTCGATCCTGCTCCTCACTCTTCGGATCATGGCCGCTCGAACGGGGCGGATCAACATCAGAAGCCCGAACGCGTCGGTAAGAACGCCGGGAGTGACGAGGAGCACGCCTGCGATGACGACGACGAGGGCATGCAGCAGCTCCTCGGCCGGCAGTCGACCTGCGGCGAGCTCGGATTGGACCGCGCTCCAGCTGCGGAACCCCTCTCGCCGGGCAAGCCAGGCTCCCGCGGCCCCCGTTCCGAGGACGAGAAGAATGGTCGGTCCCGCACCGATCAGGCTTCCCAGGCGGATGAGCGCGTAGAGCTCGACCAACGGGACGAGCGTGAAGAGCAGAAGGAGTCGCAGGAACAAGCTACCGCCCGGCCGGAGGGCGCGGAGGCTTCGGGAACAGGGCGATCACCGCGTCAGTAGCCGAGTGCGGCGCGGACCTTGGGGTCGATGCGGTCGGCCGTCCAGAAAGGCTTCCAGACAAGGTCGACGGTGGCGGACTCCACGCCTTCCACCGACTCGGCCGCTGTCTTGGCGTCTTCCATGATCTGCCCGCCCGCCGGGCAACCCGGACTCGTGAGGGTCATCGTGACCGTCACCGCACCAGCTTCCTCGTCCACGCCGTAGATGAGGCCCAGGTCGACGATGTTCATGCCGAGCTCCGGATCCTTGACCGACCGGAGTGCGTCGTTCACGAGGTCCGCTATCCCGGCGTCGCCGGTCGAAGCCTCGTTCGTGTCCATCGGGGTCTCGCCCGTATCCATTTCTGAAAGCCTCCGTTCAAGGTCAGTTTGCACTTGCTGCGCTGCGCTCATCGGGCATGGGTTTTGATGCCACCTTTCCCAGCTCGCTCTCCGTCTCCTCGAGCTTCTCGCACGCTTCATCCATGGCGGGTCGTCCCCGAACGAGCTCCCGGCACGCCTCCAACCGATCGGTGGCGTTGATCAGAACCACCCCCGCCAGCTTTCCGTGCTGACCGCACACCACGATGCTCCGTTCCGAGCTCAGCTCTCCCAGCACACGAACGTCATCGGCGCCCGCCGGACGGCCGAGCACACTGAAGCCGAGGTCGAACACATCCGAGTAGAAGTACGAGACGTGGTCGAACGGCTCCCCCGCCCCCGCCATGTTCCGTCCGGCCACCTTGCCGTGGGTCCTGGCGTGATCCCAATGCTCCAAGCGCGGCGTGTCTTCGAAGACCGAGTCCGGAAAGCGCGCCAGGTCGCCCGTCGCGTAGATGTGGCCGTGGCTGGTCTCGCAGAACCGATCCACGATCACACCGTCCATCACTGCCAGGCCCGCTTCTCCGCCGATCTCCTCGTTCGGGCGGAGGCCCACTCCGATCACGGCGAGGTCACAGGCCACCTGCGTGCCGTTCGCGAGTCTCGCCCCCTCCAGACGCTCCGAGCCCAGGAGCTCCTCCACCTCGGCATCGAGCTCGAAGCGGATGCCCCTCTCCTCGAAGTATCCCTGCACGAAGTATGAGAGAACCGGCGGCAGCATCTCCGACCAGACGCGGCCCTCGCGCTCGACGATCGTGGATGCGACGTCGAATCGGGTGAGCGAGGCGGCCAGCTCCATTCCGAGGAAACCGGCGCCGATCAGGAGCGCCGATTCGGCTTCTGCGGCGCGGTCGCGGAGCCTCTCGGCGTCCGCCACCGTTCGAAAGCTGGACACGCCATCCAGCTCCGTGCCGGGAATCGCGAGCGAGCGAGGCCGCCCGCCCATGGCCAGGAGGATCCTCGCCCCGTGATAGATTTCATCCGCCGCTGTGCCGATCGTCATCTCCTTCGGATCCAGCGACGTGGCCCGCACGCCGTTGAGGAGCTTGACCTTCGCCTCTTCCTCGAACCAACCTTCCGGCTTGACGTGCAGGAGGTCTCGGGTCGCTTCCGGCGTTTGGAGGAACTCCTTGGAGAGAGGCGGACGGTGGTACGGCGGCTCGCTCTCGTTGGCCAGGATGGCGATGCTGCCCTCGGCGTCCAGGCTGCGTATGCCGTCGACGGCCGAAGCGGCGGCGAGCCCTCCGCCCACGATCAGGTAATCGAAACTCTGCAAAGTCGGGTCCTTTCGGAGTTGTTGCTCGTATGACTCTCCTACGTACTCGCGGCCCCGCGGATCCCTCGTCCCGCATGCCGGAGGCCAAGGTCCAGGATCTCGACCGGATGCGCCACGCCCACGCGCGAGCGCCTTCTCCGCAGCCCGGCCCCGATCTGCATCATGCACCCGGGATTCCCGGTCACCACCGTGTCGTACTCCCCCTCCTCGATCTCCTGGAGCTTCGCCTCCAGAATCCGGCCCGAGAGCTCGGGGTGGACCAGGGCATAGAGTCCGGCGCCTCCGCAGCACCGCCTCGAGGACGGGAGGTTCTCGATGGCCAGGCCCCTGACCGCCGACAATGCCTCCAGGGGCGCCTCGTCATCCCGAAGACCGAAGGAGAGATGGCAGGGAGCGTCGTGGGCGACTGCTGCCCTCAGCTCCGCGTTCAGGTCGGAGCCGTTGGCCACGAGCCGGGTGACATCGCAAGTCACGGATGCCACGTCCTCGGCGCGCTCGCGCCACTCCGCGGAGCTCGCCAGCCAATCCGGATACTCCTTGATCGCGGCGCCGCACCCCGCCGCGTCGACCACGAACCAGCGCGCCCCCGACCGCTCGAAGGCCTCTATGTTGCGCCTCGCAAGGCGCCGTGCCGCGTCCGCAAGCCCCGCGTGGGCATGAAGAGCGCCACAACAGCCCTGGCCCGCCGCCGGTCGTTCCGAGTAGCCGGCGGCTCCGAGAACACGGCGCGTCGCATCATGTACCCGTTGGAAGAGTCCCTTCATGATGCACCCTTCGAGGAGAGCGTAGGCGGGGGCCGACTCCGTCTCCTTCTCCGGCGGAGCGAAGGGCGAGGTGGAAGGCGAGGCAGACGTCGACAGAGGCGAGGTCGCCGCGAGCCAGGCGAGGGCATGGCCGATGCGGCCCGGCAACCGAGCGCCCGCGGCCGCCGCCCCCGAGCCTCGCAGCACTCGAAGCATGGCGTAGGCGACCGGTGACGCCCTGCCGGTGAAGGCTCCGATCAGCCACCTCGCTCCGGCGTTGCCCTCGCCGGCCGCGCGGTCCTCCCGAGCCCGCTCCAGGAGCGACCCGAAGCGCACGCCGGCCGGGCAGGCGGCCTCGCACGCCCGGCAGCCCAGGCACCGGTCGATGTGATGGGAGAAGGCACCATCGGTCGACAGGCGGCCTTCGACGGCGAGCCTCATGAGATTGATTCGGCCCCGGGGCGAGTCGTTCTCGTCGCGAGTCGCCTGGTAGGTCGGGCAGGCCGGGAGGCAAAGGCCGCAGTGCACGCACGCGGCGAGATCGGACCGGCCATCCAGCAGTCGCGTCGGGCGCCCGAGCGCCGCCGTCACCCGGAGGATCCGTCGGCGCGGCTCGTCGAATCCTCCTCGGCGGGCGGGTCCGACGCGCTCTGGTCGTGCACGATCCTCCAGCCCTCGTCGGTTCTCCAGAGGACGAGAGTAAACGGCCCGGAACCGGTGACGTTCCCCTCCCGGAAGAGCACGTAGCGGGCGGTTGCCAGGGCATGGTCCTCGCCGAGGGGCCGAGCGGTCACCTGTTCGAAGCGAAGGCTGTCACGCAACGCGCCAGCCTGGAAGAGCGGAGCGTACCTCGCCCGGATCGCTTCCCAGCCCGCGACGCGGCCTGAGCTGCCGATGTACGTAGTCGCGGGCGAGCGCAGATAGTCGTCCATAAAGCCGTCGAGGTCTCCACGGTTCCACGCCCCGGCGGAGCTCTCCAGCATCCGAGTCACCTGCGTCTCGATACCCGGGATCGTGTCGGTCCCCGCCACGGGAGCACCGCCCTCGATCCGGCACGCCGCGGGCGCCGATCCCAGCGCCGCCACCAGGAGGACGAAGCCCGCCGCCGAGCCCGCGGGCGACGTCACGATCGTGGCCGCCACTCCGGGTCCTGCACTCCGGCCTCCCGGTTGGCGGCACGGGCGAGCACGAACAGCAGGTCCGAGAGCCGGTTCATGTACGGAAGGACGAGCTTACCGAGCTCAGGCTGATCTTCCAGCAGGCCGCTGATGGCGCGTTCCGCGCGCCGGCATACGGTCCGCGCCACCTGGAGTTGAGCGCCGACGGGCGAGCCTCCTGGAAGGAGGAACGCATCCAGCGGGGGCAGGGAGCTCTCGATCTCGTCGATCCATTCTTCGAGCTCCGCGATTCTTTCCGATCGAAGACCGGGGATCACCCCCTTCTCGAGAGCGCTTCCGGGATCCGCCGCCGCCAACCGGGCACCGATGATCAACAGATCCTCCTGCAGGTGAAGCGCGCGCTCGGTAGAGGGCACGTCTCCCTGCCGCAACGAGAGCGCCAGCCCCACGTGGCTGTTCAGCTCATCCACTGCGCCGTACGCGTCGACTCGGGGATCGTGCTTCGGCACCCGCACCCCGCCCAGCATCACGGTCGTTCCGGCGTCACCTTTCCGCGTATAGATCTTCATTCGCACCTCGTCCGAAGCGACATGGGCCGACCTACGGCCCCTCGAGAAGGACCCACGGCTCGACTGCGTACAGGAGCCGCGCCGTGGAGCGGTCACGCGGGGAGAGACGCGTCTGCTCGCTGGTCGGGAACATCATGTCTCCCGCGTCCTCGCTGTGCCCCAGGCCGATGAGGTGGCCGACCTCGTGGAGGGCGATCCGCCGAGCCAGGTGCCGGTCCACCGGCTGCCCGTCCCTTCGGAGAAGCGTCAGCGTCACGACCGCCGAGGCGATCCAGCCGTTCTCATCCGTCTCCCAGCCCGTGAGGCCGCTGTGCTCCGTCGACATCTGCGTCACCCACTTCACGATCACCTGGGCGGTGCCCAGTCCCGCCGCCTCCTGGAAGCGCAGCGCGATGCCCGGAATCGAGGTCCACTGCGAGAGCGCCTGATTCACGGCCCATCGATATCCGGTTCCGAACCGCACCGGATCCTTTGGAGCCTCGAAGTAGATGGTGACCGTCCGTGGGCTCCCGTCCTCCCCCGTGCGCCACCGCGGCAACATGCCACCCGAGGGAGACTCCACTGGCACGAGGTAGACGTCGGTCCCCGAGCCCAGGATCGACTCCGCGAGCTGGGTCAGGCCCACCGCCTCGCCGGGTGTGGCATCCGTGCGGTCGGGTGTCGTCTGGGCGGCCGTGGACACGGGCTGGAGAGTCGCGAGGGCGACGATCGCAGAGAGCGCGTACCGGGTCATTGGCTCAAAGGTAGTCAGACGTAGTCGCCTTGCCAGCATCGGTCTTGACCGCCCGCGGCGGCGATGACCCGGCTCTCCAACGCCGCGACGGGTGCCGGCCGCCGGCTCCACGACGACCGGTGTTCATCGGGTCCGCCGCGCTCAACGGCCACGGGGGCCCCGGCGGATGCATCGAGGATTCTCTCCACGAGCGGGGACGCCACGTCCGGATCTACCTCGTACGCGACGTTGAGGACCCCGGCACCGGGAAGCAAGTCGATGCGAGCCCAGCCGTCTCCCATCAGCGGCGCAAGTCGAGCCGGCATCTCCCAAAGGTCCGTCGCCGGAGCGGAAACCCGGAGCGCACAGCGGCGCACGTCGACGGTGGACCTCCGGCGAGTCGCGGGCGCTTCGCCCCATACGTCCGGATCGAGCCGAAGATCGAGCCCGAGCCGCCGTGCCAGCTTGGCGAGCTTATCCCGGCGCGACTCGGTCGAGCGCTCGGAGCCCAGGAGCCAGAGGACGACCTTCTCCTCGACCGTGCCGTAAGGGTTCCGCTCTCGACTCCACCGCACCCCATCCGGTACGGCCTCTTCCGCTTCGCTGCCGGCCGAACGGGCCAGATGCAACGTCCCCGGCCCCCGCGCCACAAGTTGACAGAAGGCGGCTGGAAGGGGCCAGAGTCGGAAGGTGGCTTCCGTGATCACCCCGAGCTGGCCGAAGCTGCCGCAGTATAGCCGTGTGATGTCGTAGCCGGCGACGTTCTTCATCACGGGCCGGCCCCACCGCTGCGCCTCTCCCCCGAGTGACACCGCCCGAATCTCGAGAAGCTGCCGGCGCAGGGGTCCGAAGGTGCCGTCGAAAGGTCCAGGGGGAGCGGCGGCCACGAGGCCTCCGACCGTCAGCGCCGGCGATGCGCCAGCGAGCGGGATCCACTGCCCCTCGCGCCTCAGCTCGGCCAGTAACTCTCCGACCCTCCTGCCGGCGCCGACGGTTACCGTGAGGTCGTCGCGCCGATGGTCCAGCGTGCCGTCCAGCGCGGCCGTCGACACGACGATCGCGTGCTCCGGGATCTGCGGAGCCCCCTCGCGGAGCCCGACGGCGCCCGTCGCCAGCACCGCTGAGCCGGCGGCTCGTGCCGAGAGGACCTCTTGCAGCTCCGCTTGCGTCGCCGGTGCGTGCCAGACGGAGCTGCCGCCTGCCTCCGGGCCCTTGTCCTCACCTTCTCCCGCAGCCGATCCGCGCTCCCGGAGCCCTTCGAGTCGCCGAGCCTCCGGGCCCGCCGGAGGAAGCACTTTGCCGGGATTGCACAGCCCGCGCGGATCGACGGCATCCCGCACCGAGCGGAGCGTACGGAGCTCCGTCGATGAGAACACGCGGTGCACGGACTTCAGCTTGTCGAGCCCGATTCCGTGCTCGCCGGTGATCGTTCCGCCGGCGTCGATGCAGAGATCCAGGATCTCCAACCGGGCGGCTTCGACTCGTTCGGCTTCGTCGCGGTCAGCGGCGTCGAAGACGATGTTCGGGTGCAGGTTCCCATCGCCGGCATGAAAGAAGCTGGCCAGACAGAGATCATGCTTCTCCGCGACGGCTTCGATCCGCGGAAGCAGCTCCGGGAGCATCGTGCGCGGAACGACCGTGTCTTCGACGAGCACGTCCGGGCCCAACTGCCCCAGCGCGCCGAAAGCGCTTTTTCGGGCACGCCACAGTCTCTCCCGCTCCGCCTCCGAAGAGGCGCTCAAGATCTCGCGAGGTGCCGCGGTCCGGATCGCGGCCAGAGCGGCGGACATCTCCTCCTCGGCCTCCTCCGGCGCGCCCTCACACTCGACGACGAGTGCTGCTCCGACGTCCGTCGGCAGGCCGACCGCGAAGGGCGAACGCTCGACCGTGCGGATCGTCGTTCGGTCGATGATCTCGAGGGCGACCGGTACGACACCGGCGGAGAGTATCTCGGTGACCGCCTGCCCGGCTTCGCCAACACGATCGAATAGCGCGAGCGAAGTAAGGACGGCCTCGGCTCGGGGTGCGAGGCGCACCGTCACCGCCGTGGCGATGCCGAGGGTGCCCTCCGATCCGATGAAGAGTCCGCCGAGATCGGCTCCGCCCGATTCGCCGCGGTCCAGAGCCAGGAGCTCGCCGTTTGGGAGGATCACCTCGAGGCGCAGGACGTGGTCGCTCGTCACTCCATGCTTCAGGCAGTGCGGTCCCCCCGCGTTCGTGGCGACGTTGCCTCCGATCGTGCAGGCTGAGGCGGAGCCGGGGTCCGGCAGGTAGCGAAGACCGAGCGGCGCAGCCCGCCGCGAGATCTCGTCCGTGATGACGCCCGGTTCCACGACCGCCAGGCGCTCGCCGGGATCGAGCCGCAGGAACCGGTCGAGCCGGCCGGTGCCGACAATCACCGCTCCCCGGGCGACCGCTCCACCGGTCAGTCCGGTGCCGGCTCCGCGCGGAACAAAGGGGATCTCGGCTTCGTACAGCATCCGTACCACGAGTTGCAGCTCCTCGCGGGTGCCGGGAAGCGCGACGGCGAGCGGAGTCCCGCGGATGCGGGTGAGCGCGTCGGATTCGTAGGCCAGGAGACGATCGGCTTCATGGATGAAGCCGGCAGGTCCCAGTAGGCGGCCGAGATCGTTCGCCAGAGCGCCTGGCAAGGCGCTTGCTCTCGAGCTCGGGCGGGACGCGTCGAACGCGGTACGAGTGGCCGGTTTCACGGCGCCACATTAGGCAGGTCGCCGAGAGTGGGCAAGCGGCGGATAGGCCCGTCGTACGGGCGGATGTGGGGTGTCCGGCGCAGTCGCGCAGGCTTGACACTCATGAGTGCCGTGTTTACGATGGGCCGATCGCTGCGGGGTGGAGCAGTCTGGTAGCTCGTCGGGCTCATAACCCGAAGGTCGCGGGTTCGAATCCCGCCCCCGCTATCAAGGCCCTGCCGCGCGTCGCGCCTGGCGGGGCGTTTTTTACGTGCCGGACCATCTCGTTCGCGGCAGCGTCGCCGACGAGAGGGGCGCTTCGACATTCCGGGGTAGCTCAGTGGCCAGAGCGGGTGGCTGTTAACCACTAGGTCGTGGGTTCGAATCCCACCCCCGGAGCTGACGGCCGCGGACGCGATCGACAGTTCCGACGAGTCGGCTGGGTAGCTCAGTCGGTAGAGCACCGCGCTGAAAACGCGGGTGTCGGCGGTTCGATTCCGCCCCCAGCCATACGAAGGGGCGTAGCTCAACTGGCAGAGCACCGGTCTCCAAAACCGGCGGTTGGGGGTTCGAGTCCCTCCGCCCCTGCTGCCTTTGTCGCGCAAGGTGCTCGCGTAGCTCAGTGGTAGAGCGCGTCCTTGGTAAGGACGAGGTCACGGGTTCAACCCCCGTCGCGAGCTCTCTGCTTTCGGGCGGAGACGCGCCCGTAGCTCAGTGGATAGAGCATCGGCCTTCTAAGCCGAGGGTCGCAGGTTCGAGTCCTGCCGGGCGCATGCGGGCCGGATCGAGCGGTCATGATACCGAAAGCCCCCATCGTCTAACGGCCAGGACACCACTCTTTCAAGGTGGAGATAGGGGTTCGATTCCCCTTGGGGGCGTCAAGGAGGAGATCCGCAGCACGGGGCCGTAGCTCAGCTGGGAGAGCGCTGCAATGGCATTGCAGAGGTCGCGGGTTCGAGCCCCGCCGGCTCCACTGTTAGTACGATATTAGAGCGCGACAATACCAACGATTAGAGCGCGACAATACCAACGAGCGCCGCTAGCTCAATTGGCAGAGCAACGGACTCTTAATCCGTAGGTTCGGGGTTCAAATCCCTGGCGGCGCACTTTGTGTTTCAACAAGTTACAGCGTTTTCCACGTCGCCCGATGAGAGCGATGGGAACGGATTTGGGAACAAATGGGGCTAGTCCAAGGTGGACTGGCCCTCTTTTCTTTGGGTGGTTCGCGACTCTGAGAGAGGTCGCCGTGCCACCTTCCGGCGGAACCACGCAGGTGGTGAGTCAGGTTCTCACGATAGAACCAGAGATCGGCATCGTGAGACATGGCGAAGAAACACATCCGAATCACGCATCGTCCCAGCAGGATAGTCCTCGCGGAAGGACCGCTGGGCTGGGGAATCACCCCGTTCGAGGGTAACTACTATATTCGGCGTCGCCACCTGCGTACGGATCGATTGAAGCCCAACTACCTGCCCGGCCTCTGCCCGTACAAGTTGCGAACACCAGATTTCGGAGGAAACCACTAATCTCACCGTTCGGTTTGATCTTCCCCCGCCCCCGCCCCCACCAGGGTGCACGGGAGACCTGCGCCCTGGGAGTTTCACCGACGTAGACTTCGACGATGCCGATTGGGACCAGGTCGTTTTCTTCGACACCACACCCATGGAGGCGGCCACTGTCGGTGCAAGCAAACGGGCCGACGAGGGGAACCCGGAGCCCAGCCGATCGATCAAGCACAGCTACTGCGGCGTAGGCGGGATGATCGCCGGACACTGGAACACCGCCAACACGTTCGATCCGGGCAGTGATGGGCCGGCGACCCTCGTTTCCATCACCTTCGACGCTAGGATGTTTCCCTTTGCCGAGGGCAGCGGGGTGGACATGATCCTGCGGACTCTGATCAAGCAGGGAAATAAGTTCTTCGAAAGTGGCGCCATCGAGGTCGAGGCGGGGGACCTCGATTGGGAGACCAATTCCCGCACGTGCCTGACTGCCAACAGCTTCTTCAGGCAAGAAACGTTCGACCCGAACGACCCCAACCCCGAGAGACCCGACTTCAGCGAGTCGATGCAGTTCGGCTTCACGACGGCCAACAGCTCACCAAACGCCGGGGTTTGTGTCGAGAACAGGGAGGCCCTCGTCGACAACTTCATCGTCAACGTGCAGTAAGTCCCGAGGGCCCCGTATATGCCGAGGGGGCACAGTGGGGGGCTCCGGGGGTGCTGGCGGGAAGGCGCGCGGGAGCGGGGGGGGGGTGTTCACCCCTGTATATCGACCGGGTGGCCCTGGGGGGCTGCCGGCCGGCCTGCTCGAAGGCGCGTGGGCGCGGGTGGAGTCTCTTGCTGGCACTGATCGTCGCGACGGTCGTGAT
>Ga0255058_10000389_pt1 | contig 26285 bp, 26 predicted proteins | sample Cases_109_9_MG_FD_188637 | JGI IMG/M metagenome (GOLD analysis project Ga0255058, IMG submission 188637) | Seawater microbial communities from Amundsen Gulf, Northwest Territories, Canada - Cases_109_9 | ecosystem: Environmental > Aquatic > Marine > Gulf | place: Canada: Northwest Territories... | reverse complement strand
TGCCCATCGCCGACAGGATGAGTTCCATCCCGAGAGTTCCGGTACGGTTGCGATCGTCCAGAATCGGATTCGTCTCGACGCAATCGATGCTCACCATCCCGCCGCCGTCACTCACCAGCTCGAGCGCCAGGTGCCCCTCCCGATAGTTGACGCCGCCCGCGGCCGGTGTCCCGACGCCGGGCGCGTAATTGGGATCGACGAAGTCCATGTCCCATGAGACGTGAAAGCCAAGAGTGCCCTGACGGACGATCGCCATCGCTTCCTCGAGCACGCGGACGATCCCCTTTTCATCGATCTCGCGCATCGTGAACACGCGGATCCCAGATTCGCGCACCATCTCTCGCTCGCCGGGATCGACGTCGCGCGCACCGATCAGCGCGACTTTGTCGGGTTTCACCTTTGGGGTCAACCCGCCGAGCTCGGTCAACACCGGGTCGCCGTATCCCAGCGACGCGGCCAGCCCCATGCCGTGGATGTTGCCACTGATCGTCGTTTCAGTGGTGTTCATGTCGGCGTGCGCGTCGAACCACAACAGTCCCAAGTCATCACCTTCGCGCGCCGCCCACGACGCAGCACCGGCGATCGAGCCGATCGAGAGTGAGTGGTCACCGCCGAGCACGATCGGCAAGGCGCCGGCTTCGAGCGACGCCCCGACTCGTTTGGCAAGCTCCCGATTGGTTGCGGCGATCTCGTCCCTGAAATGCGCCCGTTCGGAACCGGCGTCGGCCGACTCGGGGATCGTGACCGGCACGTCGCCGGTGTCGGTGACATCGTATCCGAGCCGAATCAGCCGATCGCACAGCCCGGCGATCCGCAGCGCAGAGGGTCCCATGTCGACGCCACGCCGGCTGGCGCCAAGATCGATCGGGACGCCGATCAGGTGAACCGGTCTCGTGGGCACCGCGACCACCCTATTCCCTGACCCCGGTGTGGAGAGCGGCGATGCCGCCGCTGAGCCGGCGATAGCGGACGCGCGAAAAGCCGACGTTGGTTAGCATATCGGACAAGGCCTCGCAGTCGGGGAAGCCAGCCACCGAGTCCGGTAAGTAGCGGGCGGCATCAGGGTCGCCCGAGATCAGAGCCCCGGCGCGTGGCAAGAGGTGGTGAAAGTAGCTGTGATAGAGGGTGCGAAAAAGCTTGCCGGGGGGCGTCGTGAACTCGAGCACGACCAGCCTCCCTCCGGGCTCGAGGACGCGGCGCATCTCCGACAACCCGGCCATGTAGTCGACCAGGTTGCGCAACCCGAAACCGATCGTACAACCGGCGAAGACACGGTCGGCTACGGGCACAGCCAGCGCATCGGCGGCCACCGAGAACACCGCTTCTCCGTGATTCAGCTTCCGTGCACCCCGCTCGAGCATCGGCAGCGAGAAATCGGCGCCTACGGCGATCGCTCCGGGGGCGCGGGTGGCGATCGCGCGGGCGAGGTCGAGAGTGCCGGCGCACAGATCGAGATATCGCTGACCCGGCACCGGCGCCAAACTGTCGATCGCGTCGGCCCGCCAGAGTCGGTGGATGCCGACCGACAGGACATCGTTGAACAAGTCGTAGCGCGGGGCGATCGAGTCAAACATCGATCGCACTTGAGTCGCCTTGTTGCGATCAGATTCCAAAGGCGAAACCGGTGAGCCAGACGCTCCGTACAGAGTGCACGTGGGCATAGCGGATGAGCAACTCGTGGTCGAGGCGCTCTCGGGGTCGCAGAGCGCGTTTAGGGAAATTGTGCACCGTTTCGAGCGCCCCGTGTTCAACCTCGTTGCCCGGATGGTGCACGATCGAGGGTTGGCCGAGGACCTCTCGCAGGACGCGTTTGTCAAGGCGTACAGCCGTCTCGACACGTATCAGCCGGAACAGGGAAAATTCTCAAACTGGCTGTTCAAGATCGCCCACAACACCGCCATCGACCACCTGCGGCGTCGCGCGATCGACACCGTCTCCTTGGAAGCCGGCGGCGAGGATGAACCCGACTACGCATCGACGACGCCTGATCCCAGCGCTGGATCGCCATTCGACTCGATGCTCCAGGCTGACCTTGCGGCGGCCCTGTCGACGGCGATCGAGCGTCTTCGGCCCGAGTACCGCGAGGCAATGGTATTGCGCCACCAGGAAGGGCTGGCGTATGAGGAGATCGCCGAAATCATGGAGCTGCCCTTGGGTACGGTGAAGACCTATCTGCACCGGGCACGAAAGGAACTGGCGGGCGAGCTGTCGGCGGCCGGTTGGGGCCCCGCAGGGCCCGATTCAAGCCTCCCCTCGGTGGCTGAAACCCATCCCCCCGGCCCGGCGTAGGGCATGATAGGAGAATGAAGATGATGCGGAGACTCCAGACCGATCTGAAGCGTTGGCTCGCAGCTGAGGCAACGGGCGTCGAGCGCCGGGCCGAGGACGCGTTCGGAGCGTTGCTCGCTACGACGCCTCGGCTGAGGCCGTCTGCCGGCTTCGCCGAGCGGGTGCTGTGGGCGATCCAGCCAGCACCAAGCGTTGCGTTTGCCGCTTGGTGGTGGAAGGCGGCGATCGCCGCCTCCGTGACGCTGATCGGCATGGCTACCGGGCTCTTGCCGCTCGTGCGGTTGTTGCCACTGGACGCGCCCACCTTTGGCGAGGTGTTGATGACCGGCGCCGACGGCTTGGTATGGATTGGCGAGTGGTTCGCAGCGGGGCTCGCACTGTGGGGGCTTCTGGCCCGGATCGGAACCGCGTTCCAGGTCGCAGTGGGAACGCCCGAGGTCGCGTCACTGCTCCTGGCGAGCACGCTGATCGGTGCCTCCGCGCTCTATAGTTTGAATCGTCTATTGGCTTTTGAGAGGAGAACATGGTGATGATCGCGTCGACGAATTTCTGGCGCGCCCTGACGCTTGGAACGGTGCTCATGCTGAGCTTCGCTCCAGCCAGCCTGGCGCAGGCGACCGCGGAATCCGCGGCGCAGGAAATCGCACCCACGTTGGGTGAGCTACGGGACCGGGTCGAGAATCGGTACCAGGTGCTGCCCATTCAGAACGGCGTCGTGCTGATGCCCAGATACCGCACGGACGTCCAGTCGATCGAGTTGGCGAACGGCTCGATCGGCGTCAACGGAGAACCGGTGACCGGGGCCGAGTTGACCGAGCGGATCGGCGACGACGCCGAGGATATCAGACGGCTTTCGTTCATGGACTCGACCACGCGTCGCGTCCTGTTCGGGATCGGGCCGACGCCAGCTCCCGATGCGGCGGCTGGTGTGGCCGCCGATGCGGCAGCCACCGACGACACCGCAGCGGAACCGAGCGATGAAGATGAGCCGCTGGATGACGATCGCGGCGAGGGCGCCACGTTCGTCAGCGAGGAAGGCGACCAGGTCCGAATCGGCGGAAGCGTCACCGTTCCAGCCGGCAAGCATGTCGAAGGAGACGTGGTTGCGGTCGGCGGTTCGGCCCGCATTGATGGCCACGTCGATGGTTCCGTCGTTGCGGTTGGTGGCTCGGTCCGACTAGGCCCTAGCGCTGTGGTCGAAGGTGAGGTGACATCGGTCGGCGGCATGATTGATCGTGCGCCTGGTGCGGTCGTCCACGGTGCCGTCAACGAGGTCGCCTTTGGGCCCAACTTCGATTTCCATCCCAGGTTTGGGGTCAGCCCGATAATGCCTGAGATCGGTGGGTTGATCGGCACCGTGCTGTGGATCGCCTTTCTGGCGTTCATCGTCAGCCTGGCGTTCCTCTTGGCCCGCGGCCCCGTCGAGCGGATGGAGTATCGGATGGCGACTTCGGCGTGGAAAGCCGCCGCTGTCGGGCTGGTCGCCTGGCTCCTGTTTATCCCGGTGCTGGTCATGACGACGGTGATTCTCGCCATCTCGATCATCGGGATCCCGCTGTTGCTGGTGATACCGTTCGCGATCTTGGCGTCGGCGATCGGGATCCTGCTCGGTTTCGTAGCCGTCGCCAAGTACATCGGTCACGAAGCCGAACGGCGGTTCGGCTGGGATCACACCAACCCGTACCTGTCGATTCTGGTTGGCGTCGGTTTTCTGACCGTGCTGACGCTCTTCGGCGGTGCGCTCGGATTGGTCGGTGGGCCGTTTGGGGTCTTTGGCGCGATCCTGATGGTCATCGGGCTGGTGATCCAGTTCGCCGCCTGGACGGTCGGCTTCGGGTTGTTCCTGCTGACCCGTTTCGGGACCCGCTACAGCTGGGGCAACGGGGAAACCCCCGAGCGCCCGGCCCCGGAGCCGTTACCCGCCCCGAGCGGCTTCGCCCCGACCGAATAGCACAACGGAACCTTCCCCTCCTCGGGTGGTACATTGCGCCCGAGGAGGGGTTTTTCATGTTGACATGCGTATCACGTCGGGCCACGAGCCTGGCCTTACTGGGGACGGCATTGCTGGCAGTGACATCTACTGCCCAGACCCCGGCCACCGATCGCGCCTCGCGGTCGTACCGGGTCATCCTGTTCCTGGCCGAGGATGGGGCGCCGAGGGACGTGAAGATCCAGCGCCTCAAGGAAGTTTGGCGCGAGGAGGAGGGTGCCACCCGATTGCAGGAGCTGCTAGCCACCGGCGAGGTCCGACGGTTGGACGACGTGACGATTCTCCCCGGCCGTGAAACCCCGGTCATCCAGCTGGGTGACGTAACCGTTCGGGTGAATGGGGTTCTCAAGGAGCCCCGCGGTGACCGGATGTTTCTCCGTGTGGAAGTCGACGGCGGCGAGGAGGCGTTCGTCAAGGAGATGATCTCACGCTTCGATGAGACGATCGTTCTAGCCTACCCGCTGGCCCGCGGCGATCGGTCGATCGTTGCGCTCATCGTGCCCACCGGCGGATCGCAGTAGGTCTTTCCCGCAAAATCCGGCTCGGTTAGTATTGTCGGTCTAGCGATCGACAGTACCCGAACCCGCTGATTCCATGGCAACCAAAATCGCCGAGATCGGCGCCTCAGAACACGTGCTTCGTAAGCCTCGCCGCCAGGTGTTGGCCTTCGACGTAGTCCCCGCCTACCGGCGCTATGAGCTGCGATTGGCCCGTTACCAGGACATGGTGCCGGCGGTGCGTGGCCTGTCGCGATCGGGCGAGGCTCTGAAGATCCTGGACGTCGGGTCCGGAACCGGTCCGGCCAAGCGTTTCATCGATCACGCCGGCGTGGCTGCCCACTGGACCGGGATCGAGATCCACCCGGACCGAATCGAGCTCTGCAAGCAGCTGGGCTACGATCGAGTCATCGACGATCACGATCTCGAACGAGGCGCACTCCCGATGGATCCGGAATCCTTCGATGTCGTCATCGCCAGCCATGTTTTGGAGCATCTAGAGAACGCACGCGGAGCACTGGAAGATTGGATGCGCGTGTTGCGTCCTGGTGGCTTGCTGATCATCGGCGTCCCGATGCATCTGCCATTCGTCGCGAGGTTGGCTCGCGCGCGCTTCCGGCGCCGGGGTCGCAAGCGTGCCCGCGCTCACTGTCATTTTTTCTCGATGCGCTCGCTGATGGAATTGTTGAAGCCCTATCCGGTGGGCGAGATACGCGGTTTTCGATTAATCTCGGCACGCAAGTGGTGGTCACTGGAGGATTATCGCTGGTTTTATCTCTTGAACCGAAGAGTGTGGCGTCGGTTTCCCGCGTTAGCGGCCGAGGTCAACGTCGAGATTCGAAAGCCGGCCGCGTGAAGCCGCGACGCCCCCGACTCTTGATCGCACCGCTCTGGATCGGTTTGCTGATCGGTTGCGGCTCCGGCTCCGAGGAGTTCCCGTCCTCGAACTGGACCGGAAAATACGCCACCCGGATCGTCCAATCCTCGACCGATTGTGTCGACGCCGAGGGACCACCGGTGATGACCGGGTTCATTATGGACGTGATCCAGATGACGACCAACCGAACGACGATGAAGATGAATCCGATCGTGGAACTCAACGGTGAGTTCGCGGGTGACCACGTCGAGGTCTCGATGCGGGTCGATCAGCCCATTTCACTCCCCGACTCGATCGCTGCCCGCGCGACCCCGGCGGACTCTTTGGACGTCATTACCTACTCGCTGACCGCCGACTTCGCTCGTGATGGCTTCGAGGGCGTGTACGTCGTGCGGTCGCCCGACCTTCGCGCGTTGATCAATCATTACCGCGGGGATCGCTGTGATTTCCGGTACCAACTGGCCGGCACGAGGTTCGTGGCGATAACGCGGGAGACGGAGAACTAAGACTCCAGCACGCGACGCACGCCGACAAGCCAGCTCGTAAGACGACTCCCAAAAGCCGACTGCATCGGATCTGCCGGATTGAGCGTATCCCACGCGACCCCGTTTCGGGTCGTGGATGCGTGCACCATCTGCCCGCCAGTGGTCAGGATTCCGACGTGTGTGACGCGCTGGCCGGGTGGCTCGACAAAAAACGCCAGGTCTCCATCACGGATCGCTTTCCAGCCCGCGCCGGGGTCGACTTCAGTACCGATCACGAATTGCTGGTCCGCATCGCGCGGCAGGCGCACCCCATGCAGGCCGCAGACCCGCTGAACGAGACCCGAACAGTCGAACCCCTTCTCGGAGGTTCCGCCCCATAAGTAGGGCAGGCCCAAGAAGGTCGCGGCATGGGCGACGATCGCTGCGCCGTCATGAGGAAAAACATCGTCCAAGTGGTCAACCTGAACGGCTGTTCCGGTGTCTACCCACCCACGGGTACCATCGGGGAGCGTCAGCTGGAGGGCGTTGTCGACAGCGTGACCCTCTACGATTGCGCCTTGCACGAGGTCGGCCAAGATCGGTGCTTCGGGGTCGGGCGCCTGCCGTGCCACCGCGCTGCGTTTGATGACGATCCACGATCCGGCACGTAGTCGATCGGCGGCGAGCCGCGCCCGATACTCGATCGGATCGCCAGGGTCGGACAATAGGCACGAGCCCTGATGGAGCCACGCGACGTAGCCGTCGCCGGTCTGTACTTGCAGCCAATCGTCGCTTCGGCGGAGCGCGAGCGCTTCCTCGCCCATGATCAACTGCGAAACCATTTCGGTAGCGTGACTCGGATGGCGTCGCAGGTACGCCAGGCTCCTGTCTGCCACGACCCGGATCGCACCTTGCAGCGCGCGCTCGGGCAGTTGCTCGACGTCGACCTCGGCGTGTTCGCCGGCTTTGGCTTGGAGCTCGGTAAGCCCCTCGACGGATGTCGTTGCACCGCTCAAGCGCACGCCATCGTTAGCGGTGAGTTCAACGGTGATGTCCCACACCCCCAAACGGGCGTCTGGAACGTGCTGTGCACCGAGCTCCATCAATCGTTGTTCCCAGTCGAAGCCGCTCATGTCCGCTCGGCCGTCAAGCGTCGAGACCGACCCTCCTGATCAGCGAACTGGAGCTCGTACAACCGCGCGTAAACGCCCTCGTGAGCCAGCAACTGCTGGTGGGTTCCGTGCTCGCACACCGTTCCCTTGTGGACGACGACGATCTGATCAACGCGGCGAATCGTCGACAACCGGTGAGCGATGACGATCGATGACCGATCAGCCATCAGCTGTCCGATCGCCCGTTCAATCAGCGCCTCGCTAGCGCTGTCCACGCTCGACGTCGCCTCGTCCAGCACCAGCACCGGGGGATCGTGGGCCAAGACCCGGGCGAACGCGACGAGTTGTTTCTGACCCGTCGAGAGCGAACGGCCCCGTTCGCCGACCTCGGTATTGGGACCCTCAGGGAGCTCGGCTACGAATCCGTCGGCGCCGATCGCCGCTAGAGCCGCAGCGACTTCGCGATCACCTACGTTGGCTGAGTCGAGATGAACGTTGTCGGCTACTGGCCGCGAGAACAGAAAAACGTCTTGCAGGACGAGGCCGACGCGACGACTGAGCTCGGCCCGCGGGTACTCACGCACATCTAGTCCGTCGAGCAAAACTCGACCCCTGGTTGGTTCATAGAACCCGCACAGAAGACTGGCGCAGGTCGTTTTTCCGGATCCGGTGGGGCCTACTAGCGCCAGCTTCTCGCCGGGATGGACACCAAACGACACTCCGCGAAGCACCCAGGGGTCTGACACGTATCGGAACCAGACATCGTCGAAAACGATCTCGCCGCGCGGCTGTGGCAGCGGCCGCCCGTCACGGGTGGGTGTCGGCGGCAGCGGTTCGTCGAGCAGTGTGATCAGCCGTTCCCCCGACGCCATTGCCGCTTGCAGCAAATTGTACTTCTCGGCCAAATCCCGAATTGGACGAAAGAACTTCTGGGCGTACTGGAGAAAGGCGACCAACGCACCGAATGTCAGGGCTCCTCTCAGGATCTCGCCACCGCCATACCAAACGATGAGCGCGACTGCAAGCGCCCCCACCAGCTCGATCAACGGGTAGAACAAAGCGTAGTAGTGCACTGACTCGAGTTGCGCAGCCTGATGTTCGCGATTGATGCCCGCGAACTCGTCCGCGCTCGCGCGCTCTTGCCGGAATAGCTGGACGACTACCAGACCCGAAACGCGCTCCTGAAGGTAGGCATTGAGCCTGGCCACCTGGCGCCGGATCTCGCGCTGCGCGTCGCGCATGCGGCGTCTGAGTGGAAACGAGATCGCGAGCACTAGTGGGACCACCAGGAGCGTGATAATGGCCAACTCGGTGTTGACCGCGAACATCATAATGGCGATAGCAACCAGCATCAGCCCGTCGCTGAGCACGGCCACGACGCCAGACGAGAAGAGCTCGTTTAGCACTTCGACGTCCGAGGTGACGCGTGTCACCAGCCGACCGATCGGCTGACGATCGAAGAAAGCCACCGGCAACCGCTGAAGACGCTCGAACAGCTGTTCGCGCAGATCGTGCATGGCACGCTGGCCTACCCAGGCTGTTAGGTACGTCTCACCGTAGGCGACACCGAGTTCGAGCACGAGCAGCCCGAGGTAAAGGAGTGCGACCCCGTACAGGCCTTCCAAGTCACCGGTGGCGATGTGGCTATCGATGGCGACCTTGACGAGGTACGGCTGAAACGCCGCAATGGCGGCGAGTGCGAGTAGCAACACCAGCGCACCGGCGACGCGCCGCCGGTACGGGATCAGGAACACCAGCAACCGTCGCGCCACCCGGGCGTCGTAGGATGCGTGGAGCGGTTCGTCTATGGCGCTGCTCACGATTCTCCTTGGTGGGGAAGAAAACCGGGTCGGTTCATCGTTGCGCAAAGGTGCCGGCCCGCACAGCGTGGGTCAAGCGACCCGGCGGGGCTAAGTTTATCCGTTCAGCGGGTTGTCGATCTGGACCCGTACCGTTGGCTAGGGGTACACGTTCCACGATCGACCGGTGTCCGCTGAACGGAAGGAGTCTCGATGAGAATGCGGGCGGTGGCCATACCCGGGTTGTTCGTTGCCATGTTGGCAGTTGGTGCCTGTCAGCAGGGTGGCGAGACGGTGGTCGATGAGGCTCGTGTCGACGAGCGGCTCGGTTCGCTTAAGGTGATGAACGGAGCTGAGGAACCGGTAACTGTGTACCTGGACGGCGAAGAGTTGTACTCGGTTCCGCCGGGGACGGCGTATACGTTCCGAAACCTGCCCACGCGCGAAGTGTCGATCTATGGCGTCGGGCGAGTGAGCGAGCGCCACTATGGATTGCCGAAGCTGACGATCGAAGAGGGAGGAGAATACGAGTGGACGATTCGCCAGTGACACCGGAAGTACCCGTGGCCCCATCCGCCGGTGATCGTCAGCGCGGTCTAGGGCCCGCTACCAGCATGCTTGTGCTGGGCATCCTGATCGGACTCGGGATCGGATGGCTGGCGTGGCACGGAGCCCCGGGCTCGGGCCCAGCGGTGGCCGCCGGCACCCTACCGACGTCGACCGGCTCCACGCTCGTGCACGGCGTCGATATCAGCGCCGACCCGATCCTCGGCCCCGAGAACGCGCCGATCACGATCGTCGAGTTCTCTGATTTTGAATGCCCGTTCTGCAAGAAGTTCGCGCGTGAGACAGCACCCGCTCTGAGGCGTCAATACGGTGATAAGATCCGCTGGGTTTTCGTCAACAACCCGCTGCAGTCGATCCATCCGAAAGCCTATGACCTGGCGCTGGCTGGCGAGTGCGCGCATGAGCAGGGTCGTTTTTGGGAGTGGTACGATGTGATGTTCAGCGACCGGTTTGGAGCCAACGACAAAGCCGTGAAAGCCGCGGGGCGAGCGATAGGCGTGGACGAGGAGCGGTTCAACACTTGCTATCTGAACGCCGATCACGCCGCCGAGGTAGCCACCGACTTGAAGGAAGCGCAGAAGTTCTACATCCTCGGCACGCCGACCTTTTTTGTGAACGGGCAGCGCCTCGAGGGCGCCCTGCCGGCCGAGATCTTCGCCCAGGTTATCGACGAGATTCTGGGCGCCTAAGCGCTTTTAAGCCTCTTCCAAAGCTGCTTCCAACTGTTGCCGGTGGTACAGCTCTGCATACTGACCGCTGGCCGCCAATAGCTCGTCGTGCGTGCCGCTCTCGACGATGCGACCCTGCTCCAGGACGACGATTCGATCGGCAGACCTCAGGGTCGATACACGGTGGCTGACGAGCAAGGTCGTCCGGCTGTCCATGAACGCCTCGAGCCGAGTCAAGATCCTTTTCTCGGTCTCGGTGTCGACCGAAGAGAACGCGTCATCCAGTAGCAAGATCGTGGGTTCAGACAACACCGCTCGGGCGAGCGCCGCGCGCTGTTTCTGCCCGCCCGACAGAGTGATTCCGCGCTCTCCGACAACGGTATCGTAGCCTGCCGGAAACGTGCGTACCTCACCGGCCAGGCCACTAATCGACACCGCCTGGTCGACCGATAGCTGACCATCGACGGCGCTACCAAACTCCAGGTTTCCCTTTAACGTGTCGCTGAACAGGAGCGGTTCCTGTTGGGCGATCGCCACTGCGCGCCGCAGCACATCGAGCGGGTAGTCGCGAATTTGGCGGCCGTCGATCTCGATCGTCCCGGTCTGGGGCTCATACAACCGGGTGATCAGCCTGAGAAGCGTGGTCTTGCCGCTCCCGGTGGCGCCGGTGATCCCCACTGTTGCGCCTGCGGGTATCGATAGTGTGAAGCCATTCAAGACCGGAGGCCTATCCGGATGATAGCGGAAAACCACATCATCGAGAGCGATGCTGCCGGCGGTGATTCTGGCCGCCGGGTCAGCGTGGCCGTCGTCAATGGTTGGAATGGCGAGCAGAACTGCGTTGAGCCGTCGCATGGCCGCGGTTGCGCGCTGAAACAGGTTGGCGATCCAGCCGAACGCGATCAACGGCCAGCTGATCATCCCCAGATACATCAAGAACGCCACCAGGTCGCCGAGCGTCAGGTGTCCAGCCACAACGCGACGCCCCCCTAGCCAGAGCAGGATCAACAGGCTCAGGCCAAGCAGAAAACCGAGCGCTGGACCCAACACCGCTCGGACTCGCGCCAGCCTCAGGTTGGCCAACACGTAGTCCTCACTTCGGGCGTGAAAACGGCTCTGCTCGCTGCCGCCCAAACCGTAGGCGCGGACCACCCTGAGGCCGGCCAGATTCTCTTGAACCGTGGTCGTCACCTCGGCGAGCGCCGTCTGACTGACAAGGCTTAGCCGATGGAGCCGCTGGCCCATTAGCTTGACCGTCACCGACACGAACGGCAACGGCAGCAACGCCAAGAGCGTCAGCCACGGGTCGATCCAGAGCATGAACGCGATCGCCAGCACGATTGTCGCGACCGTGTTGACACCAAATAGAATGCCAGGGCCTATGCTCATTCGGACCGAGCCGAGATCATTGGAGAGGCGACTCAAAACGTCGCCGGTTGGCAGTCGATCGAAGAATGCCGGTGATTGTCTCAGCAAGTTGGCGTATAAATCATCACGGAGATCGGTTTCGATCTTTCGCGAAGCGCCGTAGACCAAGTGACGCTGAGCGTACCGGAAGACGCCTTGAATCGCCGCGATAACGACGATCGCTACGGCGTACACAGAAATCGTGGTCCACGTGGCGTCGGCGCGGAGCGCATCGATCGCAAACTTGACCACGATCGGGCTCAGGGAACCAAACCCAGCGCTGAGGGCTATACAGATCGCCCCCCAGATCAGGGATCTCCGGTACGGTCGGACGTAGGGAATGAGCGAACGAAGAGGATGCATGCGCCGTAAGCTCCTGAAGCGAGTGGTCCATGGCCAGCCCGGCGTCGTCGTAGCGGTGGTGGCCGTGTTGCTCGGCTGTCAACACGAGCCCGGCCGCACGATCATCGTCGAGGCCGACTCGACCGCCGCGATCTCTGCGCTGGCAGACACCGTTCGAGCCGCATCGCCAACGCCCCCTGCACCGGTCGAAGAGGTCGTGATCATCGAGCGGGCCGCTCCCGCCGGCGAACCCGAGGACCGTGAGCCGGAGCCCATCAATATCTCCGAGGTGCCACATGGCACTCAAGCGGGAGAGCCCGACACAGTAGCCACCACAACCGGAGAAACGACTGAGCCGGCGACAGTCGATCCCACTCTACCGGTGGGAACGTACCTTGAGCTAGAGTTGAGAACGCCACTTCATACCGCGACGACACTTGTCGGTGATCGGTTCGCGGCCCGACTGATTGACGACGTTCGGCTAGGTGAGAACGTAGTGCTACCGATGCACACGCTCGTCGAGGGCCGAGTCAGCCGGGTCGTGAGGGGCGAAGATGGCAATGACGAGCAAGCGGCGATGGTCGAGCTCGAGTTCCGGTCGCTGATCCTGCCGTCCGGCGAGCGGCGGCCGTTCAAAGCCGAGTTGGCGGATCCCGACGGCGACGCGCTCGAAGCGGATCTCGACGACGCACCCGGTGGCGACCGCGTGGCTGGTGCCGCCAAAGGCGCGCTCACGGGAGCTCTGCTGGGGCAGGTTCTAGGCGGCGGATCCCGATCGGTCATCGTCGGCACGATTGTGGGTGGTGTGGCCGGTGCCACGCTCGTGGCTCCGGCACCCGATCGTGAGGTGATCGTGCCCAGCGGCACGCCGTTGACGGTCGTGCTCAGCGTGCCGATCCGACTAACCCTTCCTGAAACCAGCGAGCGTCCCGCCAAGCCCTAGTGCGTCAGAGCACAGCAACGACGTGATCGTTCGTATCTGGCGCACCGGCGTCGACCCTGATCGAGTCGAGGAGTACGAGACGTTCGCGCGGGAACGGTCGTTACCCATGTTTCGGAAGCAGCGCGGATTCCGGGGCGTGTTGTTCCTGCGCACGGGTGAGCGCGCTGCGGTCGTCACGCTGTGGGAGAACATGCACGCGGTTGAACGGCTGGCGGGCTCGCCGAGCTATCAGGAAACCGTCGCACGGATAGTCGAGACCGAGATGCTAGAAGGCGATCAGACCGTCGAGGTCTTCGAAGACCACGGGTTTCACGTCCAGCCCGGGGTCTTCAGCCGCTAGAAACCGGCCGCCTCGCCACCACCCCGAAGATCGCTTCGTCCATACAAGAGACCGGCCTCAGGGCCAATCTCGATCCCTTGTGCCCGGCCGGAGTAGCCGCTCCGCGTTTGCACTCGATGCCCCATCGACTCGAGTTGGGCCACCGTGTCTTCAGAAAGCGTCCATGGCTCGGCTCGAATCGTGTCCGGCAGGTGTTGGTGGTGGATCCGGCCTCCATCGAGTGCCTCGGCGAGCGTCATTCCGTAGTCGATTGCGCCGATCAAGATCTGTGCGACGGTGGTGATGATCGTCGACCCACCAGGGGAGCCAACAACAAAACGAGGCTTTCCGTTTTGCACCACGATCGTCGGCGTCATCGCGGATAGCGGCCGCTTGCCGGATTGGATGGCGTTCGATCGCCCCTGTACGAGCCCGTACGCGTTCGGCACCCCGGGTTTCACGGTCAGGTCGTCCATCTCGTTGTTGAGGAAGAAGCCGGCCGCTGTTTCGAGCGACCCGAACGAGCCGTTGATGGTGGTTGTGGATGCGACTGCGTTGCCCATCGGATCGACGATCGACAAGTGAGTCGTCTCGGTACTCTCCGCGGTGGTCCTTAACGCGCTGAGTTCGGGCCGGATGTCGATCGACGACGTGGCGCGCAACGTGTCGATCGAGGCCGCGAGTTCGTGCGCGTACGGTTCGGTCAAAATCGACTCTGGAATGTCGACGAAGTCAGGATCGCCCAGCAACGCGTTTCGCTCCGCGAATGCGCGTCGCATCGCTTCGACGATGCGATGGACAGCGCGCGCGCCATGATAGGGGTACTCGCCGAGCTCGATCGTCTCGAGCTGTTCGAGAATCAGCTTGAGCGTGATACCGCCCGAAGACGGTGGGCCCATGCTGTGAACGGTATAACCCCGGTAGTCGAACGTGATCGGAGGTCGCTCCATGGCCCGGTACTGCCGCAGGTCTTCGTGGGTGATCAAGCCACCACCACGCGCCATCGCGCCGACGATCGAGTCGGCGATCTCACCGTGGTAGAAGACCGCCGGCCCTTGGGTCGCGATCAGCTGTAGTGTGCGGGCTAGGTCGGGCTGGCGCAGGGTGTCTCCAATCGCCGGCAGTTGACCACCTGGCAGCAGAATCGCTGCGGCGCCGGGAAAGCGTCGGATGTCGTCGACTTTGCCGGCGATCAACCGAAGCGCATAAGGGTCGATTGGAAACCCGCGTTCGGCCAATTCAATCGCCGGTTCGATGAGCTCTGCCCAGGGCAGCGTTGCGTGCCGTTCGTGAACGAGCTTCATGCCGGCCACCGATCCCGGCGTCGCCACCGCGAGCACGCCGAACCAAGACGGGTGCCCGGGTCTTACTTCGCCTGACTCGTCCAGATACATGTTCTCGCTGGCCGCTAGCGGCGCGGTTTCCCGATAGTCGTAGGTGTGGACTGCGCCATCTGCCGTGCGCACAACGAGAAACCCACCGCCGCCGAGATTGCCGGCTGACGGAAGAGCGACCGCGAGCGCGAAATGGACCGCGATCGCCGCGTCGACGGCGTTCCCGCCACGGCGCAAAATCTCCACGCCAACGCGCGTCGCCTCGCTCTTGGCGCTGACGACCATCGCGCTGTCGGCGACGACCGGCGACCACCACCGCGGCTGCTGAGCCAAGGCAGTTGAGCCGGTTAGCGACGCGACCAACAAACCGAGGGCGACTGAATTACGCATGGCACGAATATACCATTAGCTTCTGGAATCATGGCCTCAGCGTCGAAGCCAGGCGTGGTCATTACCGCGCTAACCCTGTTGCTAGTCGCTCTACCAGCGTCAGCCCAGGATTCTACCGTTGCACAGTCCGACACGATCGCGACTGAACCCAGCCGCGACTTCGTGTTCCATGTCGAGATCGATGGCGCGATTCAGCCAGCGTCCGCCGAGTTTCTGATCGATGCCATCACCCAGTCGGGGGACGAACGCGCCAACGCGCTGATCATCGAGCTCGACACACCCGGCGGTCTGGTCGACTCGACACGCGACATTATCCAGGCGATGCTCGCCAGCCGTGTACCGGTGGTCGTGTACGTCTCGCCCGGCGGGGCTCGGGCCGGGTCGGCCGGGGTTTTCATCACGCTTGCCGCGCATGTGGCCGCGATGGCGCCAGGCACGAACATCGGCGCGGCGACGCCGATCAACATTGGCGGAGGGGACATCGCGCCTGGCGGACCGGCTCCGGCCGACTCGGTGGCTGAAGAACAGATCAAGGGCCAGAGCGATCTCGATCGCAAGATCTTGAACGACACAGTGGCGTTCATTCGGACGATCGCCGAAAAGCGAGGACGCAACGCTGAATGGGCCGAACGCGCAGTGCGCGAGGCAGATGCGATCACCGAGACAGAAGCGCTCGAATTAAACGTCATCGATCTCGTCGTACCGAACCTCGCCAAGCTGCTCGATGAGATCGATGGCCGCGAAGTTGAAGTGCTGGACCGTACCGTGACGTTGGCCACCGCCCAGGCCGAGATTCGGGAGATCCCGAAAGGCCTCAGGTTTCGGATCCTGGACGGGATCGCCAACCCGAACATCGCGTTCATCCTGATGTTGATTGGTATCTACGGCATTTTCTTCGAGCTCATGAACCCGGGTGCGATCCTGCCCGGTGTGGCGGGTGTGATCTCGCTGCTGTTGGCGTTTTTCGCGCTCCAGGCACTGCCGGTTAACTACGTCGGCGTGCTGCTGCTCTTGTTCTCGCTGGTCTTGTTTATCGCTGAGGTGAAGATCATGAGTTTCGGACTACTGACTGTCGGTGGCATCATCGCGTTCGTGCTCGGGGCCACGATGTTGTTTGACGCACCAGGGTCGTTTTTCCGGGTGAGCTGGAGCGTGATAGTTCCGGCCGTCGCGGTGACTGCCGGATTCTTTGTGATCGCTCTCGGGCTTGCATACCGTACGTGGCGAACACAACCGACGACCGGTCGCGAGGGACTGATTGGCGAGCGCGGCGTGGTGCGACGGGAAATCGATCCCTCGGGTCAAGTCCTGGTGCACGGCGAGCTGTGGAAGGCGCTGGCTGATGAGCCACTCGAGTCCGGCACCGAGGTCGAAGTCACCTCCGTAGACGGGCTGACCATTCACGTCAAGCGGGCGTAGCCCGCGCCAACGTATGGCCGATTGCGACGGTGTGGCGGCGGCCAAGGGTGCGCTCAGAAAACGCGTGCTACGGGCTCGCTCGGCCCTCGACCCGCGCCTCCGGGCCAGTTTGGGGCGAGCGATCACCGCGCGGCTTATCGAGCTCGAGGAGTTTCGCCAGGCCGGCACAGTCCACCTCTACATCGACGCCCTACCTGGCGAGGTGCCGACCCACGACCTGGCGACCCGAGCGCTGGCCGAGGGCAAACGGGTCGCAGTCCCCAGAATCGTGGCCTACGAGCCACCGGAGATGGTCGGGCTCGAGATCGGCTCGCTGGATGAGCTGACGCGCAGCCCGGCCGGGCTCTGGGAGCCCGATCCCACCTGTGCCGAGCGTGTTCTGGAGGCCGAGATCGACCTGGTGGTCGTGCCGGGCGTTGCATTTGACCGCACCGGGCAACGGCTGGGGCTCGGGGGCGGTTTCTACGATCGCTGGCTGGCTTCGGTCCAAGCCCCGACGGTGGGGCTGGCATTCTCCTTGCAAGTTGTTGAGAGGGTTCCACATACCGAGCGCGACCATGGGGTCGATCGAATCGTCACCGAGAACGACGTCATCGATTGCCAAGAGTCGCGGTAACCCTCGAGGCAGGACCCAACGCATTGAGTGGCATCGTTCTCACGGATCTAACCAAATCATACGGCGCGTTTCCGGTCCTGCGCGGGATCTCGCTCACCGTCGAACCCGGCGAGCTGTTCGGCTTCTTGGGACCCAACGGAGCCGGAAAGACGACCACCATCAAGATCATGACCGGTCTACTGTTGCCGTCAGGTGGTCGGGTCGAAGTCGCCGGATACGACGTCGTGGAGGACCCGTACGAGGCCAAACGTCGAGTCGGGTTCGTCCCCGACCGACCCTTTCTATACGACAAGCTGACCGGGTCGGAGTTCCTGGAATTCGTGGGGCACCTGTACAACTTGAGCCCGGCGACGGTCCGCGAACGTTCACGCGACCTGATCGAGCGATTCGACCTGGGTGAACGGATCGACGAGCTCATCGAAGCCTATAGCCATGGAATGCGACAGAAGCTGGCCATGACGTCGGCGCTGCTGCACGAGCCCGAGATCATCATCATCGACGAACCCACCGTAGGCCTCGATCCACGCAGTCAGAGCCGGATGAAGACCTTGCTTTCCAACCTTACTGCCAAGGGTCAGACGGTGTTTCTCTCGACTCATACGCTGGAAATTGCCGAAGCCTTGTGCACACGGGTTGCGATTATTCATCGGGGGCAGATCATCGCCCTGGGAACGGTCGACGAGTTGCGCCGTGAGGCGCGTCGGGAAGAGAGCTCGCTCGAGGAGATCTTCCTGGGGTTGACCGAGGGCGGTGGGTCGATCGGGGAACCCACCCTGGTGTGACGACCCTGTTCTATCCTCGGCTTGCCGGATTGAAGCGCGAGCAGCGACCGGGCGGGATCCACAGGATCAGCGTGCCGGTCTTCCTCGGGCTCGTTTTTTGGACTGGTCTCTACCTGATCATGGTCCGGGTGCTGAATCACTTCACCACCGTTGATCCCGACCTTGGTCGGATCTTGGCCGCCAAGCTGCTGGCACTGCTGTTTCTGCTATGGCTGTCGTTCCTCGCTTTCTCGGCGCTAATCACGGCCGTCAGTCAGATTTTCCTGGCGCGCGATCTGCCGATGTGGATCGCTGCGCCGATTCCGCTGCGCCGATTGTTCCGCGTGAAGCTGGTCGAAGTCGCCACGTTGGCTTCCTGGACAGCCATCTTTCTCGCCATTCCGGTGTGGGTGGCCTATGGGGTCGTTTTTGACGCTGGTTTGGGTTACTACGCGGCGTTGGTGGTAGCCGTCGGGTGCTGCGTTACGATTACGACATCGATCGGCGTCTTGGTCGCCGTCGCGCTGGTGAACCTGTTTCCGGCTCGGCGCGCGCGAGATCTCCTGTCGCTTGTCGCGCTGATGTTCATAGCTGCCATCGTCATCCTCCTACGCGCGGTCCGACCCGAGGAGTTCGTGCGGCCCGAGGACTTCGGGACCTGGGCCGAGTATCTGGTCTCCCTATCAAACCCCACGCTCCCGTGGCTGCCTTCGTATTGGGCGGCGCGTGCCCTGGGTGAAGTGTTGGGCGTATACAATGCGGTGCACTGGGACGCCGTGACGATGTATGGCTCGTTGCTGGTCGTCGGTGCGATCGTATCGACGATCGCCGCTGGGGGCGTGTTTCGCGAAATGTTCAGAACCGGCTACTCGAAGTCTCAGGAGGCGCGACAGGTCCAGTGGACACGCCAGCTGTGGTGGCGCCGCGCGGTGCAGTTCCTAGCCCGGCCATTTCCACGACGTGTGCGGGCGATGATCATCAAGGACGTCTCGACGTTTTTCCGCGACCCGGGCCAGTGGTCACAGCTTTTTCTGCTGCTCGCGGTGATCGCTATCTATCTGTACAACTTCAGGGTGCTTCCGCTGGATGCCGCCGGCGGGACGGGCTACTTGTTGCGCGATCTGCTGGCGTTCTTGAACATCGCCTTGGTTGGTTTTGTCGTCACCGCTTTGGCGGCCCGATTCGTTCTCCCCGGGGTGAGCCTCGAGGGGCCTACCCTCTGGCTACTCAAGACCAGCCCAGTGACGATCGGGGAGATACTGTGGGCCAAGTTCTGGAGTGGATTTCTGCCACTGGTCGCGTTGGCAGAGCTGTTGGTTGTATTATCCAACGCGTTGCTCCAGACGACGTTGCTTCTGAGCGTGATCTCGGTTGCAACGGTTTTTTTCTTGTCGGCGGCCATCGTAGGAATGGCCGTTGGGCTTGGAGCCTCCCATCCGCGGTTCGATGCCCCTGACAGCTCTCAGGTAACAGCCGGCTACGCGGGGTTCTTGTTTATGGTCATGAGCGCATTGCTAGTGCTGGCGTCGGTTACTGTCCTCGCCTGGCCCGTCTACAACTCCTTCCGAGCCTCGTGGCTGGGTTGGGGTGTCGGCGCCGGCGAGTGGGGAGGGATAGCCGGTGGCCTGGTCGCGGTCGGCGGAGTGTCTGCGATCGCGCTGTTTGCGACGATGCAAGCCGGTAGCAGCCGGCTGGGCGCGCGGGAGCGGTAACATGCTGAAATCGCCTCGCTTTGTCGTCGCGCTCTTAGTTGCGCCGATCTTGCTCGCTTTGTTCCCGATCGCCGTGATGGCACAAGGCGACCTGGTTGGCGACGGTGTGGTGGAGGATGGCGGTTCAGCGGCGATCGCCGAGCTCCTCGACCCGATCGTTCGCCGGCGGGGTGGTCGGATTGGGGTCGCGGTGTACGCCGCCGACCTCGGCAACTCGCTCTACCTTCACAACGCCGACCTGCCGCTGACGCCGGCTTCTAACATGAAACTCTACACCACCGCGGCCGCGCTCGACCGACTCGGGCCAGATTTTCAATACACAACGTCGGTTTACGCCGATGGCGAGATCCATCCCGATGGGACTCTTGATGGCGACTTGATCCTGATCGGACGCGGAGACCCGACGCTCTCAGGTCGCTTCCATGGCGATAGCGTGACGTTTGTTTTCGATCGATTTGCTGCCCGTCTCAAGAGGATGGGCATCCGTCGTGTCACCGGCGCAGTCGTAGGCGACGCGACGTACCTCGACGATACGCGGATTGCACCGGGGTGGGACAGCACGAACTTGCTGCGCTGGTACGGTGCTCGTTCGAGCGCCCTCTCGTTCAACGACAACGTGGTCACGATCGAGATCCGGCCTGGCGGGTGGGTCGGCGCACCCCCTGCCCTCACTTTCTATCCGCATACCGATCGTCTGGAGATCTCGAACCAAGCGGTCACCGTGGGACGTCGGGGTGGCCGTTCAATCGGGATACGGCGCCAGCCGGAAACCGGTGATTACTTGATCCGTGGTCGAATTCCGCTCAGAAGTCGTCCGCTCCGGTACATGGTTTCGGTCGAAGATCCGGCGCTGTACACGACGTCGGTATTTGCCGACCGGTTGAGACGAGTGGGGATCGAGGTTGAGGGGGGCGAGCGGGTCGTGCACCGCTGGCAAAGGGAGGGAGCCAGGTCGGGGACCTTGCTCGTGAGCCACACCAGCCCCCGCATGTCCGACATCGTCAAGATCGTCAACAAGCGTAGCCAGAATTTCTTCGCCGAGCAGCTCCTGAAAACACTTGGCGCTGTCTTCAAAGCCGATGGGTCGTTCGCCAGTGGGGCCGAGGTGGTCTATGACGTGCTTGAGGGACTGGGACTGGAAACCGATGGGCTGACGATCGAAGACGGTTCGGGCCTCAGCCGTCTCAACCTTCTGACCGCCCGGCGCACCGCCGAGCTCTTGGTGGCGATGCGCGCGCACCCGCTGTTCGATGAGTTCTACGAATCGCTCGCGATCGCCGGTGAGGACGGGGATCCACGCCGGCTCGACGCTCCCGCAGCTCGCGGCAACGTCCACAGTAAGACCGGAACGCTGCGCGGTGTCTCCGCGCTCTCGGGCTACGTCACGACCAGCGACGGGGAGCTATTAGTCTTTTCGATCCTGATCAACAACTTGCCGCGTGGTAAGTCCGCCGCCATGTCGATCGAAGATGCGATTGTCGAGCGGTTGGCCGAGTTTTCGCGATGGCACCCGCCTCTGTCATGTGCGACCGGGTCGAGCACACCGAACGGCGTGGAGGGCTGCCTGCCCGAGGGTTAGTCTCGCCGCCTCAGCTCGTATGCGATCAGAGCCAAAGTGGCCAGGGCCACAGACGCGAAGACGATCTTCGTAGTCACAGTGAGCGGTGGCTGCAGGTAGAGGTGAGACTTGTGGCGGCTAGCTCGGCCATTGCCGTGATCCGATACTCGGACGTGGTCTTGGGCGACGCCGTCGAGGTTGCGACGGATGGCGCGCTTTAGCCGGCGTATCGCGCTCGACTCAGACTGACCGTACGCGATGTAGCCGGGCAAGGCCGGAGAAGTGGCTGCAAAGGTGCCTTCGTCGGCGTCCTCGAGGAACACCTGAAAGCCCTCTATGGCCCCAAACCGATCTCGGATAAACCCAAGCACATAGATAAGATAGCGGGTTTTGACGTGTTCGCCAAGCAGCCCCCGTCGAACCCCGGCCGCGGTTATGGGGTAGAATAAGACCGCCCCCGGAAAGGAGGCTCAAGTGAGGCGCTGTATCCGCTTGGTGCCGATTGTCGCTGGTTTTGTCGTGGCGACCGGGTCGCACCTCCCCGCACAAAACGCTCAGCTCGACCGCGCGATTCGGTCGTTCCATACCGACTTTCGATTGTCGTCCGATCGGGCTCGCACCGCACGCGGCGACTTCAACGGCGACGGTCGTGAAGACGTGGCCGCCATCGTCGAGGGACCCGAACGGTCGGCATTCGTAATCTTTCACTCCCAGCCGGATCGGTTCGCGCCGCATCCGCTGTTCACTAACCTACCGCCGGGACCGGTCGAGCTCCGAGTGTTGCAACCTGGTCGGCATAGGATCGTCGGGCCGCAACGCTCGGTGGTGATCAAGACGCCGGCTGTGGAACTGGTCTTTCCGGGTCGTTCGAGCGCCATGTACGTATGGCGTGATGGTCGCTATCGCGTGCTAGGTACGGAGAACTTTCGCTAACCGCTGGACGCCGAGCGTGATTCATCACCGTTCCGAATAAGCGGTTTCCCGGCGCTCGAGGGGTCGAGCCCGAGTTCACTCAGAAAGCGACGTCGGACCATCTCTTGAATCGGCACCGGATCTTCGTCGATGTTGATCTGCGCGCCCGCCATTCGCCCGTGTCCGCCAGCCGTTCCCAGCTCACCGACAATGGCTGAGATCACCGCGCCCGCGTCTCGGGACTCGTCGCGAGTCCTCAAACTGAGGTAGAGACGTCCCTTGTGCCGGCCCATGACGAGCGCGTATTCGGCTTGTTCGAGCGGGGCCAGGAAATCTGCCAGTTCCGCAAGCAGGTCGGGATTGTCGGCGTCGCCAAGATCGGCGATCACCGCATGGTCGTGGATCACCGACCGTTCCAGCGCGGCGTGAAACGCCTCGAAGTGGCGTCTGGGGATGAGTGGGTTCTCGATCCGCGCCAGTAACGACAGATCGGCGTGGGGGAAGATCTGGAGGTAGGCGTGGAGATCCGCCTCGCTCGACTCGCGCTCCAGTCCCCGGGTATCCGACTTTATGCCGATCAATAAGGCCGTCGCAAGCTTGGTCGATAGATCAATTCCAGCGGCCTCCAAGTAGTAGTACATGATTGTCGAGGTGGCGCCGTAATCGGTGCGCACGTCGGCGAACTTCACGTTTGCGGTCTCGGGTCGCATAGGGTGGTGGTCGATGGCGATCGAGATCGGGAGATCGTTGGGCAACGAGTGATTCCCGGTTTCGGGCTGGGTGTCGATCAACGAGTGGGTCCCGTAATCGTCGAGGCGGACTTGCGCGAGCGGGTATAGTCGAACACCCAACTGGTCAACCATGGCGCGATTAGTAGCGCGGCCGATCGTTCCTCCAAACGCGATGATCGGTTCGATCGAAAGCTTGTGACCGAGCAGAAAGCTCAGTGCGTAGGCGCTGGCGATCGAGTCTGGATCGGGATGGTCGTGCGTGTAGATCGCCACCGGCTTCTCGATGTCGACCGCTGCCAGCAGCTTGTCGAGCAGGCGCTGGGCCTGGCTGGTCGCGTCGGCGGATGTCGCTGATGGCACGACCGACGTTCGGCCTGGGTTGCTGTCCGTCACGCGCCTGCTCCCTAGTCGGTCACCTGGATGATGCGCCGGGCGATTTCGCGAAACCGCTCGGCGATCGGCGAATCCGGAAGCGCCTGCATGATGGGCTCCCCGCTATCACCGGTCGGCGTGACATCCTCATGCAACGGGATTGTGCCGAGAAACGGAACGTTGAATCGCTCCGCAGTCGCTCGGCCGCCACCTTGTCCAAAGATCGAGTGCTCGGCATCACAGCTCGGGCAAACGAAGCTGCCCATGTTCTCGACGATGCCCAGCACGCGAGCGCCGACCTTTTCAAACATCTTGAGCCCCTTCTTGGCGTCAATCAGCGCAATGTCCTGCGGGGTAGTTACGATTACCGCACCGTCCAACTGGACGGATTGAGTCAGCGTCAAGTGCGCATCGCCGGTTCCAGGTGGCAAATCGACAACTAGGTAATCGAGCTCTCCCCAATCGACTTCACGCAGGAACTGGGTAACGGCAGAATGGACCATCGGGCCACGCCACACCAGCGGTGTATCCTCGCCCTCGACCAAGAATCCGAGCGACATGAGCGCGATCCCAAATTGAGTCAACGGTTGAATGCGTTTGCCGACAGTGTTCGGCTGAGCTCCCTTGAGCCCCATCATTGTGGGGATCGAGGGGCCGTAGATGTCGGCGTCAAGCAACCCCACGCGACGTCCCTCGGCGGCGATCGCCAGGGCTAGGTTGACGGCGACGGTCGATTTTCCAACGCCGCCCTTCCCGCTGGCGACAGCCAGAACATGGCGCACGCCCTCGATCGGCTGCTGTGGCGACGGTCGTTTGGCGGGCCCAGCGGCGGCTCCTGGTTGCTCCTGGAGGCTGATCGCCACGTTCTGGATACCGTCGAGACCGCCGATCTGCTCCTTGAGTTCCTTGAGAACCGTTTCCGATAACGGTTGGGCGGGATCCACAAGGACCTTGAACGTCACACCGCCATCGTTGATCTTCAGCTCCTTGATCCGGCCGAGCGAGATGAGATCCTTGTTGCTGTCCGGGTCACGGACACGGCGGATCGCTCGGATGACGTCTTTTTCTTGCGCGGGCATAGTCTGCGACGAGTTTTCTGGGTTCAGTGAGGATGCGAGAGTGAGAAAAGACCACAACGAATATAGCAGCCCCCCTAATTGTCATCATCCCGCCTGCAGAATCGGCTTGTTGTCGTTATTGATGGCGCTATTGACAGTTCTCGACATCACGCCCATCCGCGGTCAATCGACGGATCGAGTTCCAGCGGTCCGGTTCCATCTGGGCGGCGCCGAGCTCCTGCCGATGGCATATCCCGAGCGGTATCGGGGCAACCCGGAAGCGCTAACCGAGGACGTGGGGTGGGTTCGTGACCACGCCGACGAGCTTATTGAATGGTGGGACCGCGAGGGGTTGCTATTTCTTCAGCGTGTGACCGACTTCGCCGGGCTTCGTTGGCCATATCAGGACATTGATGTTTACCTGGTGCGTCACTGGCCAGTCGTCTCGATTGAGCGACCGCTGGTGATCGCACTCGAGGCGATCCGAGCCGACGGGCGCGCGGTGCCAGTACCTGAAGACGACGATGTCCGCGTACTGTTGGTCGCTCACCAAATCACGCACTACATCGTCGATCCGCCAGAATTTGAACCGTCCGGCCCACGAGACCCCGCATACGAACATCCGTTCATGGCGCCAGGCAACTTCGAGGCCGAAGCGATGGTGAACTGGCTCACCTATCGGGCGATCGAGGACCTCTGGGGTCAAGAGCGGTTGGCGGCGGCCACCTCGGACGAGATCTGGCAGGCGTACAATCCCAATCATAGTTACGTGATCGACGAGCTGGAGCCCCGCCATCGGTTGTCACGACGGCAGCCGCTGGCCGAATGGCTCGAGGACAATCCTCCCGGAAGCGAGGTCTTCCGCGTACGTGACGCCTACGCGCGTCAAAGTACAGATCCATCAGCCCAACCGGTGGCCGAGCGCGAGCGCGTAACCGGGACCGACTACGGCCTTGATCTCGGCGCCTCTCACGATGGGCGGATCTTTGTTGCCTACGTCGATGCGGAGTCGTCAGCGGGTCGAGTCGGTGTCCAGCAGGGAGACGTCGTACGCACGATCGAAGGTCGCGAGGTAGGGACAGACGTCGCACAGGCTCAGCAACAGATGGGCGAGTCCTGGGACAACAACGGCGAGATCAATCTTAGTGTGTCGCGCCAGGGCCGGGAGATCTTCTTCACCATCGAGGCGTCCTGAAGCGCGGTCACGGCCTCTCCCTGAGCCATACGGTTGTGGTGCTCGCTGCCACGCTGGTATTGGGTTACTGGCTCTTGAAGCTCACCGAGTGGTTGTTTCCCGGCTGGCCGGAGATCGTACGCCTCGCACTTCCGACCGAGATCTCCTTCGCTGCCGCGATCGCTTTCGTGGTTTGGAGAGGCGATTCCGGTTGGAGAGAATCACTGGCCATAAGAGTGTTGGACCGTCGCTCGATCCCCCCGCTCCTTTTGGTTTTGGTTGGATCCGTGACAGTTTTCAGCGAATTGTACGTTGTCATTCAGCGCCTCGCTCCGGTGCCGGAGGCGTATGCTGAGTTTCTCCGCGGTCTCCTTGACACCGGGAGCCTCGAGGCGATCATTTTGGCAGTGATCTTGGCGCCGTTGCTCGAAGAGGCGCTCTTTCGCGGTGCCATCCTACAGGGTCTGGCTCGCACCCGCGGGCCACGCTCGGCGAGCACGTGGACAGCGATCTTCTTCACCGTGTTTCATATCTACAATCCGTGGCAGTTGTTGCCGACGTTCTTCCTCGGCCTGGTGCTCGCGTGGCTCGTGCTCACCACCGGTTCGTTATGGGCGTCGGTCGCCGTGCACGGTCTTTTCAATGCCGTTTCGCTGCTCCTGATTCAGCTCCCAGTTGAGGATATCACGCCGTCCCAATGGGCCGTCCCCTGGGTCGTGTCGGCGATCGTATTAGCGTTGCTCGCCGGGAGTCTGGCGTTGTTGGTCGGGATGGCGTGGATCGAGCGGCAAACCGGCGGTGGGTCGTTCGCCGAGTCCGAGACGGATGTGAGTGACTCCCCGCCGCGAGGGACGAGCTACCTTCCCGACACGCTGTCGTAGGCCTGTCTGAATGCGTCGAGCTCGACACTGCTCCAAGTCACGCGTCCAGCCCGGCGAACCTTTTCGAACGAGCGCTGAAAGCGTTCTAGGTTA
>Ga0255058_10000388_pt1 | contig 26349 bp, 20 predicted proteins | sample Cases_109_9_MG_FD_188637 | JGI IMG/M metagenome (GOLD analysis project Ga0255058, IMG submission 188637) | Seawater microbial communities from Amundsen Gulf, Northwest Territories, Canada - Cases_109_9 | ecosystem: Environmental > Aquatic > Marine > Gulf | place: Canada: Northwest Territories... | reverse complement strand
AAGGCGATGCGGACGAGACCACAGAGTCTGTTCACGATCAGGGAACTCCGCTGAGCCGGGGCCCGAGCGGCCTGCCACGAAGTGGCAAGAGCGGGAACGAAGGCGATGCGGACGAGACCACAGAGTCTGTTCACGATCAGGGAACTCCGCTGAGTCGGGGCCCGAGCGGCCTGCCACGAAGTGGCAAGAGCGGGAAACAATGGACACAGTTCTTTCGAGATGACTGGCACCAATCGATGCGGGCGCTGAAGCGGGTGCTCCGAGCGGCCCGGTCCGGTTTCCGCACATGGAGCAAGGCGCGGATCCAGACACGATATCTGGCCATATCGGTCGTCGCGTTGCTCGTCGTCGCCCCCTCCCTGATCGCGCCGGTGCTCGGATCGGTGATCACCGCGGAGATCTTCATCGTCGAAGAGGGCAGACCGATCACCGAGGACGTCTATGTGGCGTCGACCTCGGGCCGGGTCGAAGGGCTGATCGATGGTGATCTCACGATCGTGACCGGCAATCTGACCATCGCCGGCACGATCACCGGCAGCGTGAACGCACTGACCTCTGGCACCGTTCGGGTCGAAGCGGAGGGGGTGATCGAGGGATCACTGCGCTCGGCGTCTCCTTCGGTCGAGATCGAGGGCACCGTGGCAGGTGACGTTCTCATCACCGCCGGCACGTTCACCATCGGGCGGCATGGGAGCGTCGGCAACGACGCCATCCAATTCGGCGCCGCCTTTCGTAACGACGGCACCCTCGGGCGGGATCTGCGCGGCCGATTGGTGACCGCCGTTGTCGACGGCGTGGTGGGACGCGACATCGACATCGCGGTTGAGCTGCTCACCATCGGCCCTGATGCAACCGTCGGCGGGGACGTCCTCTACCGGTCGCCAAACGACGCCTCGATCGCCCAGGGCGCCGACGTCGCCGGAGAGGTGGTGGCGCTACCGGCCCAGTCCAACTTCTTCTACGGCCTGCTCCTGACCATGGCCAATATCGTCACCTTCCTCGGGTTCGTTCTTGCCGGTCTCGTCGCGTTTTGGATGTTCCGCGCAACCGGGGAGGCATCGGTCGACGCGATCGAGAAGAACCCGATCAAGACGCTGCTGATCGGCATCGGCGTCGTGATTGCCGGACCGATCGTGCTCGTGCTGCTCGCCGGAACGCTGGTCGGGTTGCCGTTGGCGCTGATCCTCGGGTTCGGGATGCTGCTCGGTTTGGTCGTCGGCCCCATTCCGTCGGTCACGGTGGTGGGGGATCTGCTGATGCGACGCAAGGGCGGCCTGTTCGGAGCGTTTGTTTTCGGAGCCGTGCTGTGGCGGGCGGCGATCTGGGCGGGCTCGCTGGTCGGCATCGGCGCGCTCGGCGCCCTCCTATTCATCATCGCCCACATATGGGGCGTCGGGGGCTGGGCACTGGGCGGCTGGCGGGTCCGTGACGCCCGCGAACGCGAACGCGATGCGCTTCCCGAGGGAATGCTGGTCGAGCCGGACGACCTGCCGGACGACTTCGAGTACCCACTCGCGCCGACGCCGTCGGCACCGGTCGCAGCCCGCGCAGATCAAGCGGAAGACGACGAGATCCCTTCGCAATAGCGTCGTATGGATGTGGACGCACACCCGATGTGGCTAGGAGGGTGTTGAGCAATCCTCCAGCGTGCCGGCGCTGACTGGAGAAACCGAGTCACCGCAACAATCAAGCGAGCGGCGGCTCAGGGCACTCGTCATTGTTTCAACACCGTCCTACGCGTACCTACGGCGGGTCAGCGTTCCGGGAACACCACCGCGTCTTCGAAGGTCAGGTCGACCAGATCGCCGGGGTCGAGAACCGGACGTGGTCCGACCCGGGCCTGGACACGGCGCCCGTCGGCGAGCTCGATGAGCAGCATCTGATCGTGGCCGTAGTATTCGCGGTCGACGACGGTCGCCTCTCCTTCTGGCGCCGGGGTGGGGACGATCCACTCCGGACGGATTACCACCTGGGCCGGGCCGTCCGAGACGCCGGCAGCGGGGAAACTCCCCAGATCGGTTTTCACCGACCCGTCCCTGGCGATACCTTCGAGCGTCAGGCTCTCGCCGAGGAACGCGGCGACCCAGGGATCGGCGGGCCGCTGGTAGACATCAAGCGGGCTGCCGACCTGGACGACGTGGCCGGTGCGCATGACGGCTACCTCATCGGAGATGGCCAGCGCTTCGGCCTGGTCGTGGGTGACGAACACCGCGGTGGCACCGGCATCCCTCAGGATCCGGCGAACGTCGCGTCGCATGCGCTCCCGCTGTGGCGCGTCCAGATTGGAGAACGGCTCATCGAGGAGGACCACGTCGGGGCGGGGGGCGAGCGCCCGGGCGAGCGCCACCCTCTGCTGCTCGCCGCCGGAGAGCTCGCTCGGCAGCCGGTCGCCCATGCCGGTCAGGCCGGCCATCTCGAGCACCTCGGCGACTCTGGCGTCTCGGTCCTCCTCGGTCACCCCGTATCCAACGTTGTTCGACACGGTCATGTGCGGGAACAAGGCATACTCCTGAAAGACCATGCCGACCCTTCGCTTCTCGGGAGGGACGTCGACCCCGTCGCCGAAGACGCTGCGCCCACCGATCGACACCGTGCCGGCGTCCGGCGGCTCGAACCCGGCGATGGCTCGCAGTGCCGTGGTTTTGCCACAGCCGGATGGTCCGAGCAGGCTCACGATCGAGCCGCCCTCGACGACCAGGTCAAAGTCGTCGAGGGCCACGGATTCTCCAAAGGTCTGGAACAGGCCGCGGCACTCAATCGCAGGCTGTCTTGGTGTCCGATTGATCATTCGGAGCTTTCGGTTAGTCGCTCGATCCGTGGATCAGTTGTGTTCCGCTCTTGCGGCTCGGCGTTCCGCCTCGCCTTTGTGGTCATGTCGCGCCTTTGGCGGGATTGGTCCTCAACACGAGGTAATACAGCGGAACGGCCGACAGAGCAAGCAGCACGAGCGCCGAGGCGGCGGCCCGTGCATAGAACAGCTCATCGGCTGCCGACCATATCCTGACCGCGAGCGTATCGAATTCGGTGGGTCGGAGCAGGAGCGTCGCCGGAAGCTCCTTCATCGTGGTGAGGAACACCAGCGCACCGCCGGCGAGCAGGCCGGGCCTGATCAGCGGCACCGTGATCAGTCGCAGGGTCTGCAACGGGCCCTTGCCAAGGCTGCGAGATGCCTCTTCGACGCTCGGATCGACCTGGAGCAACGATGCCTTCGATGATCCCGTGGCCTGGGCGAGGAAGATCGACGCGTACACCACGACCAGCAGCGCAAGGCTCTGATACAGGGGGCCGAGGAACCGCACGGCGAAGAAGACGACAGCGAGGGCCACGGCGATGTGGGGGAGAGAAAACGCGACAAAGACCGTGCGCTCCAACCAGGTCGAGGCGCGGCCGCGATAGCGGACAATCAGCACCACGACGGGGATCGCCGCAGCCATGGCAACCACTGCGGCGAGTGAGGATCCGAGGAGGGAGCCGCCGACGGCTCCCCAGTGGATGGTGACCGACTCACCGACCGATGCGCCCCGCCATGCCCAGGTGACGAGCACAAGGACCGGCACCAATACGCCCAATGTGACGAGGGTGCCAAGGAAGACGAGCCCTCCGGCGGTCTCACCGGTTGACAGCGGCTCAGGGGTGCGGGCCCGGGGCGGGCGGTGTGAGTGGTAGGCGGCGCGACCCCTGGTCCGGCCCTCGGCCCAGATGATGACCAGGGCGATGACTACCAGTAGCACCGACAACACCGCGGCCGGAGTGCGATCGAGCCGGCCGGCGTATTGGGCGTAGATGACGCTGGTGAACGCCGGGAACCGCATCAACGACACCGCACCGAAGTCGGACAGGGTGTACAAGGCCACCAGGAGCGCCCCGGCACCGATGGCCGGTCGAAGTTGGGGGATCGTGACCGTCCAGAACACCCGCCACCGCGACGCACCGAGCCCGCGTGCGGCGTCCTCGAGGGCCGGGTCCAGCCTGAGGAGCGCGGCGGCGACCATGAGGTAGACGAAGGGAAAGGTCGACAGGGTCAGAGCGAGCCAGGCCCCGGGGAGCCCGTCGAGGACGGGGACATCCCAACCGGTGATCGACGCCAGGGTGCCGCGGGGGCCGGAGGCCGCCAGGAACGCCAGTGCAAGCACATAAGAGGGAATGACCAGCGGTAGCGGAACGATGACCGCCCAGGCCCTGCGGCCGGGAAGCGCGGCACTCGTGGTGAGCCACGCCGCGGCGACACCGATGACCATCGCCGTTCCCGTCACCAGCACGGTGAGCGCTGTCGAGCGGATTGCCAGTTCGACGGTGCGGAGATCGAACAGGATGTCGACCGCTGCTCCGGTGGAGCCCAACACTCGAGCGAACAAACTCAACAGTGGCAGCAGGAGCGGGAGGACCACCGCCACACCGGCGGCCCACAGCCACCAGGGTGCACGCCGACCGGTTGGCGACGGCGGAGCCTGCGGCGGCTCCGTGACCCCAACGACCTGTGGCGCGGTCACAGCAGGCCGGCCTCGGCAACCAGGTCGGTGGCGCGGTCGAGCACCGTGGCAAGATCTGACAGGTCGATGTCGGGGATGGGGATGCTCCCGATCGGCGGGAGTGCGGGGTTGGCGGGGACGCCGGGCAGCAGCGGGTATTCGAAGGTCTCGGTGGCGAAGAACCGCTGTGACTTCTCCGAGAGGAGGTACCTGATGAATCGATCGGCGGCGTCGGTGTTGTTGGCGGTCGTCAGTACCCCGACCGCCGCGGGCATGACCAGCGACCCGGCGCTGGCGGTAGGGAAGAAGTAGTTCTCAGCGGTCGCGTCGGGCTGCTCCACCAGGCGCCGCAACAGGTAGTAGTGATTGACCAGACCGCTGTCGAGTTGTCCATCGGTGACGGCGGCGACGATTGGTGAGTTCTTCGGGTAGCTGGGCGACCGGTTGGCTGCCATGCCCTCCAGCCAGCTGAGCGTCTCGTCCTCGCCGTCGAGGAGGATCTTGGCTGCGACGAACGCCAGGAATGATCCGTTGGCAGGCGCAATGCCCACCCTGCCCGCCCAGGCCTCGTCGGTCAGCCCGTCTTCGGTGGGTGGGAAGTCTGAGCGTTGATACAGGGTCGTGTCGTAGACAAGCGTCCTTGCCCGGCCCGATACGCCGACCCAGCGGCCATTGGCGTCGGAGAGATTGGTCGGAACAACGGAGAGGATGTCACCGGGGAGTTCGGCAAGCATGCCGGCTTGGGCCACCGCGCCGATCGATGCCGGATCCTGGGTGAACACGACGTCGGCGGGGCTATTGCCCCCTTCCTCGAGGAGGGTGGCCGCGATCTCGGCGCTTCCTCCGTAGCGGACGGCAACGTCGATGCCGGTCTCGTCCTCGAACTGGTCGATCAGCGGGCCGATCAGCTCCTCGGAGCGACCCGAGTAGACCGTGAGGGTTTCGTCCCCGCCTCCGATCGAGCAGCCGGCGGCGACGAGCGCGACGACAACCGTGATCGAGGCCAAACGAACCATCGGGGAATCCTACGGACGACGGGCGCGAACCCTATTAACACTACGTCGATAGTGCAAAATGCCTCGGTGCCGGCTGCTACACCGCCATCGTCCCGTGCCCGAACCCTCTCCAGTGGTGCCTCAGTTGGTCGATGATGCACCGCCAGTAGGCGCGGTCGGCCCAGATGCGGTGGTCGGACGACCGATGGCACTTCCCGGCACGACGGCTGACCTTCACCTTCACGGTGTCTCTGCGGCTACCCCCGTCGTCATCGGTGACGGTGACCTTGACCCGGTAGGTACCCACCTGCGGGTACCGGTGGTTCAGGTTGATGGGTGAGGTCGCGGAATCGACGGTGGTCGTGTGGCCGTCTCCCCAATTGATCACGGCGACGTGGGTGTCTTCACTGCCGCGGTCGGTGAAGGTCGCCTCGAGGCGGAACGCGCCGCCGGCTCGGCTCCTGGTGTCATCTCCCGCATCGACCTTGGGCCTGGCGTTCTTCACCGTGACCGTGGTCGTCATCGAGTCGGTGAGACCGTCGTCGTCGGTGACGGTGAGGGTCAGCGTGTAGGTGCCGTCGTCCGGCGCCCGGAACTTCGGCCGTGCCTTGTCCGGGTTGTTGAAGACGCCGCCGGTTGCGGTCCAGTGGTAGGAGACGATATTGCCGTCGGGATCGTGCGATCGTCTTCCGTTCAGCCTGATCCAAGAGCCCTCACGCCCGCGGTAGGGCCCGCCGGCGTCGGCGATGGGGGGCGTCCCGCTCGCCGAGGACACCGTCGCGGTGACCCCGTCGCAGTCCTGGCCGCCGTCGCCGTCGGAGACACACACCGTCACCGTCCACGTGTCGGCACTGAGGTAGGTGTGCCGACCTGAGACCGTCTTGGTCGTCGCCTCGACGGTGGCGGGGTCGTCGATGGTGCCGTCGCCCCAGCTGATGGTCGCCGTCCAGGTGTCTGCTCCCGGGTCGGTGAAGGTGGCGTCGATCTCGACCACTTCACCGGTGTCGGCTTCAACGTCGGGCCCGGCGTCGATGCTCGGTGCAACGTTGTGGACGGTGACCATCGTGGTCTCCGTGTCGGGGATGCCGTCGTTGTCGATCACCTCGAGCGTCAGGGTGTAGGTGCCGTCGTCGGGTGCGGTGAAGGTGGTTGTTGCCGAGGTCGGGTCGTCAAACGACCCGTCGGTTGCTGTCCACAGGTAGGACTCGACGGTGCCGTCGGGGTCCGAGGACGCCGACCCATCGACCGGGATGGCCTCCCCCTCGTCACCCGAGTACGGGCCGCCCGGGTTGGAGACCGGGGGGGTTGAAGTGTCGTTGACCGTGATGGTGAAGGTGTCGCTGTGGCTACCGCCGTCCTTGTCGGTCACGGTGATCGTGACGACGAAGTCGCCGGCGTCCGGGTAGGTGTGGCTCCCCGAGATCGGCAAAGCGGCCGAGCCGATGGCATCGACGGGACCGTGACCCCAGTCGATGGTCGCCGTGTGCGTGTCAGCGCTGCCCGGGTCGGTAAAGGTGGCGGCGACGGCCGGGCCGAAGGTCTCGCCCTCGTCGATGGTCTGGTCGGCGATGGCACTCACCGTGGGGGCAACGTTGGTGACGACCACGTCGGCCCCGTCGGTGTTGCACTGGGAGGTGGGCAGGGCATCGTCGCAGGCGGTGAGGGTCACCGGGAAGGTGCCGTTGTCGATGGTATTGGTGAACGTGGGTCCGACGACGGTGTTGTCGGTGAACGATCCGGCGGGTTGCCACAGATATGAGATGATCGAGCCGGTGCCGGGATCGTCCGAGGCCGAGCCGTCGAGGGTGAGGCCGGCGGCGCCCTCGGGCACGGAGTATGGCCCCCCGGCGTCTGCGATCGGGACGGGGTCGATGCCAACGAGCACCACTTCGTCTGCCCTGACGGCTGCGCCGTAGAAGGGAGCCACGTCGATCGAGGCGAAGGACCCGCTCATCGAGGCATAGGACATGACCTGGTACTCGACGCCGATGCCGGGTTCGAAGCCGGCGAGCGCGTGGGCTTCCAGCGCCCCGCCGAGGGTGGCCGAGCCGGTGACCTCGATGCGGCCGACCGGGTCGACGCCGACCTGGACGTCGAAGGTGCCCGCGGCGCCGAGGGTGAGGTCCCCGTTGACGGTGAGCGTCGACGGGTCACCGGGGTTGGCGGCGTTGCCGACGATCAGCGTGCCGTTACTGGTGAAGTCGGACCCGGTGGCGAAGTCGGCGCCCTCGGCGAGCCGAAGCGTCCCGCCGTTGGTGTCGAAGGCGTTGATTGGCTGAATGTTGAAGGGCGAGGCGAGGTACCCGAAGGACGACCCGGGACCGGTGAGGGTCAGTTCGGCGGTGCTCTCGGTGATCGCCGCCGGGAAGGCCAGCCTGGCACCGTCTCGGGCTTCCCAGGTTCCCCCGCTGAGCACGGTGCCGGCGTAGTGGGACGGTGCCGATGCGATCCAGAGCTGCCCCGCCCGCGCCACGACCTTGCCGTTGTTCCGGAAGTCGAGTCCGGCGGGCAGACCGGCCACGTTGTTGTTGGGGCTGTTGCCCTCGAGGGTGCCGTCGTTGAGGAAGGGGCCGTCGCCCAAGACCATGTCCCGGAACTCGGTGTTGGTGAACTGCCACAGGCCGTCGTCGTCGTTGGTGATCGCTCCCGGCAGCGTCGCGTACAGGCCTGCGTCCGGCTGGGTGACCGTCCCGCGATTGATCAGAGTTCCGGTGACGTGCAGCTCTGTCGAGGTGGTGAGGCGGTCGATTTCGAGCGCCCCATCGCCGGGGATCTCGACGTTGCCGGAGATGAGGCCCTTGGTCCAAACGGCATCGCCCGAGATCGAGAATGTGCCCGGCCCCGAGATCTCCGCGCCGGCCAGCCGGAACGACGCCGCAACGTTGACCACGGCGCCGTCCTGGATGTCGAACCGGTTGGCGGTCCACTCCACGGTGCCCGTCCCGCTCATGGTGGAGGTTCCCTCGACGCTCGCGGTGCCGTCGGCCGACATTTCGAGGGTGGCGGCCCCGTCGACGTGCATGGTTGCGCCGTCGATTGTCGAGATACCGCGGATCTGGAGCGAGCCGTTTCTCACGACGATGGCGCCGCGGTGCTCGAAGGTCACCGAGCCGCTCGTCTCAATCGCAACCGCAGTGGCGCCGGCAGGGCGTTCGACGGTGCCGGTGGCCTGGTTCTTGAAGGTACCGCTGCCGACAATCACAGTGTCGGCGAACGGATAGGTGAGGTACCACGTCCCGTGGTTGGTGACCGTGCCGCTCATCGTGTAGTTGCGGGTGGACTGGGTGACCGTTCCCCGGTTGGTCAGGCTCCCACTGAGATTGGCGAAGCCACCAATCTCCAGGTCGGCTCCGCTGGCGATCTCAACGCTGTTCCGGATGAATCCGCTGTTCCACGTCGAGCCCGTGCCGGTGATGGTCAGCGAGCCGGGGCCCTCGATCGAGCCGATGGTCGTCGCCGACCCGTCGAGAGCGATGCGGTTGGTCTCGGATGTGTCGTTGAGGATGAGCGTTGTTTCGATACCGAGGGTCCCGGCGCTGACCAGTTGGTTGGCCGCCGCAAAGAGCGGGTTGTCCACGGTGACCGTCACGTCGGTTTCGATGCACACGTCGTCGGTCCCTCCCGGCGCCGACGGGCTCGACCAGTTGGCGGCGTTATCCCAGTTGCCGTCGCCGGGTGCGGTCCACGTGATGGAACCGGTTGGGCAGGCAGTGGCGGCGACGGCGGGCGCCGCGGCGATGGGCAGGGCGGGGACCGCAACGGCAAACGCCGCGGCCAGGCGCACCCCGGTAGCGACGAGTCGATTCGCCACCGACGGCCCCCCGTGAGAGCGGTCAAGTGTCGTCATGGCCAGCAGCTGGATCATACGTATTCCCCACCCATGGATCCGTGCCTTCCCCAACCATCTGACTAGATACTTTGAGCAGTATGCCGAACACGGAGAGTGGTGACTAGGGGGAATTTCGCAAGGAAGAACTAGTCACGCACCCCCAGCCGCCGCGTACCCAGGGTTCCAGTACGCATATATGACGCTGTGAACCCTGGGTACGCGGCGCTAGGGCCCAACGAGCAACGGAATCAGCCGTTCGGCGTCGGTCAGTGCTCCGTGATTGCCGATCATGCGGTCGTCGGAGTGACGGTGAAGCAACAGGGTGTCGTCATCGGCGACTAACACGCCGTCGGGGGCGCGGGCATCGAAGGACTCGTGGCGCGGTCCCGGCCCCCACCATCCAGCCATGTCCTCGACCGGAATCCAGGTTGCCGGCAGCGACTGCGCAAGTGGGGCGCCTGCCCCCCGCACGAACATCGCCCTGCCGTCGCCGTAGAAGGTGCGATTGTCGTGATCCGGTTTCGGGATCTTGACCTGCCGTTCGAAGTCGACGTGGCCGTGGTCACCGGTCCCGAGCAGAGTGACATCAGGGGGAACGAGGTGCGCCGCGTGATGCCAGGCCGCAGCGGCGGTCCCGATCGCTTCGAGATACTCGTCCGACTCTTGTCCGTAGACGTGTGCGGCGAAGTCGACGTGAGGGAGGTAGGTGAATACCAGCCGCCCGGGCTCTGCGGCCAGCTGGACGGTCGCCTCGACGATCTCATCGACCGTGGAGGCCGGTTCGAATCGGCAGCCGCGGTACAGCGCGTTGGACAGGGCGCTGTTCGAGAAGTGTCCGGGCTGGACCGTGATTGGCTCTCGTCCCGCCTTGGCGAGTCGCTCCCACAGGTTCGGCGCCGGCAGCAGCGAAGCCGTGTCGTACTCGATCGGATCGCCCCAGAGCGTGGTCCATTTAATGGTATTCACCACCTCGCCGACCGCGGGAAGCCAGAGCTGGTACCCGAGGAGGCCGTGTTGGGCGGGGGGAAGGCCGGTGGCGACCGTGGCCAGGCTCACCGTGGTTGTCGTCGGAAAGGGTGCGTCGAGCGTGGCTCGCTGCGCGGCGGCGAGGACTGCTCCGGCGGGGTGTTCGAGTTGCAGCGAACCGAGGCCGTCGAAGAGAAACAGGATGTAGCTGTGCCCCATCGGAATCAGATCTGCCAGGTGTCGGCGGAGGCGCGGGCTGGCGCTGTGTCCGGTGAGTCGCTGCTCCAACTCGGCAACGAGATTGACCAGCGAGCCACCTCCGTAGTCGGGCACAGTGATGGAGGGCATGAGCAGGACGGTACCCACTCACCTGGCGGTGAGCAGATACCGAGTCATCGGTCGTCAGTCATCAGTCTTCAGTGGCCTCGTCTGGCTGTGGACTGTGGACTGTGGACTGTGGACTGTGGACTGAGGACTTCCTTTGAATTGGGAGCGCGCGCGTGACCATATAGAATCGGTCCAGGCGACGAGCCTGCCGGCTAAGCAAACTGCGAGAGGGCATCTGCGCGTGCAGAACGAGTACTTCGGTGACTACATAACGGTCGCCATCTTCCTGCTTGCCGGGATCGTCCTTGTCGCAGGGGCCATCGTCACTGCCCGAATCGTCGCTCCGAGCCGGCCGAGCGTATTGAAGTCCACCGCTTATGAATCTGGCATCGAGCCGCTCGGTGGCGGCTGGAACCAGAGTCACATCCGGTACTACATCTTTGCCCTGCTGTTTCTGATCTTCGACGTCGAGGCGGCGTTCCTCTTCCCGTGGGCGGTGAACCTCGAGCGTTTCGCCGAGGCGGGGCAGGGTGCGCTCATTTTCTTCGAGATGCTGGTGTTCGTCGTCATCCTGATCCTCGGGCTCGTCTATGCCATTCGCAAAGGGGTGTTGCGGTGGGAGTGATCGAGCGCTTCGGGGCGCCGAAGCCCGTGTCATGGCTGCTCAATTGGTCCCGTCGGTATTCGCTCTGGTTCTTCCAGTTCGGGCTGGCCTGCTGCGCCATCGAGGTCATGGCCGTGTCGAGCCCGCGCTACGACTTCATGCGGTTCGGCATCGTCCCGCTTCCCGCCTCGCCCCGCCAGGCCGACCTGATGGTGGTGGCGGGCACGGTCACCGACAAGATGGCGCCGGCGATCAAGCGCCTCTACGAGCAGATGCCAGATCCGAAATATGTCATCTCGATGGGGTCTTGCTCGAACACGGGTGGGCCGTACTGGGATTCGTACTCGGTCACCAAGGGGGTCGACCAGATCATTCCCGTCGATGTCTACGTTCCCGGATGCCCGCCGCGGCCAGAGGCGCTGCTCGAGGGCATCGTGATGCTCCAGCAGCAGATCAAGAACGAGGACGTCCAGGAGAAATGGAGCCGGGTTGACCAGCGACCAGCCTGAATCCACGACGACCCTCGACGCTTGGGCGGCCGGTCTTGCTGAGCGGCTCGGCGGAGAAGCTGTCGTCGAGTACGACACGGTTCGGATCTCTGTGGATCGGGAGCAGTGGCTCTCCACGCTTCGCCGAGCCCGCGACGACGAGGGGCTGGTCTTCTTCTCATGGCTGACCGGGATCGATTGGTCGAAGGATGTCGAGGTCGGTGAGGGTGTCGCAGAGCCGGACGACCTCGATGAGCGGTTCGAGGTGATGTGTCGGTTGTCCTCGGTGGAGAGCAACGATGCGGCACACTTCGTGGCAAGACTTCCCAAGGATGATCCCGTCATCGACTCGGCCGTGCCCCTCTTTGGTGGCGCCGAATGGCACGAGCGCGAGGCTCACGACATGTTCGGTATCGAGTTCCGTGGCATCCCGAACTCAAAGAACCTGTACCTGCCGGACGACTTCGTCGGGCACCCCTTGCTGAAGTCGTTCCCGTTGCTGACGCGCGAGGTCAAGCCGTGGCCCGGAGCCGTAGACGTCGAGGGAATGCCAGGAGTTGAAGAAGAGGGGGCGGAGGCGTGAGAGCTCTTCTGATCCTGTGGGCGGCGAGTCGCGAGTCGCGAGTCGCGAGCAGGATTCGGGAGACTCGCGACTCGCGACTCGCGACTCGTGACTGCTTCGGAGCGGACTCTTGACTCAAGACTCTGGACTCTCGACTCAAACCGCGATGCTCCATCGCTCCGAGGTGGCGGTCTCGATCGAGATCGAGACACCGGACATGACGTTGAATATCGGGCCGCAGCACCCTTCGACGCATGGGGTCCTGCGCCTGATCGCCAACGTCGACGGCGAGCGGATCAACTCGGTGGAGCCGGTGATCGGCTACATGCACCGCGGCTACGAGAAGCTGTCGGAGGTACGCACCTACGCCCAGATCACGACCCTGGTCAACCGCATCGACTGGGTCGCCGGGTTCGCCAGCGAGGTGCCCTATATCGTTGCCGTCGAGCGCCTGATGGGGGTGGAGCCGCCGGAGCGGGCCCAGTGGATCCGACTCATCCTGAGCGAGATGGCGAGGATCGCCTCGCACCTGGTGTTCATGTCGTCGTATCCGCTCGAGCTCGGTGCCATTACTCCCTTGTTCCACGCCTTGCGTGAGCGGGAGCGGGTGCTCGAGCTCATCGAAGGAGTCACCGGCGGACGCTTCCACCCCAACTTCAACCGCGTCGGTGGCGTCAAACCCCAAGCCGGAGGGGGCAAGCAAACGCGCACGGTCTCCCAGGACATCCCGGCAGGGTGGTTTGCGCAAACCCGCGACACCATGGACAAGGTGCTCGGGGTATGTGACGACATCGACACCCTCGTTGTCGGCAACGAGCTGTTCAAGGCACGGACCGTGGGCGTCGGGATCATCCCACCCGAGAAGGCGCTCGAATACGGGTTGTCCGGGCCCAACCTCCGAGCTTCAGGCATTGCCTGGGACCTGCGCAAGGAAGAGCCCCACTTGCCGTACCCGGAGGTCGAGTTCGACGTGATCAGCGCCGAGAGCGGCGACAGCAACGATCGCTACCTGGTGCGGCTCAACGAGATTCGCGAGGCGGCCAAGATCGTCCTCCAGGCCATCGACAAGATCCGTCCGGGTCCGCTGGTCGCCAAGGTGCCACGGATCATCAAGGTCCCCAAGGGCCAGACTTATGTGCGCGGCGAAAATCCCAAGGGCGAGTTCGGCTACTACTTGATCTCGGAAGGCGGGCAAAAGCCTTACCGGCTGAAGATCCGGTCGACCTCGTTCTCCAACCTCTCCATCCTTCCCTGGATCCTCGAGGGTCAGCTCGTGCCGGATCTGGTGGCGATCATGGGCAGCCTCGACTTCGTGCTCGGGGACGTGGATCGATGAGGTCAGTCGTCAGTCGTCAGTCGTCAGTCGTCAGCCCTCCTTCGGGTTTGGCTGAAGACTGTGGACTCATGACTGATGACTCGGCGAAGCCTCCGAAGGAGGTTCGCCCATGGATCTGACCACCGGCTACTTCTGGCTCGACACGCTGATCAAGGTGGCGGTCGTTCTCGGCCTCGTGATGGGCCTCGCATTGCCCGTGATCTACGCCGAGGTCAAGTTGATGGCCCACATGCAGAACCGGGTCGGCCCCTACTACGCCGGCGGGCGCTTTGGGTGGGCGCAACCGATCGCCGACGGGCTCAAGTTCGTCCAGAAAGAGGATCTCGTCCCCCGTGAGGCCGACTCAGCCGTGTTCCGAACCGCCCCCTATGTCGTGATCATGGCCGCGGTGGCGACGTTCGTCGTGATCCCGTTTGGGCCGGGCGTCGTTGCCCGCGATCTTGACCTCGGCGCCTTCTATCTGCTGGCGATCTCGTCGATCGGCACACTCGGTGTCCTGATGGCCGGCTGGTCGTCTGCCAACAAGTACTCGCTGGTGGGCGGTCTGCGGGCCGCCGCCCAGCTCATCGCCTACGAGCTGCCGTTGCTCCTCGCCGTGCTTGCGGTCGTGATCCAGGCCGGGACGATGTCGCTCAACGGGATCGTCGAGGCCCAGGGTGCGCCGCTCCAAATCGGGTCGATCCAAGTGAGCCTGCCGTACATTCTCACCGGACAGATCGTCAGCTTCGTGATTTTCCTGATCGCCATGGTGGCGGAGCTGTCCCGCATCCCATTTGACATGCCGATCGCCGAGTCCGAGCTGACGATGGGGTATCTCACCGAGTATTCATCGGTGCGGTTCTCGATGTTCTTCCTCGGTGAGTACGCATCACTGATCGCGTTCTCTCTCGTCGTGGCCACACTGTTCCTCGGCGGCTACTACGTGCCGTGGGTATCAGAAGCGTGGCTGAACGCGATCGGTCCGCTCGTGGTGTTCGCCAAGGGTGCGCTGATCGTGTTCTTCGCCCTTTGGATCAGATCCACCTTCCCAAGGCTGCGCGAGGATCAACTCCAGACCATGGCATGGCGGTGGTTGATCCCGATCGCCCTCGTCAACGTCATGGTGATCTCATTTTTCAAGGTGGTGATATGACCGACAACGGCAGCCCCGACAATGGGCAGAACGGCAACGGCGATCACAAGAAGATCCGCTTCCCATTCCCCGGGCTGTTCAAAGGGCTCGCCTTCACCGGCAAGTACCTGTTCAAGAAGCCTGCGACCGTGTTCTATCCCGACGAGCAGGAGATCCCGGTGCCGCGTGCCAGAGGCGTCATCGCCCTCGACACCGAGGCTTGCACCGTTTGCATGCTCTGCGCCAGGGAGTGCCCCGACTGGTGCATCTACATCGAGGGCCACAAAGAGGAGCAGGAACCCGAGGAGCCGGGCGGCCGGGTCAAGGTCCGCGCCGAGCTCGATCGATTCGATATTGACTATGGCCTGTGCATGTATTGCGGGATCTGCGTCGATGTCTGTCCGTTCGACGCCTTGTTCTGGAGCCCGGAGTACGAGTACAGCGAGCATGCCGTCGTCGACCTGCTCCACGACAAGGCAAAGCTGACCGACTGGTTGGCGACGGTGCAACCCCCGCCGCCGCTGGAGAGCTCATGAGCGTCGGGGACTGGCTTTCCGAGCTGGCCAACTGGGTGTTCCTGCTCCTGGCCATTCCCACCCTCGTCGCATCGGTGATGGTGGTGTCTTCAAAGAACGTGGTGCGAGCGGTGCTCTACCTCGTGATCGCCCTCGCCGGGACCGCCGCCCTGTTTCTCATGCTCGGCGCAGAGTTCGTCGGGTGGACCGTCGTGCTGGTCTACCTCGGTGCGGTCATCATCCTTTTCCTGATCGGCATCATGATCACCAGGGCGCCGCTCACCAAGAGCGTCGAGCTCAGCGAGCCGATGAGCGCCAAGGTGCCCGCGGCCCTGTTGTCGTTCCTCCTGTTCGGAGTCGTGGCCTGGGCCGTGGTCCAGTCCTTCGACAGCAAGGTCATCCCGCTCCCGGACGAAGCGACCAGAACCGCCGAGCTGGGTTATTCGATCTTCACTTCGTGGGTGATCCCGTTCGAGGTGGTGTCCTTCGTGCTGCTTGCCGCTCTCATCGGCGGCATCGTCCTGGCCAGGCAGGACCCGGCTACCCCGGTGGAGCAGCCGCGATGACGATCGTCCAGTTCATCCTGCTCGGCGCGGCCATGTTCTCGGTCGGCCTCTACGGCGTGCTCACCCGCAGAAACGCGGTGTTGATCCTGGCCTCGGTCGAGGTGATGCTCGCCGCGGTCAATGTCAACCTCGTCGCCTTCGACGTCTACCTCGCAGATCAGGCCTCTACCGGCCAGGTCTTTGCTCTTTTCGTGATCGCCCTCGCCGCTGCGGAGGCCGGCATCGGCATCGCCATCGTGCTGATGATCTTCAGGAACCGCCACTCCGCCGATGTCGACGAGCTCGACCTCATGAGGTATTGATGGTCGCCTCCGCACTGCCACTCTTGGTCTTCATCCAGGAGAACCACGAAGAAGTGCATGCCGGCGACGGCGGCACGCTGGCCGAGTTCGCCTGGCTGATCCCGGTCGTCCCCATGGTGATGGCCTTTGCCATCTTGTTCTTTGGGAAGTTCTCGCCGTGGAAGGGTTGGGGGATGGCAACGGCGGCCCTCGGGTTCGTCGCCGTCTACGGCATCGTCCTCACGGTCGTGAACCTGCAAGACGGCATCGTCACCCAGAGCGCCATCGACGTCGGACAGATCGGCATCTTCACCATCGAGTGGGGCGTGGTCGTCGACGGGTTGTCGATCATGATGTTCTTCCTCGTCGGAATCGTCGGCTTCCTCGTCTTCGTGTACGCCAACGGTTACATGAGGGGCGATCCTCGCTACACCTGGTTCTTCGCATCGTTCACGCTGTTCGCCGGCGGGATGCTGGTGCTGGTCTCGGCGCCGAACCTCATTCAGCTGATCGTGGGCTGGGAGCTGGTGGGCGTGGCCTCGTACCTGCTGATCGGCCACTACTGGGAGGACTTGGAGAACGTCGACGCCGCCAACAAGGCGTTCATGACCAACAAGGTGGCCGATGCCGCCCTCTTCCTTGGCGCCATCGTCATGGCGGCGTCGGCGGGCACCTTCAATTTCGCCGAGATCTTTGAGCGGATGATCGGCGGCGAGACCGACCTGGCCACCCTCGGGTTCTGGGCGGGACTGCTGCTCTTCATCGGCGCCATGGGCAAGAGCGCGCAGTTCCCGTTCCACGTGTGGCTGCCCGACGCCATGGCGGGCCCGACCCCGGTGTCGGCGCTGATGCACGCGGCAACGATGGTCACCGCCGGGGTCTATCTGCTTGCCAGGCTCTTCCCCTTCTACCAGCTCCCCGAGTTCGCAGGATCGCTCAACACGATCATCGTGATCATCGGGGCCATCACCCTGTTCTTCATGGGGCTGCTCGCCATCGTCCAGGACGACATCAAGCGCGTCCTGGCCTACTCGACGGTCAGCCAGCTCGGCTACATGGTGGCGGCGATGGGTGTGGGCGCCTACAGCGCGGGACTGTTCCACCTGTTCACCCACGCCTTTTTCAAGGGCCTGCTCTTCCTCGGCGCCGGCTCGGTCATCCACGCCGTTCATTCCAACTACATGAAGGACATGGGAGGGCTGCGCCGCTACATGCCGGTGACCTTCTGGACCTTCCTGATCGGCACCGCCGCGCTGGTCGGACTGTTCCCGTTCGCCGGGTTCTGGTCAAAGGACGAGATCATCGCCTCGGCATACTTCAACGCCACCGAAAACGCCGAGGCGGCGGCGTGGTTCATGGTCGCGTTGTCGATCGCCGGCGCTTTCATCACCGCCTTCTACATGATGCGGGCGCTGTCGCTGACCTTCTTCGGAACCTATCGCGGCACCGTCGAGCCGCACGAGTCGAAGTCGATCATGACCATCCCGCTGATCCTGCTTGCGGTAGGGGCTGCATTCACCGGCCTGCTGAATATTCCCGGGCTCACCTCGGTGTTCACCGGCTGGGTGACCACCAGGGCTTTCCCGATCATGGAGCATCACTTCGACGCCCCGGACATCCTCCTCATCGCCATCGTGACGCCTGTGGTGCTGCTTGGCCTTGGCGCTGGCTGGTTGCTGTGGGGCCCGCAGCGTGAACTGGTGCACACGACAATCGGCGAAACCGACGATATTTCGGCTCCGGAGCGGCAGACCACTGTGGAGCGCCCCACCTACTCGGTGCCCGTCCTCACTCCGATCCTGGTCAACAAGTACTACATCGACGACCTCTACATGAACGCCCTGGTCCGGCCGACCATGGGGCCGATCGCCGACGCCACCGTCTGGGTCGACGACCACGTGATCGATGCGGTTCCCAACCTCGTTGCGCTGGGCAGCAAACAAATCGCCGAGGCCGTGGTCGTGATCGACACCAATGCCGTCGACGGCGTGTATCACGCCGCGGCGGGCCTCACAGGAGCGACCGGGCGCTTCCTCAGATTGCTGCTCCCGGGCAATGTGCACCAGTACGTTGCACTGAGTTTTGCCGGCGTGGTTGCGATCGTCGCGTTGTTCATCATTTTCTGACAGGAGGAACGGGCTAATGCAAGAGTTGTTCGACAGCGGCTGGGGCCTGAGCCTCATCGTGTTCATCCCGGTCCTCGGCGCCGTGGTAGTGGCATTCATCCCGCGCAGTTTCGAGGCCGGCCTGAAGTGGACGGCGCTCGTCGTCTCCGGCATCGCGCTCGTGCTGTCCGGGATCATGGTGGCGCTGTTCGACTTCTCGGCCGCCGACGAGTTCCAGTTCGGTGTCGACCTGAGCTGGATCGATTCCATCAACGCCAACTATCACATCGGCGTCGACGGCATTTCGCTGTGGTTGATCGTGCTCGCCACATTGATCACGTTCCTGGTCGTTATCTACTCGTGGGACCACTGGCCCGAGCCGCACAACCCCAAGATGTTGCTGGTACTGATGCTGATCCTCGGCACCGGCATGGCCGGGACGTTCGTTGCTCTCGACCTCATCCTCTTCTTTGTGTTCTTCGAAGTCGTGTTGCTGCCGATGTACTTCATGATTGGCATCTGGGGAGACACCGAGCCGCGGACGGTGCCCATCGTGAACTGGGTGATGGAAATGCGGCTTTACGCGTCGATCAAGTTCTTCTTGTTCACGCTTGCCGGCTCAGCGTTCATGCTTCTCGGGTTCCTCGCCCTCTACTTCCGGTCGGGCGATGTAGGGGAGCGAACCTTCGACATCGTTGAGCTGTCCGTCCTCGGCACGACCGGCCTGTTTGCCGGCACGTTCGCCTTCTGGGTCTTCGCCGCGCTCTTTGCCGGGTTTGCCGTCAAGGTGCCGATGTGGCCGCTCCACACCTGGCTGCCAGACGCCCACACTGCGGCGCCGACCGTTGGATCGGTGATCCTGGCCGCGGTACTGCTGAAACTCGGCACCTACGGATTCGTCCGTATCGCGCTTCCCATCCTTCCAGACGAGGCACGGAACTGGGCGTGGTTTATCGGCCTGCTGGCGGTGATCGGCATCATCTACGGATCGCTGGCGTGTCTCGCTCAGACCGACGTGAAGCGGTTGATCGCCTTCTCCTCAATCGGTCACATGGGCTTTGTAATGCTCGGCATCGCGACCCTCACTGCGGTTGGCATCAACGCCGCCATCATCGGGATGGTCGCCCACGGTCTGATCACCGGCTTGCTGTTCTTCCTGGCCGGATCGATGTCGCACCGCTATCACACCCGTGACATGCGCCTTCTCGGCGGGCAGATGCGCCTGCTGCCGAGGATGGGGGTCCTGCTGGGATTCGCCGCCATGGCGTCGCTAGGCCTGCCCGCCCTTGCCGGATTCTGGGGAGAGTTCATGGCGCTGCTCGGTTCCTTCGAGCCGCTCGAAGGGCTCAACGAGTCGGTGTTCCGCACCTTCATGGTGATCGGCGCGGTCGGGACCGTACTCACCGCCGGATACATGCTGTGGATGCTGCGCAGCGTCAACTTCGGGGTTGCGCCGGCCAAGTGGCTCGGCGCGGACCTCCAGGACGTCGACACCTACGAGTGGCTTGCCTGGGCACCGCTCGTGCTCGCCATCATCGCGCTCGGGGTCTATCCCGACCTGGTGCTCGGCGCCACCAACGAAGCCGTTGTCAGCTTGGTAGCGAGCGCCTTCGGAGGCTGATGCGTTGATCGACTACCACGCCATTCTCCCCGAGATCGTGCTTGCGGTGACGGTGCTCGCCGTCCTCGCCACCGACCTTGTCGTGCGCGAAAAGTACTACTCCGCCGTCGTTGGAATGGCCGGGTTGTTTGCGGCGATGATTCCGTTGTTCACCCTCGCGTTGTGCGACGAACTTACCGGGTGCGCCGGTACGCTGCCGCGCGAGCTGTTCGGAGGCTCCTACGTGGTGGATCAGTTCTCGCTGGTCCTCAAGGGCGTCTTCATCTTCGCCGCATTCGTTGCCCTGCTGCTTTCGGTCGCGTATCTCGAGTCCGACCGGTACTACGAGAGCGAATTCTATTTCCTCCTGCTCAGCGCCGCCCTCGGCGCTGTCGTGATGAGCTCGTCGCGGGACTTCCTGACCATGATCGTGGCCCTCGAACTGGTGACCGGGGCGGGCTTCATGCTCGCCGGTTGGCGAAAGGGCGACGAGCGATCCAATGAGGCCGCGCTCAAATTCTTCATCGTCGGTGTGACCGCGTTTGCGCTCATCGTGCTCGGGGTGAGCCTGATCTACGGCGTCACCGGCACCCAGCTGTTCTCCGCGCTTGCCGAGACGCCCGAGGCGGTCGCCGAGGAGCCGGTGTTCGTCCTCGGCCTCCTCTTCATCGTGCTCGGGTTTGGGTTCAAGATTTCGGCCGTGCCGTTCCACGTGTGGACACCGGATGTCTACGAGGGGTCGCCGACACCGGTGTCGGCGTGGCTTTCGGTCGGCTCGAAGGCGGCCGGGTTCGTCGGCCTTCTCGCCGTCTGCTACTTCGCCTTCCCAAACCAGTCGAACCTGTGGGGGCCCGCCCTCTGGGTCGCCTCGGTGCTCTCGATGACCGTCGGGAACTTTGTCGCCATCCAACAGACCAACGTCGTGCGGCTGCTCGGGTACTCATCGATCGCCCAGGCCGGGTTCATGCTCGCCCCGTTCGGGGCGGCGGCGGCCTCAGGTGCCGATCTTCAGCAGGCGTTTGCCGCAACGATCACCTACCTGCTGATCTATGCAGTGATGAACCTTGGCGCCTTCGGCGTGGTCATCGCGGTCGGCTCCAGGCTTGGCAGCTACGAGCTCGAAGACTGGGCGGGCTTGTATCGCTGGGCGCCCGGCCTGGCGGTCGCGCTCGGTGCCTTCTTCCTCTCCCTCGCCGGCATCCCGCCGTTCGCCGGCTGGTTCGCCAAGCTGGCCATGTTCAGCGCCACCATCGCGGTCGGAGATGCGTGGGGGTACTCGATCGCGATCATCGCCGCCGTCAACACGGTCGTGGCTTTTGTGTACTACGCCAAGGTGGTCAAGACCGCCTTCTTCGATCCTGTGCCCGACTACATCGACGCCGACGCCCTGGCGCCGATGGAGGTCGCTGCACCGTTGCGCCTCGCCCTCGGGATCACCGGTGTCCTGGTGATCGTGATCGGCGTCTTCCCCGGCATCGCCTCCGCCCTCGCCCAGTACACCTCAGAGGTCGTCGTCGCCCTCGGCCTGTAGTCCACCCCCCGCGTACCCAGCGGCGTGCCCAGGGTTGGAGAGCGTCTATATGACGCTGCGGGCCGACAGAATGAACTCCGCCGCGATCCCTGGGTTGGACGCGCCGCGTACCCTGCGTCCGTGCTCGCCGACAAGCTCCGTGCTCGAATCGCCGCCGACGGTCCCCTGCCATTCGAGGAGTACATGGCGGCCTGCCTGTACGACCCGGACGGGGGATTCTTCACAACCGGGCCGCTGCGCTCGGTCAAGGAGGGCGACTTCCTCACCAGCCCCGAGGTCAGCCCCTGGTTCGGACGGATGCTGGCGAGGTTTGCCGAACGAGAGGTCGAGGGCGGCCTGTTTGTCGACGTCGGCGCCGGGTCGGGTTCGCTGTTGGCGCCCATGATCGATTCCCTTGCCTCCCCCTCAGGGGGAGGTGCCGAGCGAAGCGAGGCGGAGGGGGTCAAGCCTCTGTCACGACCACGGTCTGACCCCCCTCCCAGCCCTGACGGGCCGGACTCCCCCCTGAGGGGGGAGCAATGGGAATTCCACGCCGTCGAAGCTTCCCCGGCGGCTCGCGAAGCGCTCGGCGACGTCGTCGGACCCGACCATGTCCACGAGACGATCGACGAGCTCCCGGACCAGTTCAACGGTGTGGTGATCGCCAATGAGCTCCTCGACAACTTCCCGGTGGCGTTGGCCATCCGCAACGGTGATGGCTGGGTGGAGCGATGGGTTGGGTCGACGGATACCGCCTTTGGCTTGGTCACCGAAGAGGCCCGTCCCGACGTCGTTGCGTGGTGCGATGCCTATGCCGGCACCGTGCCAGAGGGCGGCATGGTCGAGGTGCAGCTGGCAGCAACGGAGTGGGTCGGTGCGATCCTTGGGTGGATCGAGCGCGGCGCCCTAGTCGTCATCGACTACGGGGGCACCGCCGAGGAGTTGGAGCCGCGTCGGACGCAAGGGACGCTTCGCACCTACCAGCGCCACCACCTCGGCCCGGACCCGTTGCTCGAGCCGGGGGCGACTGACGTGACGGTGGATGTCAACTTCACCGCGCTGATCGCGGCTACAGAGGAGACGGGGGCGACGGTGGAGTTGCACCGCCAGGACGACTTCCTCGCCGACCTCGGGCTCCGCGACGTGGTGCGAGATCTTCGCCACGAAGAGCTCGAGCTCGCCAAGGGCGAGGACGCCATGGCAAGGCTGAAGGTCCGCTCCGAGCTCACCGACGCCGACACCCTCCTCCACCCGAGAGGCCTGGGCGATTTTCGCGTGCTGGTGGCAACACCCGCCGAGACATGAGGACGGCGAGGCTCTCACACCCACGAACCCGGGGACCAACGTGCCCACGAGGAGTGTGGAGGAGACCGATGGTGCGCCGTTTGATGGCCTTCCTCGCCATCCTCGCCTTCTCGCTGGTACTCGGAGCGTGCACGGGCGGCGCCGATGAGGACACAACGACCGTCGCCCCCAGCAGCACTTCGACCACCGAGCCGGCCTTTGACCCCAATGCGTGGGCGACCACCTATCTGGTCGAGGTCGAGTCGGAGGGAGCCCTCGGCGAGGAGAGTGCGGCGGGCTTTGGATCTGGTTTGGTCGTCGGCGAAGAGGGGCTGATCGTGGTTCCAGCAACCGCAGTCGTGGGTGCCGATCGCGTGAATGTGCTTATCGCCGATGAGGAGTTCCCAGTCGAGGGGGCTGTCGAGGCCATGGCCGAGTGCTCCAACCTGGCTCTCGTCAGGGTGGACCATCGATTCCCCGATTCGGTCACTCTCGGGGCCGGCTCGGGGCCGGCAGCGTGGCTGGCTTGGGCTCGCGACGGCGAGTGGGAGACCGCGTCCTCCATCACGTCCAACCCGGGACCGTTCGCCGTCTCGATTGACGCCAAGGGGGATGTGGTCGCTATGGCGATCTACCGCGGCGAGGGCATCGCTGGGGCAGAGGCAGCTGAGGTACTTGCGGCCATGCGCCGTCGAGACGTCGCTGTCGAACTCGACTTCGCCGGGCTTGACCAACCGGATGGGACAGTGATCGTCACTGGGGTCAACGCGGGAAGCGACGTGGCCGCAGCAGAGCTCGGCGCGGGCGACATCATTGTTCAGGTTGGCTCGGAGCCGCTCACGGGCGGCCTCGCAGAGTTGTGCGACGCGTACCCCGCGGCGACGAGAAGTCTGGAGTTCGTTCGCGACGACATCACCTACGAGGGGGAGGTCGGTGCCGAGGCATTCCATCCTGCATCGTGGCGAACCGTCGACGAGTTGAAGGAGGCAGTGGTCCGGGTCGAGACGGATCGTGCCTCCGGAAGCGGCTTCGTCGTTTCCTCTGACGGGTTCATACTCACCAACCACCATGTTGTTGCAGGTTTCACCGACGTCATGATTTCCTGGGATGGAGGAGATCGCCTGATCGCGGGGCGTGTGGTCGGCCGGTCGTCGTGTGCCGACCTCGCCGTCGTCGACGTCGATGGCTCGGACTATGTCTTTCTTGAGTGGTCCGGGGCGCCGATCATTGCCGCGCAGGAGGTTCGGGTCGTCGGTTTTCCGCGTGGTACAACTCAGCTCACCTTCAAGCCGGGAGAGATCTCGAAGGAACAGATCGAGCCCGATCCGAGCACGCCGACGACCCGCGTCCTCGAGCACTCGGCCCAGACCAATAGAGGTAGTTCCGGCGGACCAGTGGTCAACGAGCACGGCGAGGTTGTTGGCGTGCACTACGCCGCGTTCGTTCTCGAAGAAGCCGCTACCCGAGAGCCGTTTGCGATTCACGGAGCCGACGCGTCTGACTACGTGCCTCGGCTTATGCAAGGGGATGTGGACCACCTCGGGGCGCGGCTCGGCTACTTCTATGACGTAGACACTGGAGAGCTCCGCTCTGTCCGCGTCCTCGCTGTCGATACGGACTCGCTCGCGGGCATTATGGGCCTCTTCGGCCACGCAGACCTGGGCGACGTCCTTCTTCGCTTCGGCAGCCTCCTCAACGCTCCTCGCGAACTGGCCATTCGGGCCATTTGCCAAGAGATGCAGGAAACAACCGGCCCGATCCCAATTGCGATCTTGCGCCAGGCCGACGCAGAGCACTACGACGGGGAGCTGCGGGGAGCTCCGTTGGAGGTTATCCCCGACCCCATCTTCCTCTCCAGCCCCGACGACGTCGTCGGGACCTCCGTTCCCGGCAGATGGGTCTCCACACCGCTCGGGCCGAATGACGACGGCGACGGGTACGGCCTTCGGGCGGGGCTGCCAGGATTCGACTTCAACACCAAGTTTGGGCGCGAGCCATACATGAGATTGGTCGCGTCGAATGCCAGCGCGGAGAAGTGGGGCTCAACAACGGATCGATTGGCGGCCGAGGACTACAGCGGGCATTGTGCCGACCAGCAGGTGGACAACGTCCCGAGCGATGAGTTCGAGGGACACATGCAGATTTGGTCGGACTGCGCCAGCGGGGTGGAGATTCACAGCTACGCGCTGTTCGATCGGCGCCAGGAGCCATCTCCGATGGTCCTGCTCCTGGTTGTCGATGATGTGTATTCCGTCGCCGAGACATCGGCGCGGGCCTTCGGGAACCTGCGGGTGCAACCGTTTCCACCTCCTGAGCCAGAGGAGAACGAGGGCTGACCCCCACAAACATCTCCGTCCGCCCGATATCCTTCCCCTATGGCAAACAACCTCAAGACGGTCGGCCTCATGGCGCTGCTCGGGGCGATCTTCGTTGGCCTCGGGTACTTCTTCTTCGGGCAGCAGGGCGCGGCGATCGCCCTCGCCATCGCGGCGGCGATCAACTTCTTCATGTACTGGTTCTCCGACAAGATCGCCATCAAGGCGGCCCGTGCCCGCCCGGTCGCCGAGCACGAGCTGCCCGATGTCTACTCCATCGTCCGTTCGCTCGCGATGCGCGCCGAGATGCCGATGCCCGACATCTACCTGATCCACTCCAAGCAGCCAAACGCCTTCGCCACCGGGCGCAACCCGAAGCACGCCGCGGTCGCGGTGACGACCGGCATCATCGAGGCCCTCAACTATCAGGAGCTGGAAGGCGTGCTCGCCCACGAGCTCGCCCACGTGCAGAACCGCGACATCCTGATTTCTTCGGTGGCAGCGACGATCGGCGTTGCGATGTCGTTCCTGGCCCGGATGGCGTTCTGGGGAGGCATGGGCCGGCGCGGCGGTGGCAACAATGCGGTCACGGCCATCGCAGGGCTCGCCGCCATCATCATCGCCCCGCTGGTGGCGATGGTCATCAGGATGGCGATCAGCCGATCGCGCGAGTTCGAGGCCGATCGGTCGGGCTCGGAGCTCACCGGGTCGCCGCTCAACCTGGCAAGCGCTCTCGACAAGTTGCACTCCGGGACGACCAAGCACCCGATGGACGTCGGGGCTGCCGCCTCGACGTTGTTCATCGCCGACCCGTATGCGAGCCTGTCCAACGAGCGGCGGAAACAGCTGCGGTTCAGCAACCTGTTCTCAACGCATCCACCCATCTCGGAGCGCGTCGAGCGCCTGACCAGGATGGCGTCGCCGCTCAGCTGAGAACCGGCGGAAACGCGCATACGATGCACCTCTGGTCGGGGTAACCTGCACCGCTGTTGAGTTCGGGCTCGCGACTGGCGACTCGTGACTCGCGACTCATGAGCTGGGATGCCCGAGCGGCCAAAGGGAGCAGACTGTAAATCTGTCGGCAGACGCCTACGGAGGTTCGAATCCTCCTCCCAGCACTCGCGAAGGTAATCTTCGCGAGCCCTGCCTCCTTAGCTCAGTGGTAGAGCACTTCCATGGTAAGGAAGGGGTCCGGGGTTCGAATCCCCGAGGAGGCTCGGCAGCCGGCCACAGCCGGAGACATGGCGGAGTAGCTCAGACGGTAAGAGCGCTCGACTCATAATCGAGAGGTCGGCGGTTCGAGTCCGCCCTCCGCTACGCCAGGACGACAGAAACAGCACCACGCCAAGGAGAGGTCTGATGGGTAAGGAGAAGTTTGAGCGGTCGAAGCCGCATGTGAATGTGGGGACGATGGGTCATATTGATCATGGGAAGACGACGTTGACGGCGGCGATTACGAAGGTGTTGTCGGATGGGGGTGTGGGGT
>Ga0255058_10000387_pt1 | contig 26365 bp, 26 predicted proteins | sample Cases_109_9_MG_FD_188637 | JGI IMG/M metagenome (GOLD analysis project Ga0255058, IMG submission 188637) | Seawater microbial communities from Amundsen Gulf, Northwest Territories, Canada - Cases_109_9 | ecosystem: Environmental > Aquatic > Marine > Gulf | place: Canada: Northwest Territories... | reverse complement strand
ACTATGGCTGAGGATCAGCTTCAACGCTGGAACCGGGAGCGCCGAGAACGGAGGCGCGAAATCCGTCGCAACCCCTTGAACCTGCCGGAGGAGGCCGACATACGGATGCGGATCGCCAAGCAGTACGCCTTTCGGTTGGAACTGCTCAGGGTCCAGCTAGTGGACGAGGACGGGAGGCTCCGGCTCCGTGGTCCAGAGTACCTTCGGGCGTCCATCTCCGGCCGCATCAGGGAGCGCATCCTCGCGCTGGAGCCTGAACTCCGGTCGCTGCGCGGCTGGAGCGCAGAGCCCGACGAGTGCCGGGGATGTGGATCGACGGGGTTCCACCGCCGGACGGACGGCACGTGGGGCTGCTCCGGCTGCTTCCCCGAGGCCGCCGAACTGCTCGACGGTCCCGGCCCGCCGGTGACGCTGAAGCACGCGATCGAGGCCTTGAATCTTACGCCCGCCAACGAGGCTGGGAACATGCCAGCCGAGGAGCTGGGCGGCCTGCCGCGGCGGAGTGAGCAAGCACTCGGCGCGGTCGCTGAGGTTCACAACCCGTCGCTCAGAAAACCTTAGCCAAAGGAGTAAGGCCATGGCCGAATCCGCAGAACGCCGACAGAAGTTGTTAGATCAGATCCCTCCCCTAAAGAAAGAGGCTGCTTACGCGCTCGGCCTGATTCTGGACCACGCCGAGATGATCGAGGAGATCGATGCGAAGATGGAAGGACGCGAGCAGAGATTTGTCCATCTGGAGTACGGATTCGATGTAAGTGATATCGGAATCGCGTATGGGCCGCCGCTGAGCGAGGTCTGGGCAAGCACTCGGGCCGGTCGCTGAGGTCGATATCGTGCTTAGCCTACCTTCGTAGGGGCACGCCGTGGACCTCTCCCCGCTCCGAGAGCTGCCCGAACGGTGGAGATCAGACGCCGCAGTGCTCCGGCGCTGTGGCCACGAGCGGACGGCTGATCTCTGCGACCTCCACGCACAGGAGCTGGAGCGTGCGGTCCGAGCGCACGAGATGGAGACGCTCACCATCGGGGAGGCAGCAGCGGAGAGCGGCTACTCAAAGTCTCACCTCTACACGCTCTTGTCCGAGGACTCGCTCGCCAACGTGGGCACGAAGGGAGCGCCGCGTGTGTTGCGCCGCGACCTCCCAAGAAAGGCCCGGTCCACAAACGGTGGCGGGTTCGCCGAACGCCTGGCCGCTCGTCAGGAACAGGAGTGACTCTTGCCCTCCATTCTGAGTATCACCACGTTGGTGAGTATGGAGAACGTGAGGGCTGCTCTCAGCCGGGCGATGGAGCGGGCACCGGGAAGCGTGCGCGAGCTGGCACGCGCCGCCGGGATCGACCACGCGGCACTCGTGCGCGTGCGGGACGGAGAATACAACCTCACGCCCGCTCGGGTGCGCTCCGTGGTCGCCGCGCTCCGGGCGTGGAGCGAGCGGTGCTCCGACTTGGCGGATGAACTGGAGGAAGCCCTCAAAGTGGACGAGCAGGACCGAAAGGAGGGTTGAGTTCGATGGGTAGGCGCAGAAAGGACGGACGGAAGGGCAAGCGGTGGAGCTATACCGCAGGCTCGCGTCCGCTCGCCGTCCGAGTTTACGAACGGACGGCAGGCGGCGTGATCCAGATCGCGGCACGCGACTCCACCGCTAACAACGGCCGGGGCGGCGAACGTCGCGAAAGCCTCGGCCACCGGGACAGGGAGGAAGCGACACGCTACGCGGACGAGCAGGCCGTGCTGCTGCGAAAGGGCTTAAGCAGGCTCCAATTGGCCATTCCGACTGTGCGGCGAGTGTTCGTGTTGTACCGGGCACACCGAACGCCCGACAAGTGCGCGGAGTCGCAACAGGAGGACGACCGGCAGATGGAGATGTGGACGCGGGTGCTCGGCTCCGAGTTCGATCTGTCCAAGTACAGCCGCCGGGAGCACGACGGTTGGATACGGCGGCGGCTCTCAGGTGAGATCAACGCGAGGGGTCACTACGTGGCTGAGCCGAAGAAGCGACGCGACGTGAGCGCCCGGACCTTGCAGAAAGATGTCCTGCTCCTGCGGGCCGTGAGTCGCTGGGCGTGCGAGTTCCGCGACGAGCAGGGCAGGCTGCTCATGGAACGCGACCCGACACGCGGGCTGGCGATGCCTAAGGAGAAGAACCCGAACCGGCCCGTGGCCACGCACGACCGCGTGGACGCGATCCGCAGCGTCTACCGCAGGATCACGATGCGGGTCGAGCGCGGCGGGGTGAGGGAGACAGTGGAAAGCTATCTACCCGAGCTGTTCGAGATCGTCGTGGGCACGGGCCGCCGGATCTCCGCCGTCTGTGGGCTGCGGTCCGAGGACCTCGAACTGGAGACGAGGAAGAAAACCCCGTGGGGAGCGATCGTCTGGCCCGAGGACACGGACAAGATTAGGAAGCGGTGGCGCTGCCCGATCGGACCCGAGGTCCGCGAGGCCGTCGAAGCGGCGCTCAAGAAGCGGATGCATGTGGGGCCGGGCTGGCTTTTCCCCTCGGCAGGAAACCCGGAGAGGCCCGTCAGGTACGAGGAGACCTCGGTATGGCTGCGAGAGGCCGAGCGGGAGGCGAAGCTGAAGCCGCAGCGGGGCACGTTATGGCACGCCTACCGGAGGCTCTGGGCGAGCGCCCGGAAGGACCTGCCGGACGTGGACGTGGCGCAGGCGGGTGGTTGGGCCAGCCTGGACGCGCTCAAGACGGCGTATCAGCAGCCCGACGACGCGACGATGCTCAGGGTCGTGACTCACCGGACCGAACTGCGGGAGGTTCGTTGAGGAGGCCTGGAGGAACGGGTATCGTGAGCGAGTTCGCACACCAAACCCGCACACTCGCTGTTTTTCGGGTGTCAGACCGGTTGAACGGAAACCGGCATCACCCTCAGCGACAGGAAGTTACAAAACAGCGCCGGGGTGGCGGAACTGGCAGACGCGCCGGACTCAAAATCCGGTGGGAGCAATCCCTTGAGGGTTCGAGTCCCTCCTCCGGCATCTCTTTGCTATCGCGCCCAATGCCGAAACTATCCCGGTCCAGACGCCGCTCAGGGCGGATCGCTCGCCTCAGCGCTGCGGGTGCGCTCGTTGCTTCGCTCGGCGCCGGTTGCTCGCGCGGAGCCGAGTTCTCCCCCGGGGCGCCGGAGACCAAGGAGATCGCCCCGGAGCGGACGCTGCGCACCGACCTGGAGCGGCTCCACAGGGACCAGGTCGCCCACCTCGTCCAGTACGGCGTGTACGCCTTCACCCTCAGAGAGCTGGACTTCAGGGAGAGCGACGGCGTCACGGTCACGCTTCGCTGGATCAGCGAGCGGTCCTACTACGCGTACGCGCGGTCGGGCGAGATGGAGTGCCTCACCGCCGGGTGGGACCTGAAATCCAACCTGCCGGTTCACGTCCAGACGACCCTGACAGCCCCCGGGACCGTCCATTGCGAGGAGGGGGGCTAACGGCGACTCTGGGCCAACGGCTCGAACATCCCGACAACCTCCAGACAAGCGAGCAAGCGATGGATCTCGGAGCGTTTTCGATCAGCCTCGCTGTGAAGGACCTGAGCGCGTCACGCGCCTTCTATGAGAAGCTCGGTTTCGAGGTGACGGGCGGCTCGGAGGACGAGAGCTACCTGATCCTGATGAACGGTGAGGCGTTGATCGGCCTCTTCCAGGGCATGTTCGACAAGAACATCCTCACCTTCAATCCGGGCCTCAACAACCGGAAGGAACGGCTCGAGGAGTTCACCGACGTCCGGGAGATCCAGCGCACGCTGAAGGAACTAGAGGTCGAGGTGCTGACCGAGGTAGACGAGAGCACGTCCGGCGCGGGCAGTATCGTGCCGGTCGACCCGGACGACAATCAGGTGCTGATCGACCAGTTCTTTTAGAACCGCCGGGGCATGAGCGCGACGCGCGGACCGGACGGGCCCGGTGGCGTCAGGCCTGCCCCCGGAGCTCCGTGACAGCGAAGCGTCGAGCCGCTTCAGCAAGGAGATCCTCGGCCCGGTCCACGATCTCGTCGAAGCTCAGGTCCGCGGGCGCCGAGACCTCGAGGGCGCCGAGCCCGAGGCCGCTGGCACGCTCGGGGGAGATCATGCTGGATCCGGCGATCACCGCCACCTGGACTCCGGACCGGCGAGCGACCTCAGCCACGCCGGCCACGACCTTCCCCCGCAGCGACTGTTCGTCGAACCGGCCCTCGCCCGTGACGACCCAGTCAGCCCCCGACAACGCTTGCTCCAGGCCCGTGGCCTCCATCACCGCGTCTACACCCGACATGAGGTCCGCGCCGAAGAAGGCGAGAGCGCCTGCCCCGAGGCCTCCGGCCGCGCCTGCCCCCGGCACGTATCTCACGTCCTTTCCCAGATCGCGCTCGATGACGTCCGCCAGGCCGGCGAGCCCCCGCTCCAGGGCTACGACCATGTCGGGATCGGCCCCCTTTTGCGGCCCGAACACCCGGGCCGCCCCCTCCTCGCCGACCAGCGGGTTGTCCACGTCACACAAGACCGTGACGTGCGGGAGGGCTCGACTGGCCGGCTCGGGTGCCTCGATGTGTGCGATGCGCTCCAGCTCTCCGCCGCCGAAGCCGACGGGCCGGCGCCGCTCGTCCAGAAACCGCCAGCCCAGCGCCATGGCCGCGCCTGTGCCCCCGTCCACGGTCGCGCTACCTCCGATGGCGAGCCAAAGCCGCTCGGCTCCGCGGGCCGCGGCCGCGGCCAGAAGCTCGCCGGTGCCGAACGTGGTCGTCTCGAGCGGATTCCTCTCGCTGCCCTCCAGAAGCTCGAGGCCGCTCGCCACCGCCATCTCCACGAGGGCCCCGCTCCCGTCGCCGGCGAACCGATGGTCGTTCGCGTCTTCTCCGACGGAACGTCCGGACGGCAACCAGGCGTACCGAGCCTCCACGCGCATCTCGGGCAGCGGTCCCATAACCTGCGCCGGTACCCACTCACCCCCGGTCGCCGCGATCAGGGCCTCGGCCGTGCCCTCCCCGCCGTCCGCCATTGGCGACACGAGGACCTCGGCCCCCGGAAGTGCGTCGAGGATTCCGGCGCGTACGGCCGCGCAAGCCTCGCGCGCGCGAAGGCTCCCCTTGAAGGAGTCCATCGCCACGACCACCTTCATGTCACTTGCTCCGTTCTTCTATCGCCCATGCTTATTCTGATATTCACGGACCTCGACGGCAGCCTGCTGGACCACGCGGACTACTCCTACGAGGGAGCCTGGCCGGCCCTCGACCGGATCGCCCGCGAAGGCTGGCCGCTCGTTTTCGTCACGAGCAAGACCCGGTCCGAGGTCGTGCGCCTTCAGCGGCGGATGGGGATTGAAGGTCCGTTCGTGGTGGAGAATGGTGCCGCCGCCTTCTTTCCGTCCAGCCTGGCTGGGCTCGACATCAAGGCCGCGAGGATGGAGGGAAGCTTCCGAGCACTCGTGTTCGGCCGTCCATACGCGGAGGTCAGGCGTTTCGTGGAAGACGTGCGCGGGGAATACGGCTTGCGGGGGTTCGGTGACATGGAGGCTCGTGAGATCGCCGAGTGGACCGACCTTCCGCTGGAGGATGCGGTGAGGGCGAGGCGACGCGAGTTTACCGAGCCCTTTCTCATGGCGGACCCGGAGCGGCTGCCTGAGCTGAAGAGCGACGCGGCGGCGCGGGGTTTCACCATCACGACAGGAGGGCGGCTTTACCATCTGATGGGGGCGGACCAGAGCAAGGGGAGGGCGGTGCGGAAAGTGCAGAAGATCCTCGCAGGCTCGGGGCCGACGCCGGTCGTGAGCCTGGGGCTGGGGGACAGCCCGAACGACGCAGAGATGCTGGAGGTCGTCGATCACCCGATCGTGATTCCGCGGCCCGACGGCAGCGTCATGGACGTGCGGAGGGACGATGCGGTCGTCGCTCCCGAGCCCGGCAGTCGAGGTTGGAGCTCAGCGGTCCTGGACGTCGTGTCGCGGCTCTCCTTCTAGCGAAATGCGAGAGAACAAGGACGCGGCCGCAGCGATAAGGCGAAAAGGACGCACGAAGGTATGGTAGCAAAAAAGCCGGACCAGGACGTCTTCCTGGCCCCCGACTCCTCGGATATCGAGCAGCAGCTGCGGTCACTCGCGCCGGCCGACATCGTCGTCGGGATTCCCTCGTACAACGAGGCCGACAGCATCGGGCACGTCGTGCGCCAGGCCGACATAGGGATCCGTGAGTACTTCAGCGGATCGCGCGGCGTGATCGTCAACGTCGACAACAGCTCGCCCGACGGCACGCGGGAGGCCTTTCTAACGGCCGGTAGCCGCACGCCACAGGTCTACATCTCCACGCCCGAGGGCCTGCGTGGTAAGGGACGGAACTTCTACAATCTGCTGCAGGCCGTCTCCATCCTGGACGCGAAGGCCGTCGTCGCCGTCGACGCCGACCTCATCAGCATCACCCCCCAGTGGATCCGCAATTTCGCGACTCCGCTCGTCGATGAGGGATACGACTACATCACGCCGCTCTATGCCAGAAACGAGTATGATGGGAGCATCACCAACCACATCTGCTATCCGCTTCTGTACGGCCTGTTGGGTAAGGATATCAGGCAGCCGATTGGAGGGGACTTCGGATTCTCGGTGAGGTTTGCCAGGCACCTTCTCGAGAGGAAGTGGCAGGAGAGCACCTTCGAGTACGGCATCGACATCTTCATGACGTTGAACGCCCTGCTGGGCGACTTCTCCGTGGCGCAGACCACGCTCGGCGCAAAGGTGCACAAGCCCAGCGCTCCCAAGCTCGGCCCGATGTTCAGCCAGGTCGTGAACACCCTGTTCACGTATCTCGTACGCCACCCGGACCGCTGGTCGCTCACGGGTCAGACGTATCAGCTGCCGCGGCTGGACGGCATCGATGTGCTGGAACCCCAGGGCCTCGCACTGGACTACAAGGCCATCAAGCGCACGGCGCTCCACCAGTACGACTCGGCCAGGGACCGATTAGCCCGGTATCTGACGCCGGAGTCGAATGGAGGGCTCGAGGATCTGGTGGCAACGGGCCGGATGCGGCTCGGGCCGACCCTCTGGTCGCATATCGTGTACGATCTGTTGAACTCGTTCGGGAATGGACGGGGCAGGGCGCGGGCATCGGTCGTCGAAGCTCTCAAGTCGGTCTTCTTCCTGCGCGCGGCCTCCTTCTACCGCCGCACACTGGACATGGATCACGCGGAGTCGGAGTCCAAGATCGAGAAGCAGGCCAGAGTCTTTCGCAGGGAGCGGAAACGCCTGGCCGAAAAAGCCTAGCCCCTACGAAGGAGGATCATGGCGGATTTCTTTCAGAACGGCGTCATCACCACCCTCCAGGACCTCACTCACCGCCCGGTCGACGAGCTCGAGGCGGATCTGAAGAGGTACTGCGAGCCACAGCCGTTGGTCCTCCTCCTGCCGGCGCTCTACTCGGAGTTCGAGGGCCCGGCGATGCCGCGGATCGTCGCGGAGCTGAAGAAAACCGACTACCTGAACCGGATCGTGCTCTCGCTGGATCGGGCGAGTGAGGAGGAGTTCCGCCGTGCGGTGGACGACATGTCGCAGCTGCCGACCGATGTCAGGATCCTCTGGAACGACGGACCTCGCATCCGCAGCCTGTTCCGCGAGCTCGAGGAGGCCGGCTTCTTCGTGGCCGAGCGGGGGAAGGGCCGAGGTGTGTGGCTGGCGCTAGGCTACGCGTTGGCCGACAAACAGGTGCGCAACTTCGCCCTGCACGACTGCGACATCGTGAACTACGACCGGGCGATGCTGGCCCGGCTGGTCTATCCGATCGCGCACCCGGGAACCGATTTCGAGTACAGCAAGGGCTACTACGCCCGAGTCAACGAGAAACTGTACGGACGGGTGACACGGCTCTTCGTCACGCCGCTGGTTCGGGCCTTCAAGCTCGTGGTCGGCCCCCACCCCTTCTTCGAGTTCCTCGACAGCTTCCGCTATCCACTGGCCGGCGAGTTCGCTCTGATCCGTAGCCTCGCCACCGGCATCCGGGTCTCGCCCACCTGGGGCCTCGAGATCTCGCTGTTAGGCGAGGTTTTCGATAAGACGACGGTGGAGCGCGTGTGCCAGGTCGAGATCGCGGACACCTACGTGCACAAGCACCAGCCGCTCCTCCAGAGCGAAACCGAGACCGGCCTCGCCGGCATGGCGCTGGACATCGCCAAGACGCTCTTCGCGATCCTCGCTCAGGGCGGCGTGGTGCTCTCGGACGCTACCTTCGATACGCTCTTGGCCACCTACAACCGCTACTCACGCCTCGCGATCGAGCAGTACAACGCGCTGGCCCTGCTCAACAGCATCCCCTACGACCGGCACGCCGAGATCGAGGCGGTCGAGGTCTATCTCGAGGCTCTCCGGATCGCGAAGCAGCAGTACCGGGATGACCCCCTGGGCGTCCCGCAGCAGTCCTCGTGGGCTCGCGTCACGGCGGCCCTCCCGGACTTCTCGGAGCGTCTGGCCGCCGCGGTCGAGAAGGACAACGAAGAGGCGGCGCGCACGCTCGTCGCGGTCCCGTAGGGCTCGACGGGGTGCCCCGCTTCCGGCGGGATACCTGGCGAGCCGGCGTCGGGCCGCGGCTCCTTCTGTTGCTCTTCGTGGCCTGCTGGCCGGGGGCCTGTGTGTCAGGCACCTCCGGAGGCTTTGCCGCGTCCTCGGAGCTCTCGCCGGAGGGGCGGCCCAACATCCTGATCATCGTGGCCGACGATCTCGGCTACTCGGACCTCGGGGCCTACGGCGGCGAGATCGGGACGCCAAATCTGGACGCTCTGTCGAGATCCGGCGTTCTCTTCACGCGCTTCTACTCGTCGCCCACCTGCTCGCCCACGCGCGCCATGCTTCTGACCGGCACGGATCACCATCTGGCCGGGCTAGGGACGATGGCCGGAGACCACACCCCCAACCAGCAGGGCCAGCCCGGATACGAGGGATACCTCAACTTTCGGGTCGTGACCGTCGCCGAGCTGCTGCGGGACGCCGGATATCACACCTACATGACCGGCAAGTGGCACCTCGGGCTCGAGGAGGAGACCGGCCCCGCGAACCGTGGCTTCGAGCGATCCTTCGCGCTGCTCCCCGGCGGCGCCGGACACTTCGACGACCTCGACCTTGCCGGTGGTCGCACCGGCGCCATCTACCGTGAGGACAGCGTCCTCACCCCCCTCCCGGAGGACTTCTACTCCACACGTTTCTACGCGGAACGCATGATCGACTACATCGATGACGGTCGGGTCGATGGACGGCCGTTCTTCGCCTACCTGGCGTTCACGGCCCCACACTGGCCGCTCCAGGCTCCCGATTCCTCGATCGCTCGCCATGCCGGGGCCTACGGTGGTGGATACGATGCGCTCTTGTCGGAAAGGGTCGAGAGGATGAAGTCGCTCGGGCTCCTGTCGGCCGAGGTCCAGCCCCCGGCGCGATTGCCGGGCGAGCGGGCGTGGGAGGAGCTGACGGCCGCGGAGCGACGGGTCGAGGCGCGGAAGATGGAGATCTTCGCCGCGATGGTTCACGATCTCGATCTCTTCGTGGGTCGGGTCGGCGACTACCTGAAGCGAGTCGGCGAGTACGAGAACACCTTCATCTTCTTCATGTCGGACAACGGAGCCGAAGGGCACGACCTTGAGGCGTATTGGCCGGAGCTCGCGCCCGCGATCCGCGAATGCTGCGACAACAGCTACGAGAACATGGGTCGGCCCGACTCCTATATCTATTACGGGCCGAACTGGGCGCGCGCCGGCGTCGGTCCGTCCCGTCTGTTCAAGGGATTCACGACGGAGGGGGGTATTCTGGTGCCAGCCTTCGCCAGCTACCCCGAGGGTCTGGCCGGTGGAAGGCGGTACGATGGTTTGGCCTCGGTCATGGATCTAATGCCGACCGTTCTCGATCTCGCCGGGGTCCCCCATCCCGGTACTCGCTACCGCGGACGCGAGGTCGAGTCTTTGCGCGGGATCTCCATGCTCGACATGCTCAGAGGGGAGAGCGATCGAGTCCACGAACCCGATCACGTGATGGGTTGGGAGCTTTTCGGTCGTCGTGCGATTCGCCAGGGTGACTGGAAGCTCGTCTGGACCACCGATCCGTTGGGCCCGGATGATTGGGAGCTGTTCAACCTCGCCGAGGATCCGGTGGAAAGCCGGGACCTGTCGACCCAGTATGCCGACCGTCGCCGCGAGCTGATAGGGAGGTGGGACCGATACGTCCAGGAAGTCGGGGTCCTCCTGCCGAGCGAGCCCATGACGACGTACTAGAACCCAGTGGCATACTGAGGTATAGTGCCGAGGCTCGTGAGCTCATGGATCCGCGCGGGCCAACTGTTCCTGTCGAGTCTCGCAACCACAACATGAGAGCATGAAGAGCATGAAAGTGAGGTATGTCGTCTTAGCGCGGGTTTGGCGGGCCTGGCCGGCTGCAGCTCCGATCCCAACGGCCTTGCACTGGGCACGCTGGTTGTCGAGACCGAAGCTTCCGGCGAGAACGTCCCGGAGTTCTCGACGCTCACCATCGAGGGGCTGGCTCCGATCCAGATCCTGACGGACGACGGACTGGAGACCACGCAGCCCCTGCCCGTCGGCGATCGGGAGGTAAGCCTGGTGTACCCCGCGGGGTCCAACTGCCAGGCCCCGGACAATCCCCGCACGGTGGACGTCAGGGAGGGAGACTTCAACATCACCACCTTCGTCACCACCTGCTCCTGAGGCTGCCGCCGGCGGAGGCTATCCTCGCCGCGCCGTCCGCGCGGAGCTCGGAGGGTGAAGAGATCGGCCGGTCCCGCGAGGGCCGGCCCATTTGCGCGTTCAAGTTCGGGCGCGGGACTCTGCGGCTGAGCCTTCTCGCCGGCTGTCACGCGGATGAGCCCGTCGGCCCTCGCCTCCTACGCCGCCTGGTCGGCTTTCTCGGCCGGCTTCCGGCCGAGGATCCCCTTCTGACCGAGTGCGAGTGGTGGGTGATACCGCACATCAATCCGGACGGGGCGCGGCGTAACCTCTCCTGGCAGCGCGACGGTGCCGACCTCTATGAGCTCCACGCCTACCTGGCCAAGGTGGTTCGCGAGTTGCCGGGTGACGACATCGAGTTCGGCTTTCCGAGCGAGCCGGGAGATCCGGAGGCTCGGCCCGAGAACCGGGCCGCTCTACGCTGGTGGAAGAGTGCGGACGGGCCGTTCGCGATGCACGCTTCGTTGCACGGCATGGGTTTCGGGGCTGGCCCGTGGTTCCTGATCGAGCCGTCATGGAGCGAGCGATGCGGGGGCCTGATGGCGACATGTGCCGAGGCGACGGAGAGCCTGGGCTACGCGTTGCACGATGTGGAACGTGGCGGAGAGAAGGGCTTCTTTCGGATCGCCCGCGGCTTCTGCACCCGGCCGGATTCCCGGTACATGAGGAAGCACTTCCTGGGTCTGGGCGACGAGGCGACGGCGGGCCGCTTCCGGCCCAGCTCGATGGAGGCTGTCCGCGCGTTGGGCGGCGATCCTCTGACGCTGGTGAGCGAAATGCCGCTGTTCATCACCCCCGATGTCGGCGACGACCTCGGCCCGCCGGACCCGGCTGCGATCTCGTGGCGCGAGCGACTCGAGACGTGGCGGGAACGATTACGGTCTGGAGCGGCGGGGGACGAGGTACGCACGCAAGACACTGAGGCGCGAGCGGTGGAAGCCGAGGCCGTTGAAGCGGGCCTGCGGCCGATGCCGGTCCCGGATCAGATGAGGCTCCAGTGGTCCTTCATCTCCGCCGGTCTAGAGCAGGTGGAGCATGAGCTGTCTTGAGCCCGCCTACTTGGAGGGGGCTCACAGAACGGCCCGGCCACTCAGATCGTGTGGCGCCGCAGCTCGCCTTTTCGGTGGTGGATGCCCCGCAGCGCCTTCTTGTAGGCGATCCGGTCGCCCGAGGACAGAGCCGAGTCTCTCTCAGCCTTCAGCTGCGTAATCTCGGCCTTGATCTTCTTCTTGTCGATCCCGACGATCTCGTGGTGGACGTGTGCCTCGATCTCCATTACGTCGCACAGAATGGGGAGAAGCTCATCCTTATGCATCGTGCTGAAGCCCTGAAGCGCCGCGTGATCTCCGAGGGTCTCGGCGATGTCCCTGAGCTGACCGACCGTCTTTCCGTGTAGTTCTTCGTAGGTGAACGCCATATCGTCTCTCCGGAGGAAGGCCTTCCGACCCCTCAGATTGGGGCGACCGAACCGGTTGCGCAATTCTGGCCTCGGCGGCGGATGCGGCCTTTTCCAGGGAGCCCTCGAGCAGCAGTTTGTGCGCGGGTGGCGTGGGGCCGTCCTGGCGGCTCCAAATTTCCGAAGAGATCAGGTGCCCGCCTGGCGACGAGCGCCGGCGGCAGAAGGAGAAGAGGACGTGAGCAAGCCGCAGCGACAGGTCGTGAGAAGAACACGGGAATTCACCCCGGCGGCCGCCCGGGTCGTGATCGTCTGCCTCGCTCTAGGAGTGTTGGCTGCCGACACGGCGGTGGGGCAAGGGGCTTCCCCGTTCGGGATCGACATGGATACCGTCCGTGCGGGCCGCTTCGACAACGGGCGGATGTGGACCTTCGAGTACCCGCCCGCCTCCTATCTGAGCGAGGCATACGACTTCGCGCCGGACTCCGCCTGGTTCCGGCGAGCGAGGTTGGGTGCGCTGCGAATTCCGAGTTGTTCCGCGTCCTTTGTCTCTCCCAAAGGACTCGTGGCGACCAATCACCACTGCGCGCGGGAGCACGTGTCGGCGGTCAAGCGGGAAGGTGAAACGCTGCTCGACGACGGCTTCCTCGCGAAGACTCTCGAGGATGAGCGGCCGGTAGAGGGGTTCGAGGCCGATCGGCTGGTGGCGATCCGCGACGTCACGGATGAGATCCACGGCGAGATGGCCGGAATCGAGCCCGATGCCGATCGAGCGGCGGCGCGGGAAGCGAAGCTCGAGGAAGTCGAGGCCAGGATCCTGGAGGAGTTTGGGGGGGAGGAGGGCGGCCATGCCGTCGAGATGATCTCCCTCTACAACGGCGGGCGCTACTCGGCCTACATCTTCCGCCGCTACACGGACGTCCGCCTCGTGATGGCACCCGAGCTCCAGATGGGCCACTTTGGCGGAGATCCGGACAACTTCACCTACCCGCGCTATTCGCTCGACTTCAGTTTCTTCCGCGTGTACGAGGATGGGAAGCCGCTCGATACGCGCGACGCCTTCTTCCCGTGGAGCGAGGATGGCGTGAGCGAGGGCGAGCTCATCTTCGTCGTGGGGAATCCCGGCTCTACGAGCCGCATCCAGACCGTCGCCGAGCTCGAGCTCAGGCGCGACGTCTCCGATCGGGCGGTGCTCGAGTTCATCAATCGCCGCGTCGAGGCTCTGCAGGAGTACTACGAGATGGATCCAGAGACGGCGGAAGAGCTCGACATCCGCAACGACATCTTCAGCCTGCTCAACTCGCAGAAAGCCTACACGGGGATCATCGCCGGCCTCTACGATCCCGTGATCCTGGCGAAGAGACGTGACGCCGAGAGCAACTTCCAGACGGCCCTGGAGGCCGAGCCGACGCTCGCGGCCGAGTACGGCGGTCTGGCTGCCCGGATGGGGGAGATCCAGGCCGACAAGCGGGCCATCGCATCCGGCTACGGCGCCTTCCTGGGCCTTGAATCGCCGGAGTACGGCTCCGCCCCGCTGGTGCGCGCCATCTGGGCGTTCCAGTACCTGATCGCGCAGCAGAGAGAGGCCTCTCCAGATGAGGTCGAGGAGTTCAGGTCCGAGCTGCTGGGTGTCTCCCAACAGCCGAACGAGCTTCAGGAGATTCTGATCGAGGCGCGTCTGAACGATCTCATCGCCAGTTACGGCGAGTCCAATCAGATGGTCGAGCGCCTCCTGGACGGCCGGACGCCGGAGGGCGCGGCCGCCGTCGTCGTGAATAGCTCGGTGCTGGCCGACTCGGCACAAACGGCCGAGGCCGTCGAGGCCGGTACGCTCACGATGAGCGATCCCGCGATCCAGATGTTTGCCGGCATGCTCGGCGAGTTCGCACCGTTCCAGCAACGCCTGTCCGAGCTCTCGCCGGAAGAGGAGGAGATCGCAGTGGCTCTGGGTAGGGCGAGGTTCGAGGTGTACGGCAGCGATGTTCCTCCGGACGCCACGTTCTCGCTCCGGATCGCAGACGGGGTCGTCGCGCCCTACGAATACAACGGAACGATCGCTCCCATCTACACCACCTTCTTCGGCCTCTATGACCACTACTACTCGTATGGTAAGGGGGGGGGCGAGGGTGAGTGGGACCTGCCCGAGCGATGGATCGATCCACCGGAGTCCTTCGACCTCACGACTCCGCTGAACTTCGTGAGCACCGCGGACATCATCGGGGGGAACTCCGGCTCGCCGGTGCTGAACCAGAATCTGGAGGTCGTGGGACTGGCGTTCGACGGGAACATCGAGAGCCTCTCGGGCGAGTACATCTTCCTCACCGAGAGCGCCCGGACGGTGGCGGTCGACTCACGCGGCATTCTCGAAGCGCTGCGCGTGATCTACGGGGCCGACCGGCTCGTCGAGGAGCTCCGGGCAGGCGCCCGGGCCGGAGCGGCGGCCGGCAGCTGAGAGGTCCCCGGGGATTGACGGTCCGGAACGCTCCCGTTAGCGTGGAGCGTTCTACATTGAGGTCTGACACTTCAGATGGAGTCGTAACTTCAAAGGAAGCCATACCTTCGCACAGATATCGCCCTTGACGCGCTCTGCCCACCGGCCGTTTCCAGTGGTGACGTGGTGCGCCCCGACTGAGATGTTCTTATTCTAGCACCCCTCATTGATCGAGCCCCAACAGGAGGAAATCACATGCAGTCCCCTAGCAAGTTTGTCCTGCTCGCCGGCGTCCTCGCGATTGCGAGCGCGTGCGCGCAGCCCGACGCGGCCGACAGCGGGGAGCAGCAAGCTCTCGCGTCCGCCGAGATCACCGAGATTCCGATCACGACCGCCAACGAGGCAGCCAGGGTAGATTTTCTGGCCGGCCAGGAGCTGGCGGACGTGGCACGTCCTCAGGAAGCCAACAAGCTCTTCCGTGCCGCCGTCGAGAAGGACCCGACGTTCGCGTACGCCTACCTGAACATCGCATTCACGGGCGCGACGGCCGATGAGTTCAACAGCAACGTCGAGAAGGCGATGGAGCATGTCGCCCATGCGAGCGACGGCGAGAGGATGCTCATCGAGGTGGGCGGCGCGTTCACGGACGCGGATAACGACAAGGCCCTCGAGATCTCCAAGACGCTCGCAGAGACGTATTCAGCCAGCCCGCGAGCGTGGATCAACCTAGGCAACGTCCTCTCGGGACGGCAGGAGAACGCGGAAGCACGCGAGGCCTACATGAAGGCGCTGGGGCTCGACCCCAACATGTATGCCGCCCACTCCGCGATCGGCTTCGACTTCCTGTTCCAGGAGCCTCGGGACTTCGCCAAGGCGAAGGAGCATTTCGACCACTTCGTGACGCTGAGGCCGGAGGAGGCGAAGGGGTACGAGTTCCTCGGGGACACGTATCGGGCGATGGGTGAGCTCGAGACCGCCAGGGCCTCGTATTCGAGCGCTCTGGAAAAGGATCCGGGGCTCGGCGTGGCGGCCCTGAAGAAGGGCCACATCAACTCCTTCCTCGGCAACTTCGACGAGGCGCGCGCCGATTACGACATCGGGATCGAAAACGCCAGTACGTTCAACAAGGGCACCTACGCCGTCTACCGGGCGTTCGTGGCGCTCCACGCCGGCGCTCCCGCCGAGGCGATCGCAGAGCTCGTCGCTATCGCAAAGGGAGCCGGCGAGCTCGACGTTCGTGAGGACCAGAAGATCTCGATCCAGATGTTCGCGCTCAGCCAGGCGGCGTCCATCGCCCTGCACCACGAGATGTTCGATGGGCTGAAGGAGATTCTCGGAGGGCTGGAGAGCGCTCGGCAGCAGAACATCGAGCTGGTCGACGATCCCGACTTCACGCGCGGCCAGGAAGCCAACCGGCTGTGGTGGAAGGCCCGGACGGCGGCCTGGATGGGCGAGATCGACGCGGCGAAGGCGACGCTCGAAGAGCACAAGGCGCTCCAGGAGCCCGTGCGCAATCCGACCCGCTTCCAGGGGTACCACCAGATCCTCGGGGAGATCGCCCTCAAGCAGGCGAAGTTCGATGAGGCGATCACGCACTTCAACGAGGCCGACCCGACCGACATGTACGTCAAGTATATGCTCGCGTTGGCCCAGGAGGGCGCCGGCAACGCCGAGGAGGCGAAGCGCCTGTTCACCGAGGTGGCGAACTTCAACTTCAACTCCGTCGACTACGCGCTCGTGCGGCGAGATGCGATCGCCAAGGCCGGCATGAGCTGATCGACGCAGAATCAGCGAACGGATCCGCGATCCCACCCCGGGACGCTCGTGATCCGAATACGTAGCAGCAGGCCCCGGCGCCGGGTGGCGCCGGGGCCTTTTCTTGACGTGTAAGCGTTCACGGTGTTCGGTGCGCGGCCTTTACGAGCACCGCCTATATTGGAAACCGTGAAGCGAGGCAGTCTGGATAGTCGGCCGACCGCTCACCCGAGAAGGAGGTCTTGATGGCCAAGCAGATGCGCTGTGCCGATGTTGTTCCGGGCTGTGATTACACGGCGTGGGCCGAGACCGAAGAGGAGCTGATGGAGCTCGTGGTCGCGCACGCCCGCACGGCTCACGGGATCGAGGAAGTGACTCCGGAAGTGGCGGAGAAGGTGCAGGCGGCGATAGAGGACGTTTGAGCGCCCTCAGAACCTCCTATAGGCGTCCGTGGTAGAGGGCTCCCCGCATTCGAGACAATCTCAGAGAGCGACATTCCCCGGGTTGCCAGATCGCTCCCGGAGGCTCTCCATGAACTTATCGGCCGGCACGGGTCGCCCGGTGTAGTATCCCTGGACGTAGTCGCACCCCGCCGACTTCAACCACTCGTACTGGACCTCCGTTTCGACCTTTCCGGCAATGACCGCCACTCCCAGCGCCTGGCCCATCTGGATGATCGCCTTCGCGAGATTGCGGCTGTCGTGGTTGGTCCCCAGGTCGTGCACGAAGAAGCCGTCGAGCTTGATGATGTCGGCCGGGAAGTGCTTGATGTAGGCGAGCGTCGCCTGTCCCGTGCCGAAATCGTCCAGGGTGATCCGGACTCCCATCTCCCTCAGCTTCTCCAGGCACGCCGTTACGGTCTCGGGGCTGTTGACGGCGAGTCCTTCGTTGACCTCGAGAACGAGACGGCCCGGTGGTACCGGGGCCTGGTCCAGCAGCTGCTGCACGAAGCTCGTCGCCTCCGGGTCTCGAAGAGTCTGGATCGACTGGTTGACCGAGATCCATTCTGGAAGCTCGTGCTTCTCCCAGCGTATCGCCTGTGCGAGCGCCTCCTCGACCGCCCATCTGTCCAGCTGGCGGATGACGCCGCCTTGCTCAGCGGTGCGGATGAACTCGCTCGCTTCCAGGAGACCGCGTGACGGGTGATCCCAACGGACCAGGGCCTCGGCTCCGACGAGCTTGCCATCGGCGAGCTTGAAAACGGGCTGGTAGTGGAGCGTGAGTTGCTCTTTCTCGAGGGCCTCGCGAAGCTCTTCCTCCTCGGCGATCTCATCCGGAACCGACTCATCCAGCCCCTCGGAATAGAGCTCGATCGCCGGGTTACCGTCGATCTTGGTGCGGTACATGGCGCGGTCTGCCGCGGCGAGAAGGCGCTCGAAGTCCGGGGCATGATCGGGGTACATGGCCACGCCGATCAGTGCGTCGACCTGAAGCGTTCTGTCCCCCAGCTTGAACGGTTCGCTCAGGCTGTCGGCGATACGTTGAGCAACGGCGAGCACACCTCTCTCTCCGTCCACCTCCGCCAGCAGGCAGGCGAACTCGTCTCCACCGATCCGGCATGCCGTGTCGCTGCCTCGGAGGCAGGCACGAATCCGGTTCGCTACCTCGACGAGCACGTCATCGCCAGCTTGATGCCCCAGAGTGTCGTTGATTCGCTTGAAGTGAGAGAGGTCCAGGTAAACGAGACCAGCTTGGATTCCGTGGCGGTCGGCGAAAGCTAGCGACATCCGGGCTCGCTCTTCCAAGAGCCGCCGGTTGGCCAGATCGGTCAACGGATCGTGGTAGGCCATGCGCTCGAGTTCCGTCTCGAGGCGCTTGCGGGCCGTGATGTCCACGATCGTTCCCTCGATGACCGGCTCCATCAGCTCCGGGTCGTCGACTAGGATCGAGTTCTCCAGAACCCAGATGGCGGAGCCATCTTTTCGGGTGAACTGAACCTCCCGGTTCGCGATCGCGCGGTTTCGCTTGAGGTCTTCACCGAAGCGTCGGCGCTCGGGCAGCGAGGCGTAAAAGTCGGTGATGGACTTTCCCTGCACCTCGAGAGGTGCCTCGTATCCGACGAGGCGCGCGAAGGCGTCGTTCACCTCCAGGATCACCCCGTCCTGGGAGGCGCGGAACACGCCGGCCACGTTACGCTCGAAGAGCAGACGATATCGGCGCTCGGAGCTCCGAATTGTCTCCCTGGCCCGCTGCTGGCGCGTGACATCCCGGAACGAGATCACGTGCCCGACGATGTGATTGCCGATCGGCAGCGGCCTCGAGTACCTCTCCACCGTTCTCCGGTCGCGGAATTGGAGGAGATCTCTCGATTCCCGGTCCGGCTCGCCCGCCTCCCGATCGGTCATGCCCATGAAGGCTTCGGGCTCTTCGAGCTGCTCCTTGGCGATCGACAACACCGATTCCAGGTCGCCGCTCAGAGCGGATCGCGGGACCTTCCACATCTCCAGAAAGCGCCCGTTGCAGTAAAGGATCCTCCCGTCCAGGTCGGTGCAGAGGATCGCGTCCTCCGCGGCGTCGAGCGCAGCCTCGTGCGGCGTACCGCCGCCGCGTCCCGGGTTCATGGATGAAGGGTTAAGCAGAAGGTGGATTCGACCCTCATCGCCGGCGGAATGAGAGGCGATCGAGATCCCGAATCGCACCTCGCCAGACTCCGTCTGCAGAGGAAGATCCAAAACCGTGATGGACGCCGAGGCACCGTCCCGCTCGGACCCGACGTTGGAGAGCGCCGCCTGGAATACCTTCCGCCAGCAGCGGCCAATCAGCTCGCGGAAGGGATGGCCTTCCAACTCCCCCAGAGGAACTCCGAGTGCCGCCTCCGCTGCCCCATTGGCATGCGCGATGGTTCCATCGGACGCCAGAACGATCAGCGGGAGGGGTAGCGCCTCGAAGCCCGGTGCGTCGCCGGCCACGTGACCGTGTCCGCCCATCGCTTCCGGCGGTCTCCGTGTGTCCGTTCCACTGCCGGTTCGATCGATCGTCAAGCTATCCTCAACCTCCCGTAACCCACTATGCTTCCGAGTGTTTATCGCATTCTGCCCGGTCCGCCGGCGAAAAGCTTCTCGGCTGCAGAGCCCGGGAGCGGACGCTTGCGTCGGACAGGTCTACTAACCACTCGCAGCTATGGTTCTTAGCCATCCATACTTCTCCGTACGCTCGCCCGATCGTCAGATTCAAATGCATGGCGGGTGCCTGCGTGATTCGAAGCGGAGCGCCGGAAGGCTAGGGGTTCGGAGAGGGGCCGTTCGCGTGGATCTCTGCGGCAGCCTCACGCCTGATTCGGCGGTGCACCAGCAGCGCGAACGAGACAAGCGCGAGGGTGAGCGCAAGAGTGACCAGCGGATGTTTCCGATACAGCGCCGCGAGACCCGAGCCGGACGCCGTGAACAGGATTGAGCCGGGGATGATCCCGACCGCCGTGGTCCAGAAGAACGTCCATCGACTGAGGGGGGTGAGGCCGGCGGCCCAGTTGATCGCCGTAAAGGCGACCACCGGTGTCAGCCTGAGGAGAAGGAGCCCCGGCGCCCCTGACGCGACGACCACGCGATCGGCGCGCCCGAGCGCCTCGGGATTGAGAAAGCGCGCCACGAGCGGGCGGCCGAACCGGCGAGAGAGCTCGAAACTGATCTGAGCGCCGAGCAGCGCGGCGCTCCACGTGATCATCGTTCCCACGGCCGGACCGAAGATCATCCCGTTGAGCATGGCCGGGAACTCGGCCGGGAACGGGACGATCGCGACCCCCATCGTGTAGCCATAGGCCAGGATGTAGGCCCACCCGCCGCTACCCTCGATCAGGGCCTCTATGCCCGCCGCTATGTCTCCCATCAACCACCATCCGCTAGGCTTGACGGCCGGCCCAATAGTTGGATCTGACCTGCGGAGCTGCTCAACCGGCTCCCAGTGGAGGGGCGAGCATCAGAAGGGCGAGGAGAGCCGCCCTTTCGGGCAGGCTCTCCACCTCCACGTACTCGTGGGCGGCGTGCGCGCCCGCGCCGACCGGCCCGAGCCCGTCGATGGTAGCCGTCTGCAGGCTCGTCGTGTTCCCGTCGGATCCGCCACCCACGGCCGTTTCCTCCAGTTCGAGACCGACAAGTCTCCCGGTACTCCGCGTGACCGCCCACAGGGCACGGTTTCTGGGCGTGCGCTCCAGCGCCTGCCGGAAACTCCAGTCTTCCATCCTCATCCGGACCCCGGGCGTGACGGGTTCGATCGCAAGGACGGCATCCCGTATCTCCATGGCTTCCGCTTCGTGGTACGCGCGGACGTCCACGTTGGCCAGGCTGTCGGCCGCCACCACGTTCGACCGGTTTCCTCCGGAGATGACTCCCACGTTGACGGAGATTCCGCGCTCGGGGTCGTTGAGCGCGTGCAGGCGCTGAACGAGGTGGGCGAGCTCCAGCACCGCGCTCGCCCCCTTCTCGGGCTCGATGCCGGCGTGGGCAGCCACTCCCTGGATTCGGACCTTGAAGTGTCCCACGCCCTTTCGGGCCGTCTTGATCTTCCCGGAAGGCCCCTGTGCCGGCTCGAGGATGAGTGCGCGATCGGCGGAGCGCGCCAACCGTTCGATGTGCGACGTCGAGGTCGGGCTTCCGATCTCTTCATCAGAGTTCATGAAGACGAGGGGCGTCACGCTCGGTTCGAGGCCCAGCTGCTCAAGTGCTCTGAGTGCGTAGATGATGAGTACCAGACCGCCCTTCATGTCGTACACGCCGGGCCCGCTCAGCCTGCCGTTCTCCAGCCGCACAGGCATCGTTCGGACCGTGTCCAGAGGCCAAACGGTGTCATAGTGCCCGACCAGCAATTGGATGCGACGGTCGTCGGTGCTGTTCCGGCGGCGGGCGACCAGATGAGCACCCTCCTCGCCCCCATCCAGACGGTCGACCAGGCAGCCCGCGGCGACCAACTGCCGGGTCAGGAGGTCCCGCACCTGAGAGTGGACATCGGGCCTGTCGGTGGGAGATTCGGCGAGCGCAAGTCGGAAAAGCAGATCGACCATCTCGCCCTGTTGTTCCTGCATGAAAGAACGGATGGCGGGAGCGACGTCCGCGGCAGCGGTCTCCGCGCCTCGCCCTCCGCCGCGGGCTGGGCGACCTCCCGTCTCGTTCTCCCGCATGGCGTTCAGTTTCTTCCCAGCTCCAGCCAATCTTCTGCTCGCATTCGCTTACCGACGTAGAATGGCCCGAACTCCGCGTATCTGGCGCTGGTCTCGTCGTAGCGCATGTCGGTGATGACGTTCTTGAAGTCCAGAGCATCATGCGCGAACAGCGTGACCCCCCACTCCCAGTCATCGAAGCCGATCGATCCGGAGATGATCTGGCTGATGCGCCCGGCGTAGGCTCGACCGACGAGCCCGTGGTCGCTCATCATCGCCGCCCGCTCCTCCAGCGGGAGGGAGTACCAGTTCTCGCTCTCGCCGCGCCTCTTCGTCATCGGGTAGAAGCAGATGTACGGCATCTCATCGGGCTGCTGGGGGTAGAGCCGCCGCCGCGCGAAGTCCGTGTCCGCCGCCTTTTCCGCTTGCTTCTCCAGCTCTTCTCGCCAAATCGCCATGGCTTCCGGGTCTGCCGGCACCGCCTTCCGCTGGGCGAATTCAGCCGTCAGTTGATAGAGCCCGAGCTCCACGACGGAGAGGTAGTCGTACTCCAGCCCCAGGTAGTCGCCCAGCGTGGTGAGCTGCACCTTGCGCTCCGCTTCGGCCAGGAGCTCCAGCGTGGGTCGGAAATGAAGAAGGAGAAAGTCCGCGCCGCCTCCGACGATTCGGTAACAGCGACTCCAGCCATCTTCCAGCGACGACCAGCGTTGGAGCAGCGTCGTGAACTCGGCACCGATCTCGTTGAGGCGGTGCCCGTCGTGACGTTTCAGAGCGGGCCAGGAGGCCCTGAAGAACTGGTGAAGGACGAACCACCCATCCAGGTTCTTCGCTCCGATCTCGGTTCTCGGCATCCTCTCTCCCATCAGCCGCGGGGGCAGACGAACGGGGCAAGCTCGCCCCCCAAACCCGTTCGGTCAACGCTCGATCGGCCGAAGCCTCCCGCACACGCCCCGCTTGCCGGCTTGCGGCTCGCGTTTATGTTGTGGGAACACTTTTCGTGGGCCCGAGGCCGGTGGGTCCGTACCCGCCGCTCCATCCGAACCTGGCCGGAGGTAGCCATGAGGATTCAGGACATCCTCGACTCCAAGGGTGACCGCGTGGTCACGACGTCGCCGAACGGCACCGTTACAGACGCCATGGACGTGCTGAACGAGCACAACATCGGCGCGGTCGTGGTGATCGAGGGCGATTCCATCAGGGGGATCCTCAGCGAGCGCGATGTCCTTCGGCTCGGCGCCCGGGGTCCCGAGCTTCTCTCCACGACGACGATTCCCGAGACGATGACCCGTGATGTCATCGTCGGTCTGCCCGAGGACGAGGTGCACGCGGCGATGGGCGTGATGACCCAGAACCGGATTCGTCACCTTCCGATCGTCAGGGATGGACAACTGGTGGGCATCGTGTCGATCGGAGACCTCGTCAACGCCGCCTGGCTCGAGGCGGCCGACGAGAACCAGCACCTCAAGGACTACATCCAGGGCCGAGTCGGCTAAGGGGAAGCTAGCTGCCCGCCGGCTCGCCCGATCCCGTCAGGAGCTCCGGAAAGCGGTAGATGACGACGCCCGTCGTCGGCTCGTTGTCCACATCGACGTACCCCTTGACCAGCATCTCCGTCAGCACATCCTCGACCTGTTTGAACGAGAGACCCGTTTCTGCCACCCCCTGGGTGACGGTCAGGTTGCCGCCGTACCTGCCGGCTGCCTTGAGTAGTTGCTGCGTGACGGTGGGCTCGCGTCGGGAGGGTTGTTGTGGCGAAGAGATCAGATCCCGCGCATAGCGCGGATGTGGAAGATAGCCTTCACGGATGTTCGCGTCCATCACTAGCGACTTCATGCGGAACAAGTCGATGAGCTGGCCGATGCCCGCCAAGCCGAAGGTGAGCATCCACAGGATGCCGGTGCCGTACTTGCCGAGGTAGATGCGGTGCACACCGGCAAAGCCGAACAGAAAGAGGCACCACAGCCCGTAGCTGAGGCCGTCCTTGTACATGAAGCGATCGTCCAGTGGCCCGCGCTCGTCCATATCTGTCTGGATCTCCCGTTTCCTCTAATCTAGTTCCTTCTACGGCCGGAACGGTCCCGGGGTTTCCTTCGGGTCAGGCACCCGTGCGGAACCAGAGGATGTCCCCATCCATGACCGCGTATTCCTTGCCCTCGGAACGCACGGCGCCGGCCTCTCGGGCCGCCTTGAGCGAGCCATAGCGCTCGAACTCCTCGAAGGCGATCGTCTCCGCGCGTATGAAACGATCCTCGAAGTCGGTGTGCACGGTTCCCGCAGCCTGCGGCGCGAGGGCACCCTCTCGAATCGTCCACGCGCGAAGCTCGTTCTCGTTGAACGAGAAGAAGGTAATGAGTCCGAGGAGTTCGTAACCCGCACGGATGAGACGAGCAAGCCCGGACTCCTCCGCGCCGATCGCCGCCAGGTACTCCGCTCGCTCGGTCTGCGGCAGCTCCGAGAGCTCCGCCTCGAGGAACGCCGAAACTGGTAAGACGACCGCGCTCGGGTCCTCCGGGCGCAAGCTGGAGAGGAGTTCCTCATAGCGAGCGGGCGGCTCGCTCCAGAAATCCTCACTCACGTTGGCCACGTACATCTGGGGCTTGATGCTCACGAGGTTCAGCCCTCGGAGCCGTTTCTCCTCCTCGTCGGTCAATGCCTCCCTGCGTGCAGGCTCTCCCTTCTCCAGGCGCTCACGAATCCGGTCAATGACCGCGATGGCCTCCTTCGCTTCCCCATCTCCGGATCTTGCCTTGCGAGTGAGCCGCTCGGTGTGCACTTGCACGAGCTCGAGGTCGGCCAGAGCCAGCTCGGTCTCCACGAGCTCGCGATCTCGGCTTGGGTCGTCCCCGGCCGTCACGCTGGCCACGGTCGTATCCTCGAAGAGCCGGATGACGTGTGCGACGGCATCGACATCCCGAATGTGCTGCAGGAATCTATTGCCGAGTCCCTCGCCGTGGGACGCGCCCTCGACGAGGCCGGCGATGTCCACGAATTCGACCACGGCCGGGCTGACCTTGGGCGCGTTCACGAGCTCCGCGATCCGGTCCAGCCGCCCGTCCGGAACGGGCACGATCCCCACGTTGGGCTCGATCGTGCAGAACGGGTAGCTCTCGGCCGGGACGGCGACGGTCGTGAGTGCCTGAAACAGCGTGGACTTGCCTGCGTTCGGAAGTCCGACGATTCCGATCGACAGCTTGGCCATGGGCGCAAACTAACCGTCAAGGAACTTGCTTGCCGCCTCTTCCTATCAGGCTACATTGAGGCGGCGTCGGCATCCGGTGCCGGTCTCGTGGTGGGCGTAGCTCAGTCGGTTAGAGCGCCAGGTTGTGGCCCTGGAGGTCGCGGGTTCGATTCCCGTCGCTCACCCTTCTCCCTGTCGGGTCATTCATGCTTCTCCACGAGCCCTGACAATTCGAGGGATTATGGCCGAGATCGACGTATCGGTGGCTCGCGCTGATGAGTACGTCGTGGAGGTGCGTGAAGATGGATCCACGACCCGCCATACGGTCATGCTGGACAGCTCGGCCCTGGAGCGTTTCGGCGGTGGCGTCCCGGCCAAGCGACTCCTTGAGGAGTCGTTTCGATTCCTGCTCGAGCGCGAGCCGAAAGAGGCGATCCTGAGGCGCTTCGAGATCTCCGTGATCGGGCGCTATTTTCCCGAGTTCGAGAGTGAGATCCGGAGGAGGGTCACCGGATCCTAGAGGGGATCGACAAAGTGTGGGAGGAAGGAGCGGGACAGGGGGCCGGGGAGTGCCCGCTCCAAACCTCCCGAAAAGTCGTTTCTAGGCGGTAGCGCGCATGGCTGCCGGTACGGAACGGTGAGGGTCGCTCCGGTCCTCTTCAAGACCCTTGGACTGTCTGCTCCTCCGCAGGAAAGCCGCCGTCTCGTCCTCTGCCCCTTGGCCGATCGGAGACAGCAGCGCCGATAGCGCGGCCGCAGCGGCGCGCAGCTTTTCAGCTCTCTCCTCTAGCTTCGCGAGGTCCTTCTCGCTGTTCTCGAGCTCGAGGTTCACCGCTTCGTAGCTCGCGTCGAGCAACTCGTCGCGGTACTGGCGGTCGACCATGATCTTTCTCCCGTTCCGGTGGAGGCGCTCGGACGTCTTCCCGCCCTCCCCGATGTCACGGAGCATGCCTGGCGCCGGCGCACACCTGTAAGCATCGGTGACATGGTTACTTACAAGGTCGACGCTGGAGGGCTCGCGTTCGCTCGGCCGGACCTGCCTGCTGGCAATGTGCGGCGAACGGGTGCGATCTCCGGCTGGCACAGGGAACCTTTCGTCTTCATGCGACTAGTAGCTATGGCTATCGGAAGGACGGTCGGTGATCGTGCTCGGACGAGCGCGCCAGGTTTCTCCCGACAGCTGGTCGCCGGAACGCGGCTAAGCGTAGGGAATGCTTGACGGACCCGACCTTTCCGACTAAGCTGAGGTTTCCTGTCGCGACGGGGTCTCCGTCGCGACTGCTTTTTGACAAGAAGGTGTGAGTGGCGTGCAGGGCCCCGACGGGCCTCGGGCATCACTTCCCGAGTGTCCATGGGGAACTAAAGTGATTCGATTCCGAACGCACCAGCCTCGGTCGACGCGCCTGGCGCGCGATCGATGGCAACCCGCGTTCGACAGGTTTGTCGCGTAGCAAGGTGACTTCGGTCGCCGTGCTTCGTGCCAAGCTCTTCATATTTGGAGAGTTTGATCCTGGCTCAGGACGAACGCTGGCGGCGTGCCTAACACATGCAAGTCGTGCGAGAAAGCCCCTTCGGGGGTGAGTACAGCGGCGGACGGGTGAGTAACACGTGAGTGATCTACCCGGCGATGGGGGACAACCCAGGGAAACCTGGGCTAATACCGCATACAGCGGAGGGAGTAGGTGCCCTTCGTGAAAGCTGGCCTCTCCATGGAAGCTAGCGTCGCCGGAGGAGCTCGCGGCCTATCAGCTTGTTGGTGGGGTAACGGCCTACCAAGGCTATGACGGGTAGCTGACGTGAGAGCGTGAGCAGCCACACTGGGACTGAG
>Ga0255058_10000386_pt1 | contig 26416 bp, 17 predicted proteins | sample Cases_109_9_MG_FD_188637 | JGI IMG/M metagenome (GOLD analysis project Ga0255058, IMG submission 188637) | Seawater microbial communities from Amundsen Gulf, Northwest Territories, Canada - Cases_109_9 | ecosystem: Environmental > Aquatic > Marine > Gulf | place: Canada: Northwest Territories... | reverse complement strand
GTCGTTCGCCGATCGCACATTGCCGGTCTCGGGGTTGCTGTCGTCGAGCTTGGTGTCGAGCTCGCGGGCGATATCCACCGGTGTGCCGCGACCGATGACCAGATGAAGGCGCGTCGGCGGTGCGCCGGTGATATCCATGTAGTTGTCGGTACGGGCCACGAAGATGGCCGCATTGAAGGGGTTGAGGGGGGCGACAACGTTATTGGTGGAAGGTTCTGCATTGCCCCCGTTATAGGCGCCACTGATGAAGCCTGCCTTCGAGAGATGTTCCCAGAGCGCGTTCGGCTCCGTCCAGTCACCGCTATTGTCCAGGCGCCCGTTGTTGTTGCCGCCGCTGTTGATGGTGCCGGCAATGGCCTGGCCCGCGTTAGTCCTGTCCCAGTCGCCCGGTACCCTGCGGTAACGGTCGATGAAGCCGAAGTAGGCCGCCTGGATGCCCGAGCTGCTGTCCGCCAGATTGCGTACCCGGGCGCTGTTGATGAGTTCCTGGCCCTTGAGAATGCCGCCCAGCAGCAGGCCGATGATGACCAGCACGATGGCGATTTCAACAAGGGTGAATCCCTTTTGCTGTTGCCTCATATCGAGTCCTCCCGAGTTAGAAGCTGTTTGCACGTGGTTTGCTCGTAAAGTCACGCCTGAATAGCTAGCAAATCACGTGCCAACTATGGGCAACCATGGGTCGAAGCACCCGGGACCCGGTCTTGCGCGGCGATCCGGTCTCTTCGTGGGCGCACATTCGACCCAAAAGCGTAGCCCATGAACCGGTCCCGTGCAGAGCTTGCGACGGCCGAGGCGGCTTACTAGACTTTTGGCGTTCCCTTTGACCGCGAGACATACGTCTATCGCTTCGCCCGATCACCATTCCGGGGCGCCCGCCTCCGAAGGCCCCTTGGACGCGATCCCCGGGGCGCCAGTCAGCACGGTCGTCGACGCACTCCATCTGTCCTCCATCGGCGGCTGGCTGACAACGGCCCTGCGCCGGCAATGGCTGCAGGTCGTGCTGGTGCTGGCGATTTTCGCTTTGTTCATATTGAACGCCAGCGGTGTCTTTGAAGTGGTCTTCGACATCGCCGACGGCGCTCTTACCGCGTCCAGCATCATGCGCACCAAGGAATTTCTGGTGCTGATCGTCATCGGCATCGCGCTGTCCCTGCTGCTGCCGCTGTTGAGTCCTGTCAAGGCCTCCGTGCTGACCTTCGTGGCCATGCTGCCGGTGCTGGTCATGGGCTACACCACCACCGGCCAGCGGGCGCTGCTGCCCATGGAGTACTCGCTGCTCACCATATTGATGCTGTTCGTGGTCAACGTGCTTATCAGCTACTTCACGGAAACCGCCAGAAAACAACGACTTATCAACGCATTCGGGCAGTATGTGCCGGCGGAGCTGGCCAAACGAATCAGCCAGGATCCGGGGCAATTTTCCCTGGAAGGCGACTCCCGTGAGCTCAGCATCATGTTTTGCGACGTGCACAATTTCTCCGCCATCTCCGAGCAACTGGAGCCCAAGGAGCTGGCCGAGCTGCTCAATACGCTGTTCACGCCGCTCACGCGCATCCTTTACAAGCACCACGGCATCATCGATAAGTACATGGGCGACGCCATCATGGCCTTCTGGGGGGCGCCGCTACCGGACCCCCACCATGCCTCCAACGCAGTGGCCGCAGCATTCGAGATGCAGGAGGCGGTCCAGGAGCTCATGCCGGGCTTTCAAGAGCGCGGCTGGCCCCGCATCAAAGTGGGCGTCGGCATCAATACCGGGGTCGTCAGCGTCGGCAACATGGGCTCGGAGTACCGCGTCGCCTACACGGTCATCGGCGATGCGGTGAATCTGGCGTCACGCCTGCAGGAGCTGACACGCATCTACAGCGCCCGCATCATCGTCGGCGAGGCCACCCGCAGGGCCTGCACCATCGTCACTTACCGGGAGCTGGGGTTGGTACAGGTGAAGGGCAAGAACGAGCTGGCGCGGATTTACGAGCCATCCAACCCGGGAATGGACCCCCACAGCACCCTGGTGACCAAGCTGCACCGGCACAACGAGGCTCTGCACCACTATTACGACCGGGAATGGGAGGCCGCAGCCGAGATTTTCAGGAAGTTGAAGGATGACCAGCCCGAGGATCCGCTGTATGACTACTATTTGAAGCGTATCGACGAGTTCAAGGACGATCCGCCACCCCCGGAATGGCAGGGAGAAATCCGCTTTGTGGTCAAATAGGCCCTTTCAAAACCGCGACCCTGTCATACTTTCGCCAGAGTGTCGAAATTTCGACACCCGCGCACCGGGTCTTACACGGCGTCAGGGTGCCGATCCCGCCTGGCGCCGCTCGAGCTCTTCCAGCTTCTCCATGAGGAAGCGCTTCTCGTGCTCGGCCGTGACCCGGCCGCTGGAGAGCAGGTAGCCGGCCATCACCGTGGCGGCCTCCAGCTCGCCCATTTCCTCCAGGATGACCACCGGCATGTCCCTGGCCCAGTTGGGCACCTGCGGCCCGGTGGCGTGCTCGGAAACGGCCTGAGCGTACGCAAGAGCCAGGGGCAGGTCCTGGAAACGGTGCTTGGCGACGATGGCTGCGTGGGCCAGCCACGGCCAGCGGCGGTCCGGATCCTCGAAGAACTTCCTGTAGACAAAATCCAGCATGAAACGCTGCCTCTCGTCATCCTGGACCGTCGCGTAGACCCGGCTGGCCGCCAGCAGCGGATATTGCCCACGGGGATCGAGCTCCAGAATCCGCTCCAGCCAGTCCGTCACCCGGGCGTAGTCCAGATTTCGAAACGGGATGCTCACGCCGGGCTGGTTGTCGTGAGCCTGCAGCCACAGCATCAGCAGCTTGGCCATGACTATTGGATCACCCAGGGAGGACAGGCGCAGGGCGTCGAGGCTCGGCGCTGCCGGCAGATCGCTGGCGGTGGCCGCGGGGGCTGGGCGCGTGCCGTGCCATGCAACCTGGGCCACCAGAGCCACGGACAGCAGCACGAGCACCGGAACCGGCACGAATTTGATACTGCGGGCACGGGTCTGGCCTTGCCAGAACTTCAAGCTCGTCACAGATTCTTCCGATAAAGGTCGAACAGGGCCGCCCCGGCCAACAGGGTCAGATAGATGAGACTCTGCCCGGCAATGGGGGCCACGTCCTGCCAGCCGCCGGTGTGGTAGACGAGCCACTCCGAGGAGGTGAAACGCGCCAGGTCGGGCAGCAGAAAGGCAACGCCGTCGATGAAGTGCTCGAGGAGGCGTTGCGACCAGCTATTCGAGCTGACGACGGGGTTGCGCGCCATCAGCTGCATGGCCTCGATGCTGCGCGACAGCAGGTAGAACGCCATGACCGCCGACAGCGCCAGGGTTATCTGATTGAAGGTGAACAGGCACAACAGGCTCAACGCCGTGATGATGAGCAGCTCGCAGGACAAGGAGAAAACCCACAGGGCCACCTGCCCGGGCGGCGCGTTCACGAGCAGCACGAGGCCGCAGAAGGCGGCGGTCATTACCGCCAGCACGGAGAAGCCCAGCAGCTTGCCGAGAAAATAGTGGTAGCGCGGGATCGGCAGGGACAGGACCAGCTCCAGCCCCTTGTCATCGAACTCGCGCACCATGCTGGTGATCACGAATAGTGCGATGGTGAAGACGGCAAAGAAGCGCAGCATCGCTGCGAGCAGGCTGCTCTGGAATGTAGCACTCTCGGTGATGGCGATCTCGGACACGAACTGCGACAGCCCGAAGCCGATGACCACGAAAGCCACCACCAGCCACACGAGGCGATTACGCGTCGCCTCCAGGAACGTGTAGAAAGCGATGGTGGAGATCTTCGATTCGCGCATGTGGCTGGCCCCGGCGGCGGCTAATATACAATACGACACGGCGACGTGAGCGTGTCAAAAGATTCATTCTAGCCGCCCGAAAGCCCACGACCATGGCCTCCCTTGCTTTTCTCATCAACAAACGCTTCGAGCACCAGATCCTGGCGCTGATGCTTGCCAGTCTGCATCTGGCGCTGTGGTGGGATTTCGGCGGCGCCCTGTCTCGCAGCCTCATCCTCGCGCACCTGGGCCTGTTCCTCATGTGGCAGCCCCTGTGGCGCCGTGAGCAGCGGCTCAACTGGAAGGGCAGCATCGTTTTCGTCCTGGCAACGCTTTCCTTCATCATCTGGACCGACTGGGGCCTGATCACCTTCTGGCTGCTGCTTCTCACGGCCATCGTCGGCGGCCGGGTGACGGCGCGCCGCGGCAGCCGCTACGCCTACCTGATGGCTCTTACCTTCCTGGTCTCGGAGATCCTGATCGCCTGTATCCCGTCGATCATCGCCGTGCAATCGCTGAAAACCGAAGCCTGGCGGATGCTCGGCTACGGCCTGTTCATCGTGCCGTTGGTGTTGTTCTTCGTGCCCGACCCCAGGGAGCCCGTGGACGCCGCCAAATCGGTGGATTTCCTCTACGGGCTGACGGTGTCGCTGCTCACCTGCGTCCTCGCCATGGGCAGTCTCTTGAGCATGTACATCACGGGCGCCGAGTACCCCGTGGCGGTGATTCAGACGATTCTCGCCATCGCGCTGTTCTTGCTCGCCATCAGCTGGCTGTGGACGCCGTTGGCGGGCTTCAGCGGCCTCGGGCAGATGTGGGAACGCTACCTGCAGAACATCGGCACGCCGTTCGAGAGCTGGCTGGCGCGCCTGGCGGATCTGGCCAGGGGCAATCAAAGCGCCGACAACTTTCTCGAATCCGCCGTTGCCCGACTGGTCGAGCTCCCCTGGGTGGCGGGCGCCGCCTGGAACAGCCCGGAATGCCAGGGCGAGAACGGCCCGGCCACGGACCACCTGTTTCACTTCGTCGACGGCGATTTGACCATCACCGTGTTTGCCAACCGAAGTGTCGGCACCGCCCTGCGCCTGCACGGCCAGCTTCTGCTTCAGCTGGTCGCGCATTTTTATCGCGCCAGGCAGCGAGAAGAGGAGCTTACCCGCACGGCGCGTCTGCAGGCCATCTACGAAACCGGCGCGCGCATCACCCACGACATCAAGAACCTGCTGCAGTCCCTGCAGACCACGACCGCCGCCATGCAGGCCGGCAAGGCCGGCGACGAGGCCGCGTTGAAAGAGCTCATGGCAAAGCAGCTACCCCACGTCAGTCAGCGCCTGCAACTGGCCCTCGACAAATTGCAGGCTCCCGAGAAAGAAGCCATGGTGGAGGGCCGCTTGAGTGAATGGTGGGAGTCGCTTCAGGCGCGCAACATCGACGCCGGCGTCCAGTTCGAATCGACGCTGGGCTCCGATCCCATGGTGCCACTGGATCTGTTCGACAGCGTTGCCGAGAACCTTCTCGAAAACGCGCGCAGCAAACGTCTGAACGAACCCCACATTCATATCGACGTGCACCTGGAGGTGCAGAACGGTGCCGCCCGCTTGCGCGTTTCCGACGACGGCAGCCGCATCGACACCGATACGGTGCGCAAGTTGTTCAAATCACCGGTGAGCTCGCGCAACGGACTCGGTATCGGTCTTTATCAGGCAGCGCGGCAGGCGCGCCAGTGGGGTTACGAACTGACCTTGACTGCCAATCACCCGCACGACGTGGCCTTCGACCTGAAGCCTGTCTGATCGACCGGCCACCTTGACTATTTTTCAGGGGACAGGCTGTCCCCTGAAAAATAGTCAAGGTGGCAGCGGCGCGACGATCCGTATCTGGTCGTTGAATTCCACGCTGTACTTGTCACTGGCGTAGGTATCCGACCGCGCGACGGTAGATCTGTCACTGTTGTCACCCTCGAAATACGCACACAGGAAATCATCCCCGATACCGTCGCCATCGCAGTCACCGTTAGATCGATCCTGATGCGCCCACTCGGCCCCTGCCGAGACCAGCAGAGCACGCACATCGGACCTGGCAGCCGTCCCGTCAACGTTCAGCGTCAAGCAGGTGTTTACGGGTGTACGGCAATCGCCATCGCCATCGGCATCGCCGCCGGCAACCGCATCGCTGGAGAGCGCGGCGTAGATGAAGTGGTGCCAGTTGTTTTCCGCGAACCATTCGGGCAGCTCGTCGCGCTCGTCGTCCATGTCGTCATAGACGACGGAAAGATCGAAGCGGATGCCGCTCACGGTGATCGCGCCGGCGGTATCCGAATCGATAGTGAAATCCCGCTGACCCCGGTTGATACCGTTGTCATCGGTAATCCTGATAGTCCACTTCCCCTCTGACAATCGCGCAAAGCGTGCCACAGGAAGTGGCGCTGCGCGGATCGATAGCGTGCGCCTGCGCACGTCTGCCGGAGCCGGCGGCGTCACGGTTGGCGAATCGTCGACAAGGCTGAAAGCGTACTCCACGGTGCGGGTGACCGTGATGCCGAGATCGGAACGAAAGTACGCCGGAACGATGCTGGTACCCGTGCAATCGACCCGCGTCCAGTCGGTCCACAGGCAACGGCCATCTTTGCCCGCCACGTGGATCAGGCCCCTCTCGACGTCGCGGAGCCGCGGAATGAGCATTGGATCGCCCGAGTGCTTGGTACCCGTCGTCGGCGTAGCATCGACAAAGCGCCAGGAACCGCCGAAGCTGGTGGCAAATATTTCACTCGGCAAATGCACCGGCAACTGACCACGGCGTGACAGCGTACTCTTGAACGAGGGCTCAAATAACCGACCACCGCTACCGGCATTCTCCGGGGTTACGACCCGAGGGTTACGGAAGCGCGCCAGCCAAGGATACACACCGTACGCGCGGCGATATGCATTCAAGGCCATCGCCGCCTCTCCCAGCACGCGTTTCTCCACCGCCCGCGTGAGCTCGTTGACCGTGATGGTCACCAGACGATCATTGAAAACGCCGGAAGCTCGGGGATTGGAGTACGCGATGAACTCTTCACCTGCGGGTGAAGACGCGCACGGTGCCACTAAAGAGTCGGGGCAACCGTCGGCGTCGGCATTACTGTAGGTGGTAGCATCGACGGTAATGCGATCGAGAAAGTTAACCGGCTTCGGCGCCGCTCCGCTGCGGTCCTGTCCATCCAGGACCGCCCCGGGCGCAATGATTACCGCGGCAACCGGCGGGGCATCGTCGGGATCGGGATCGGTGATCCCATGGTCGTGGATTTTGCGAATCGTGATCCATGGATGAATCATCCTGCCTTCACCACCCATGTCGGAGTTTACGGGGCGAGCACTGCCGCGGGTGACCAGGTTGCGCGAAACAGCATACCAAAGGTGCTCTCCAGCGCCGTCACGGGCATCGATATTCAAACCGATCCGCGGACAGGGGCTGACGTCACCGACCCAGGGGAACCGGCCCAGGAGATGGGAATTGTTCAATCCGAAGGTTACGCAATCACCTCTGCCATCGTAGTTGCCGTCCCGGCTGCGATCGGGGAAAGGTAGCAGTCCCGGCGCCACCCGTCTTCCGGACGCTGGATTCGCGCTCACCGCCGAGGCAATGAGCGACGCCTTCGCCTCGGCCAAGCCGGTAGAGCTGGCAGCTTCCCGGTCTGCATCGAATGCCGGGACGGACTTCAGCCGAGCGTAAAGTCCCGCGGAGCTCATCAATACGAGCAGGCTCAACATCACGACCATCGCCGCGCCGCGTTGGCGCTGCGGCGATCGGGCAGAAATGTGCGTTCGCGCAGCCTCGATTCCCTTCGACGACATTCATGGACACCTTCGAACAGCGGAAAGATAGCTCAAAGTCTAAGTTGCCGAGCCCGTTTCGAATGCAGATCTTGGCAACCGCCGACGTAGGCGCACGCCTGCAAACGGTGGCGCTGCATCGACCAGGACCACTCAGCGCCCAACGATGGTCGCGCAACAAACTGTTTTTATTAGGTTATTTTCGGACTTTGTCGAACCGCCGGGCTCCGCTCCGAGTCCAGCCGGGTTCAATGGCGAGTCAGGGGAGCCGGCCAGCGTCCAGCATTCTTTTGATAAGTAGCGAACTTGGTATCCAGATAATCAAGTCATCGAACTCGCAATAGGGTGAGCCCTCTACGGTATCGCTGCAAGCGTGCGACCCCGGTGATGCCATCGGTCTGGCATAGAAGTGCGGGTTGGGAGGACCGGTGTCTACACCGTCTGCATTGATGCTTTCATCCGTGAGCGCCGCAGGACCGACAACAACGGCGCCGTCCAGATGCCGACCGCCGGCGCCGTTGCGCCCTGAGGACACGACGGTTGCCGCGGCATCATCGGTCAGCACGATATCCTCCTTCGGCTTCCTTCCGCCACCTTGTGACGAATCATCGACACGCGTGTTGATGCGCACGTCCCCGCGGTCAAACAGATCGAAATGATTCGAGGCCGGCGGCAAGCCGGTTTGCACCGGGGAGGCGAACTCGTGAGTTACCCGGTAACGGCAGATGCGACCCCAGGGATCCGTGGCCAGGGTTCCTATCGTCCGCCAGGGCAGCAACCCCTCGCAGGTCGTGCACGCTGGTGGCGTCGGCAGCGCGGCATTCTCGACACCGTCGGGGGGTATGTCGGTGTCCGGCCACGGCAGTCGACCATTTACTATAGCGAAGCCGATAAGCGCCTCCTTGACCTCCCGGAGGTAGTGCTGGGCCTGCTTGTTCTGTCTCATCTGGTGGCGTATCGCCAGTGGCGTCAGCACTGCACCCAGAAGCAATGCAATGATTACCATGACGATGGAGAGCTCCACCAGGGTGAAGCCGCGAGGATGCCTGAAACCCGCACGCGGATGACGCTGTGGGGTGTGACCCGTGCCGTGACGCGCGGCGAAGCGGGGTTCAGGATTGCAATAGCCGATCTGTCCCAGGGGCACGGTGCGATGCGTACTTTATTTCATCAGACGGATTTCAAAGTCTACACGAGCAATACTATCGACGATGGAGATTGCAGACACGCTTGAGGTAGGCTAGATTCGCCGGGATCGTGAGCCGATCGACCGCACCGGGATCGGTGGCATTCTTCGCGGCGAGCTAGTCGACCGGAACTCCGGAAGCGGCGATTACGCCGAGCATGGCCGGAGTCGGATGCTGGACTATCGGATTAATGTCATCGGACGTCGCCGGCGTGACGTCCGGACCGACTGACACTAGCGAGTAAGTAATGGGATCGGCGCCGGACCAGCTATGGATACCGTCGTTGGAGCCGCCGATACTACCAGTGACCTTAAAGAACGTTATATACACCAGCCTGCCGCCCCACGGATCCAGCGCGTCCTGAGCCGTCAGCCCCAGGGTCAGCCACGGAACACCTCCGGTCGTCTGTAGAATATCGGCCAAGCCGTCTTCCAAACCCGTCTTGTCGGCGGTTGGCACTCGATGACCCACCGTTCGGCAGCCAGCCAAACCTGCCGGCACGGTGACTGATCCAGTGCAATCGACTCCGCACGTACAACCTCCTGGGGCAGGTAGCCCATCAGGATCTGCAATCCTGTCCGCGATAGCGAAGCTCAATATCGCATTCTCGATTCGCGCCACGCGATCATTCAAGAGACCTTGTGCGCTGGGGATAACCCCGCTCGCCTGTAACGGCATCGTAAATTCGGCCGGCGGCAACCACAGAACCAGATCATCGTAAACACCGCCCGCGGAGGTTGCGTCATCGATGAACCCCATCTGGGTGAATGCCGTGTCGCCATCCGTATTTTCCCGCTCGTTTGCGCCTGCTGGCAATGCCACTCTCGTGCCGCTCACGGGTACAAACGCGCCGGAGCCGTTGGCCCCGTGGGAAATGATTGCAACGACAGCGAAATTGTTGCACGAATTATCTCCCGCCGTGGTGCTGCATGCGTTTATCTGGTTCCCCGTGCCCGGCAGCCCGAGTGCAATCGCCGTGGCGCTGTGCACAGTCAGGTTGCCACGCATCCCCGGCACCGTTCTCTGACCGACAGCCTGGGTGTTCAATCCACCCAGATTGGTGTGGGATGTGGTCACCACATAGGTAAATCGCCGGCTCCAACCATCAAGGGCCGCCGAGTCCGCGAGGCCCAATGAAACCCAGGGTACGACACCCCTGCGTGCCCCGGTTAAATCCGTGGTACCGGTACAGGTCCCCGGAGTTGCCGCTTCTACCCCGTAGTTGGCATTGGTGTCCGGGAGATTTTCCACGGCCGGACAGGGAAAGCGATTGTTCGTGGCGAGAAACGTAATAAGTGCTGTCTTAACTACGTTTTCCTGATCACGCGTCGTCGTTATTCGCGTACTCGTCAGCTGGGCCGTCAAAACGGATAGTCCGTAGCCTAGCAGCAATCCGCCGATGGCAATTACCACGGCCAACTCGACCAAGGTGAACCCTTTCTTCTTATGGGTTGAAATTTTTCTGGAATTCAATGACGTCTACCCACTGAAAATTGACAACGTCCCAGAATGACCAATAGACCTTTGGATTCGGCCGGGGATTGTAGGCCCTTCCTTTATGATTGCCATGATGAAACAGATTAATTATCGGCAATTTGATTGGTTCAGGAATGCGAATTATGGCAGATGGAAAAGATCGAAACTGTGAGCCATTCCCGTTGTCGGCCATGGTGTTGCCCGTCATCGGGTGCCGTAGGTTGGGCTGAGCTAATTTTTAAGGGGACAGTTTAAGAGATCAGAGTCCGTTTCGGCTCCGACGCCTTAAACTGTCCCCTTAAAAATAAGCTCAGCCCAACCTGCGTTTCTTGCGGCAGGAATCAGCTTCCCGGGGACGGCACAGCAGCACCGGGACTAACTGCTTCACCAGAAGACTTCTCCTCATCGGGAGTCGCCGCCGCATCGGCTGGTAATTCTTTCGCGAAAACGCTCTCGGCATCCTCCGCGGCACGGGCCTCGTAGGAATCCAACACCTTTCCGGACTGCACCGCAATTTTCTGGCCGGCCTTGAGGGAGAAATCCGTCTGGCCGGCGTCAGAAGGCGGCAGAATGAAGCGCGTTTCGCCATTCGTTCCGCGGCTCGATTGAATGCGTATGCCCTCCACTGTCCTGTTTCCGGTCAGAACGGGCCGGCCGTTGACCCAGATGGTGGACCCGCCGTGGCCGCTGCGCTCGACCTTGCCGTCGAAGGAGATGACGTCCACCACCGGGGCTGCGGTTGTTTTCCCGGGCTCGCGCTGAACGATTTCCGGCTCGATGTCGTCGTCACGCATGTCGTTCAGTGTGCGGCGCTCTTCGATGCTGAAGAAAAGACGCCCGAAGCTCTCTTGCGCGGGCGCATCGGCGTAGACCGCGAGCAGTGCCGCAACCCCTGCGCAGCGGACAAACGCGAGCACGCCCTGGGGCAGCCTGTCCCTGGGCCGGCAGCCGACGACTTGCCATGCACGGACGAGGTTGGTCACGAGGAGGCCCCCACATCCCCCGGCCCCTTGATGGTGAACCAGCGCAGTTCGCAATCGGAGGTCAAATGGGCTTGCCTGGGGCTGCCCGGTTCGTCCAGACGCCGTACCAGGCCGCAGCTGCCGACGCTGAAGAGCCCCTGGGCGTCGTCGTCGAGCCAGCTCAACAGGTTGAACAAATCCTGCCCGTGAAGGAGCCCCAGGGTCAGCTTCATCTTGCTCGCGTACAGCGCATAGGCGCCGCTCGCCAGGGGAAATTCCGCGGTAAAGGGCTCTTGGGTACCGATGGAGTACGCGAGCTTCGGCAGCTTGAGATTCTCGTCAGCGCGGCTCAGGTTCTCGATCCAGTCCAGGCGGCGCTCCTGACCGATGACGCCCTTTCTCTCGAGTTCCTGGAATTGAGGATAATAGGTGGCGATCACCGCCTCCTGCTCGTCGATAGTTCGGAACTTGTCCCGCGCGGCACGTAGCTGTCTCTCGACGCGCTTGAGAGATTTGTCGGTGGATTCCCAGAACTGGTAACTGGCGCTCAGCATGCCGATGCTCACCACCAGAGCGATGGCGAGCGCAATGAGCGCGCCGCGTATCATGCTCCATTCGATGTCAGCTGCTTTCATCGGCCTTGTCTCTGATCACGATGCGCAGCTCGAAGGGTGCCGTGTTGGCCTCGCTTTCAGTGTCGCCGCTCAGCGCGGAATCGGGGCCGATATCCAACGGCAATTCGAGCACGTGTACCGCCTCCACCTCGGGCAGGCCCAGCAGGGTCGCGGCAAACTGGCGCACCAGGACGAGGGCCTGTCGATAGTCGCCGTCGAACGGGTCGACTCCGCCCTTGATATGAGCCAGCTGGTAAAGGTGGGTCCCATTCGAATCGCCGGCGGCGGAATTCGAGCGCGACCGCACATCGGCGCGCTGGCTTCGACTGCCGATGAGCTTGTCGGGATCGATGCTCGTCCGCCAGTCGATGCTTTCGAGCTTGAGCTGGGGAAAATCGGCGAGCCCCTCGCTGAGGGTCACGACCATGGCCCGGGGCGTCGTCTTGTAGGCACGCAGCTTCTCCGCCATCTGCACTGCCGCCTTGATGTCCTGAGGCTCGGCGGGGATCTTCGGCATGCGCTTGCGGGCGATCTCGTAGCGCTCGTCATAAAACGCGGTCTGCTGCTTGGCGGACACGGAATCACCTACCGCGATCACGGCCTCGACGACGTTGATGCCGCTGATGAAGAGGCTCACCACCACCAGCACGAAGCTCGCGGCGATCAGACCGATGCGCGCTCGGTACATGATGTTGTGACGGGTCTGGCTTACCGATGCGTACTGGTTCGGCAGGCGCTTTTTTGCCAGCAGGTGGGCGAAGATACGGTCCGAGGAATTTGAGTCGTAGGGACCCTTCATCCCGACCATTTCGGCGATCTCGTCCAGCTCGAAAAGGTGATGGCGCGTGGTCAGGGAGTCCGGCGACTGGCGGGTGATGTCGGCCAACAGGTTGCGGTTGCCGATCAGGTAGACGTCCAGCGGACTGTCGTGGGGGAGTTGGCGCAGGCTGTTCAGGTAGCGGCGAATCTTTTCGACTTCACCGAGCACGTAGGAGGCGCGTCCCGGGGTCTCGCCCGGCGGCATGATGGCCAGACGGCTCAGCTTGACGCGCCTCTTTTTGAAAAATGTCTGGCGCAATCCGCCGCCGCTCTGCAGCGTTACCAGCAGCGCGTGATCGGAGTCCACCGGCATGCGTTTGATGAGCGCTTCGCTGACGATGGGCAGCGAATAGATGCCCACGAGCGGGATCTTGTGTTTGGCGATCTGGCCGATCCAGGGGCTCAGCAGATCCGGGCGGATGAGCGCCGTGAACAGCACCTGATCGTCGCGACGGCCATCGGTGTTGCGCCCCTGGACGACGGCGTAGCTGTAGGTGGGATCACGGAACAGGCGACTCAAGCGCGTGCGAATGAGGGATCGGCGATCGTTGCCGATCACGTGAGGGATGGACTCTTCGCGGAACTCTTCCTCGACCACATCCACCAGCAGGTACACGGGGTCATGGGGGGCGTGAGTCAGGTACAGGGCGAACTCGGTGAGGCCCTCCTCGTCGGCGCCGAACCACAGGGGCTCGAGCAGTTCGCCGCCCGACCAGTGGTACACGGCCATTCGGCCGCCTACTAGAAAAAAGACTCGCCTCGACATGTTTCTAAATATCTATCTTCGTAATCATGTCGTATATGGGTCCCAGCACCGAGACGATGACCCAGCCCAGAATGCCACCCAGAATCACGGTCATTGCCGGGCCGATCATGGTCTGCACTTTCTCAATCGACTCCGACACGTCCCGATCATAGAAGTAACTGATATTGAGCAGTGCGTCGTCCAGCCCGCCGGTGTTTTCGCCGACCCGCAACATGCGCAGCACGAGCGGCGGGAAAAGCCCCGTGTATTCGAAGCCAGCGCTGATGCTGGCGCCTTCGCTTATCTGGCGGCCGGCTCGATGCAGTGCGTCTTCGATGGACTTGTTACCCACGAGACCTTCGCAGATACGAATACACTCGAGCACCGTGATGCCAGAACGGTACATGAGCGCAAAATAAGTGGCGAAACGCGCCAGGATCATCTTTTTAAAAATCGGCCCGATCATCCAGACCCTGAGCTTCAAGCCGTCGACTGTGAGTTGCAGCTCGCTGCTGGAGTTCAGTACGGCCATGAAAATGATGAACAGCACTCCCGGCACGCCCAGAACCACGTACCAATAACCCACCATGAAATCCGACACGGCGATGAGCACGCGGGTATGCAGCGGCAACTCCTGCCCCATCATGACGATGAACGACGTCAGCTGTGGTACCAGATAGGTCATGAGGAAAATGACAACAAGCAAGACGACGCTACCCACGAATAGCGGGTACATGAGCAGCTTCTTCATCTGCGCTGCCTGCTCATCCTGCCATTTCAAACTCTCGGTGAGGGTCTTGAGGACCGCACCCAACTGACCGCTGAATTCACCGGCGCGGATGAGATTGACGAACACATTGTCGAAGAGCTGCGGGTATTGCTCCATGGCGACTGACAGCGTCGAACCACCTTCGATGGACTCCACCATGCCGGCGACGATATCCCGCAGCTTTCGGTCTTCGGCCGAATCCCTGAGGTCCTGAAGGCCTTCCACCAACGGCACCCCCGAAGACACCAGCTGTTCGAGCTGCATGCAGAAGCCGATGATCTCGCGGCGCGGGACCCTGCTCGCGCCACCACCAGACTTCGTCTTGGCGGCGGAAAAGTTGATGAGATCGAGGCCCATGCGCCGCAGGCGCACTTCCAGATCGGCCTCGTTGACCGCCTCCATACGGCCGAGTGCGACCTTGCCACGCTCGTCCATCGCCTTGTACTGCATCACTGGCATGATGCGAGGTCAGGCAATGCCTTCGGTCAGATCGAGGACTCTGGATACTTCGTCCATGCTGGTCACACCCTCCAGCACGCGCCGCACGCCGTCGTCTGCGAGGGTGTTGAAACCATTGGACACCGCGACTTTTTGCAGCTCTCTGGAGGTGCCGTCCCGGGCAACGACATCGTCCATTTCGCTATCGAAGCGCAGCAATTCCATGAGCGCGAGACGCCCCTTGTAACCGGTGTGATCACACTTCGAGCAGCCCTTCGCCTTGTACACCGGCGGTGCTTCCGAACCGACCCCAAGGCGCAGCAACTGACGCTCGAGCTTGGAAGGATCGTAGACCTGCTTGCACTGCACGCAGAGCTTGCGCACCAGGCGCTGGGCAATGACGCCGATGATGTTGCCGGCCATGATACCGGCTTTAATGCCGATGTCGCGCAGTCGCGCGATGGAGCCGATGGCGGAGTTGGTGTGCAGGGTAGTGAACACCTGGTGTCCCGTCATGGCGGCGCGAAACGCCATGGTCGCCGTGTCTTCGTCACGCACCTCGCCGACCAGGATGATGTCCGGATCCTGACGCATGAGGCTGCGAATACCGTTGCCGAAATCCAGGCGCACCGCCTCGCTCACCGACGTCTGGCGGATCATCTCGATGGGGTACTCCACCGGATCCTCCAGGGTCATGATGTTTACCTGCTCGGTGTTCAGATGATTGAGCATGGAGTACAGCGTCGTGGTCTTGCCGCTGCCGGTGGGCCCGGTGACGAGAATGATGCCCTCGGGCCGCGCCATCATCAGGCGCAGGGTGTTCAACGCACCGTCATCGAGGCCCAGGCTATCCAGGGGCACGATACCCTTCTGGCGATCAAGCACACGAAGCACGATGTTCTCGCCGTAATTGGTTGGTAGCGCCGATACACGGAAGTCTACGGGACGGCCCGACACCGACAGGGAGATACGGCCATCCTGGGGCGAACGCATCTCGGCGATGTTCATGCCCGACATCACTTTCACGCGCACCGCGATTGCCGACCAATAATTTCGATGCAGGCTGCGAATCTGGCGTAGCACGCCGTCGATGCGGTAGCGGATGCGCAGAAACTCGTGCTCGGGCTCGAAGTGGATATCCGAAGCGCCACGCTTGACGGCGTCGGAGAGCAGCGCGTTGACCAGCCGCACCACGGGCTGACTGTACTCGTCGCTCTCCGCCTCGAGACTCTGGTAGTCGATCTCGCCGGTCTCGATTTCCTGGAGAATGCCATCCACGGACAGCTCGAAGCCGTAGAATTGGTCGATGGCCTTGTCGAGCTCCGTCTCGCCGGCGAGCATCGCTCTTATCTGTACCTCGTCGTCCAGCAGCGCCTTGATCTGATCGAGGGCAATAACGTTGAACGGATCCGCCATCGCCACCGTGAGCGTGTTCTGCTCGGCGGCGAAGGTGAGCGCCAGCACGTGATAGCGGCGGGCAACGTCCTTGGGGATGATCTTGACGACGTCGCTGTCCACGACTACGCGGGTCAAGTCGACGCTGTCGTAACCGAGCGCCCCGCCGAGAACATCGCGGATGACCCCCTCGGTGGCGAAGCCGAGGCGCACGAGGATCTTGCCAAGATGCTCCTTGCGCGTCTTCTGCTCGGTCAGCGCGATGCGGACCTGGTCCTCGCTGACGACGCCCTTGCTGACCAGGGTCTCACCGATGCGGCGGGTCTTGACCGGGGCCTCGATGTTGATGGTTGGCGAATCGGCGGTCACTGAGCGGCGTCCTCAAAAGCGAGCCGCAGAAGCCGGTCACGCACGCTCGGCTGGTCGAAGACGGCGCCGTTCTCGGCAGCCAGCTCGAGGGCCTGGCGATAGTAGCCAGCAGCAGCGGCGGACTTGCCGAGCTGGTCCAGGCTGACGGCGAGGTTGTAAGCGTAGTCGGGGTTGCCGTTCTGCAGGCGGTAGGCGTCGAAGTATGCTGATTGGGCCTCGCCCCAGCGGTTCTGCTCGGCATACATATTGCCGAGAGTGAAGTGCAGGTGCGAAGCCACGGGCTCTTCGCGCAGCAGGATCTTTATTTGACTCTCGCCGCGCAGCGGATCGACGTTCTCGTGTAGGGAGATGAGTCCGGCCTGGGCGATGCTGTCTCTGGGGTTGAGGCGCAGCAGCACCGTGTAGCGCTCCGATGCGTCGTCCCACCGTCCCTCGCGCACGGCGATGGCGCCGAGGCCCAGCAGGGCATTGCGATTGCGCGGATCGGATCGCAGCACGCGCTCGTAGTCGCGCTTGGCGGCCGCCAGATTTCCCGAAAGCCAGGCGTCATAGGCCCGCAACAGGAGCGGGTGCAGCGTGTCCGGTGTTCTCTTGCGCTTGATCTTGAATGCCGCCCCGCCGGTGGGGGACGCAGGCGCCAGTCCCGCCCCGCGAATTGCCCGGGCCACCTGCTCGTCGGCGGACAAACGCTGGCCGGTGGTTTCATCCGTGGCGTTGGTCACTGCCGCTGCGCTGGGCGCCGCCGCGGCAAGCTCGGTCATGGTCGGTTGTGCGCCCCGGGAGGAATCCGTCGATACCGGCGCCGCCGCCTTGGTTCCGGAGCTACCCGTAGGCGTTGCCGCCGTCGGTTTGCCGTCGGATGACGCAGGCGCGCCCGAAGCCAGTGTGCCCGTGGACGATGTGGGGGCGGCGGCGGTCGTCGTGCCCGCCGCGGGTTGCGGAGCGCCTGCCACCACCACCGAGGCCACCGCGACGGCGGGCTCGGTTGCCGGCTGAGACACCGGCTCTGCAGGAGACCGGGGCGTCGCCGGCACCCGTACGAAGGCCGGCTTGCCGGACACCATCTCGGTGAGACTGTCCCAGTAGACGAACACGACGCCACCCAGGATCGCCAGCAACAGCAGCGGCACGAGCCCCACCACCACCCAGTTGCGACCGCGCCGGCTGCGGCTCGCCTCCTTGGCGTGGAACACGGCGCGCACGCGGCGCTGGGTTTCAGTGTCACCGGCGGCGCGCTGTTGGGGCGCGGTGGCCTCGTTGACCATGGCCGCGCGCAGGCCGTCCTGGGTCATCGAGACCGAGCTGGTGCCGTCGAAATAGTTGTCCACCGATCGCTGGGCCTGCTTCACGGAGGGCAGCGTGGCCGACGTGTCATGAGGAATGCGATGCTCAGGGTCGATGGCGTTCTCATCGTCGATGAGCGATATGGAATCGTCCAGGGAACGCCCGCCGCTGTCGTCGAGGGACGCTGGGCCAGCTTCTTCCTCATCGAAGCCGAGACGCCCGCGCATGGCCCGGGTGTTCTCCAGAGACATCTCGCTGTCCGACCCGGATGGCGGGACGGGTTGATCGAGGGTGGGCTCCTGGCGCTCCTCGGATCCCGCCTCATCGATGGGATCCAGACTGAACCCCTGCGTAGAAGCGAGATCGAGCTCTGCCCCGTCGCTGGAGGCTTCCGCCTGGCGGGCCTTCTCGGCCCGTTTCAAGGCGTCCATCAACAAGCTCATGGCAAATCTTTCGCGAAACGTGATTCCACCGGGTCGGCCACCGAGTCAATATTCTCCGGCAGGAACGGCTCGAAGGACTTGAGATCAGCCTGCACGTCGGGCGTTTGAATGACCCAGGGGCGCAGGAAGATAACCAGCTCGGTCTTCACGAACTGATTGTTGCGCGAGGTGAACAGATCACCGAAGGTTTCCGAGTTCGACAGCCACGGCACGGCGTCGGACTCTTTTCGCACGTCATCGCTCATGAGCCCGCCGAGCACCGCGAGCTGACCGCTGCCGATGCGCAGCACCGACTCCATCTCGCGCACCGCTATCTCGGGGATTTCGTTCGTAATAGTCGAGGCGATGAGGCCTGTAGCCGGGTCGGTAGTCGTGAGGGAGGGATTCGGGTCCTGGACGAAGTCGACGACCCGGCTGATGGTAGGCCGCACGGTCAGCGTCACCTCGTCGATATCGCTGATCTGGGGCGTCACCGACATCACGACGCCCACCGAAACGGACCGTGCAGTGGTCGTGGCGCTCGTGGTGGACGGTACCCCGACAGTGCCCTGAATAACTTGGGCGTCCACTTCGAAGTAGACCACGTTCTCGACCACCTTGAGGAGCGCCGTCTGGTTGTTGAGCGCCATGATTTTGGGGCTCGAGAGCACGCGCGTGTCGCCGAACTGCTTGAGCAAGCTCACCGAACCGGAAATGTCGCCGCTGGTGTAATTCAGCTTGAAGAACGGCGGGTCGACGAGATTCACTGCTGCCGCAGGTCCGGTCAGCGCCTGCTGCGCGGTTAGGGCTGCGCCGGAAGCCAGGGTGGACCAGTCGATGCCGGCCTGGTAGCCGTCGCTGAGTTGCACCTCAACGATGGTCGCCTCGATGAGCACCTGACGCCGGGAGGAGGCCCTCACCTCGTCCAGATAATGCTGCACCTCTTCGTGCTGCCGGCCAGTGGCGCGTACCATGATTACGCCGTTGGAGGGGTTGGCGATGACCGTTTCCTCCGCGTCCAGGCCCTCGAAGGTGCCGCTTCCCGACACCAGATTGCGTAGGTTCTCGACCAGCGTGTCCCAGAACGGATACTCCGAGCTGCTGGTTACCGTGGTCGTCGAATCGTTGCCACCGCCGCCGCCTCCACCAGTGCTGGCGTCCGAGGAAGTCGAAGCAATCTGAGTCGATACGCTGCTGCTGGTGCTGACCTCGCGGGTAAGGTTCACGTAGTCGACGCGGTAGATGCGTACGAAGGGCGTGTCCGGCCGTATGCTGATATTGTTGCCGTCGCTCTCGTAGCGTAGGTCCAGCTGTCGGGCGACCCGGTTCAGAATCTGGGGTAGGGATTGATCCACCGCATTGAGCGTCGCCAGTCCCGAGACGTCGGGATGGATGTCGACGTTGATAGATGCATCCCGCGCCAGGGCGAAAAGCAGCTCTTTGACGGGCACGTCGTTGACCACCACCGTATAGGTCTCCGCCGGCGGCTCGGCAACCGGTTTCGGCACGAACGGCGTTCTACGTACCGGGGCCGGAATGCTGCTGGCCGCCGGCGTGGCAGGTACCTTCTCGCTGACATGCCCTTGCGAGATTGGCCGCGGGTCCGGTGCAATACCCTGGCACCCGACCAGCAATGAAACGAGCACGAGCGCGACGCCTGTTCGCAGGCGCCGGGCCGTCCTATCCAGGACATATCCCTGCACTTCCCCAGCCTCTAGGTGAGTGAGAATCATAGGAATATAGATAGTACGTTTGCAAAGAACTGAGACCCAGTTCCCCAATTGGATGTCCTCGCTCGATCGGCAGTCCTGCGCCAGCCGTGGGGCGCGGACCAACCTGTTATTACCGGCCGCCTCCAGGCGGTACGTATTTCGGCGGAGATTTCAGCAGATACAGGTAGTTATAAATATTAGCTCGATTGATGCCTGAGATCTTCGAGGATGGCACACTTGGCCGGGCCAGGCCAAGGGTTGCAGGTCTCATTTTCGGCCCTCCGAAAGGCCCGTAACGGGGTCGATTTCGGGACCCATTTCGGGGGCGCCCGGGCGGGCGCCAGCCTAGCCCAGGGTGGCGATGTCGCGCACGTTACGGATGAAGGGCTGATGGTAGCGAAACTCCTCGGGCAGCTCCTCCAGGGCCGCCTTGGCGGCGCCGAAGCTGGTGTATTCCTTATAGAGGACCCCGTACCAGATATTGCTGCGTATGCGCGTCTCGAAGACGAAGTAATCATCCATCTCGCCGGCGGCCTGGCGCTCGCGCAGGAATGTTTCCAGATTGGCCCTGCGGGCGAAATCCGTGAGCAGCAGCTGGATGCTGAAATGCTGCTCATCGGCGGCCTGCAGCCAGTCCCGGGTCGCCACCAGACGCGCCTCGGTGAGCGGCCCCAATGCCTCACCCACCGGCACCACAATCTCCTCCATCGGCGCGGCAATCGCCTCGTCCACGCCCCGGTCGACCACCTCCCGATCAACCGTCTCGCGATCAACCGATGGCGCACGCGCAGCCACCGCCACGCTGTTGGCGGCTGGTTCCGGCATCGAGGCTAACCCGGTGGACGACGGCTGAGCGCCACCGGCCGCGGACGCGATCTCGTCGGGCGCGGCCGTGGAGGTCTGCTCTACCATCCGAGCATCCGACTGCGGTGGTTGGCTGAGAGAATCCGAGAGCATCAGCCGGCTGCCGCCGCTCGTAATCGGCTCTGGCGGCTGCGCGGCGGCCGTTCGGGCTTGCGCCACTGAACCACCATCCTGCTCCCGGGACTGCCCATCCGTGGTGCCGGTTGCCCGGGCAATCGCATCCGAACCGGTGGCCGCCGATGCCGGCAGACTTTCATCGGCAACCGCCGATGACGACGCATCCGCACCGCCCGAGTGCCCCTGATCCGCGGCGGGCTGAGACATCTGCTGGGTGGCGCCGCCGGGGAGCCACTGCCGCAGCCGCTCGCTGACGGCGTCGGAGCGCTGGATGAAGGTCCAGGACACGGCGATCGCGATCAGCATCAGTCCCGAGATCAGGGCGATCTCCGGCAGACCCCAGCGGCGGGTGGGCCCGAACTGGCTGTCGTTGACGGCGATTTTCACGTGGCGCTTGCCGACGTCGAAGGTGTCCTCGGCAAAGGCCGCCAGCAACGCTTTGTCGGCGAGGATGTTGATGCGCCGCGTGAGCCCGCCCGATGCCCTCGCCATGCGCCTATAGGCGCCGCCGCGAAAGATGTCCGGACCCCGGTAGCCGACCGCGCGCATGCGGAAGTTCACGTACTCGCGCATCTGCTCGGGCGTGAACGGCTGCAGATAGAAGCTGTGGGTGATGCGCTCCTTCAGCTGACGGATTTCCGGCTGCCCGAGATTGTCATCCAGCTCCGGCTGGCCGAAAAGAACAATCTGCAGCAGCTTGTCGCGATTGGTCTCGAGATTGCTGAGCAGGCGGATCTCCTCCAGAGTCGCGATGGGCATGCTCTGGGCTTCCTCGACGAAGACCACCACCTGGCGGTTGTTGGCGTGCTTCTCGAGCAACCGCTCCTGCAGCGCGTGCATGACCTGCAGGCGGTTGGCCCCCGCGTCGACATCCAGTTTCATCTCCAGAGCGATGGCGTGCAGGGTGTCCTCCGGCGACAGGCTGGGATTGGCGAGGTAGACGACGTCCACCTTGTCGGCGAGGCGCTCTTCCAGCATCCGGCAGAGCATGGTCTTGCCACTGCCCACCTCGCCGACCACTTTGACGATGCCCTCGCCGCTGGAGACCGCGTACATCAGGGCCTCCAGGATCTCGCCGCGGGCGCCACCCGGATAGAACAGCTTGGTGTCCGGTGTAATCCGGAACGGCGCGCGCTCGAGGCCGAAGTGCTCGTTATACATCGCTGTCGCCGTCGCTTTTGCTTTCGCCCTTGAGGCGCTGGATCTTGCTGTAAAGCGTAGTACGGTTCACCCCCAGCAGCCGCGCCGCCTCGCTGAGGTTACCGTCGGCGAGCTTCAGCGCCGCCTCGATGTAACGCTGCTCCCAGCTGTTCAAGATCTCGTCGAGGCGGAAACCGCCGGCCGTGAGCTCCTGAAGTGACTCCCCGTCCACCTGGGACTGGCCGTCGAACTCGGCCTCGAGCTCCGTGAGCCCGATGTGCGCGGCCGGGTGCTTGGCGCCCAGGCGGATGACGATGTTTCTCAGCTCGCGCACGTTGCCGGGAAATGTGTACCTGGACCAGCGCTCGGCGCCCTGCTCATCGAGCACGAAGGGCGGCACCTTTTCCGCATACAGGGCGCGATAGTGCTCCATCAGAAGGAGACTGTCCGCGCCCCGCTCGCGCAGCGGCGGCACGTCGATGGTCAGCACACTGAGGCGATGATAGAGGTCGTGACGAAAGTTGCCGGCGCGGATCTCTTCCAGCAGATCGCGGTTGGTGGCGGCGACGATCCGCGCCTTGGCGATCCGCGGGCGGGTCTCGCCGACACGATAGTACTCGCCGTTCTCGAGCACGCGCAACAGCTTCGGCTGCAGCACCAGGGGAAACTCGCCCACCTCGTCCAGCAACAGCGTGCCGTCGCCGGTGTCCTCGAAAAAACCCGCCTTGGCGCTGGTTGCGCCGGTGAACGCGCCCTTGGCATGGCCGAACAGCTGCGCTTCCAGAAGCTCCGGCGTAAAGGCCGCGCAGTTCACGCTTACAAAGGGCTCGTCGGCTTGCTCGCTCTGCTGGTGCAGCAACTGCGCCACCAGCTCCTTGCCAGTGCCGGACTCGCCCTGGATGAGCACCGGAAAGGGAGTATTCGCGAAGCGCGCCACCTGGCTGCGCAGCTCGTCCATGGCCGGACTTTCGCCGAGCAGCTCGACATCGCTGGTACGTTCGTCGGGGCCGTGCTCCTCGGCCTCCAGGATCATGAGATGGTGGTCCAGGCGCGCCTTCAGCAGCTGTGGATCGCAGGGCTTGGCGATGAAGTCGGCCGCCCCCAGGGACAGGGCGTGCTGCACATTGTGCTTCCCGCTCTGACCGGAGAGCACCAGGATTTTCATTACCGGATTGACGGTGAGCAACTCCTTGATGAGGGCGAAGCCCTCGTCGGGACGGTGCGGCTCGGGGGGCAGGCCGAGGTCTACGAGGGCCAGCGCCGGCATGTTGTCCATCTTGATCAGCAGGCGCCTGGCCTCGGATCGGCTGGCCACCAGATGCACGTCGAAGTCGTCGCGCAGCACGAATGCCAGCGACTCGCCGATCAGTGGATCGTCGTCGATGAGTATCAGTCCGTGTTGCACGACCTTGGTATCAGGTTGTGCCGTGACCTTGGTCATGGTCGCTCGAGCCCCTGGATGCCGTTGATAACCCAACTAATATAGTGGGCACGGAATCCCTGTGCACGGGCCGATGCGCTCGCCGGCCGGGGGCCATTGTCGCGATTGCGAATCTCGCGTTACATTTGCTCTCGGTGGAACGCAGTGAGTCGGCCCGTTCGGCGGCATGTGCCGACGCCAGGCCGACAGCGATCAGGGAGGTCGGCGGGCGCACCCCGCAGTGGCTTCATGCATACTTGGTAAAATCGTGAACTTGCAAACCATCGAACATCCAGGCCGCTGCCGGCAATCCGGATTCACCCTGTTAGAGGTCGCCCTCGTGCTGGTCATCATCGGCCTCCTGCTGGGAGGCATTCTGAAGGGGATTGAGCTGATCAACAGTGTCAAGGTCAAGCGCCTGGCGGAGGTGTCGACCAGCGTGGAAGCGGCGTACGTGGGGTTCGTGGATCGCTATCGACATGTTCCCGGTGACTGGAGGCAGGTCCCTGCATCGAATGCCATCGGTGTACCGCTGACCGGCGGTGGCAACGGCAACGGTCGAATCGACCAAATGGGTTTCGTCCCGTGGATAGAAAACAATGCCCTGTGGGAACAACTCGCCAAAGCTGATTTCATCAACGGAAGCTACTCCGGCTCGGGATTCGTGGAGCCCAACGCCGGCAATGCGCTGGCTCCGGTGAACCCCTTCGGCCAGATGATTCTCGTCGGGGACACCCCGGACTTCGAGGGTGCGACGGGGACGCACCTGCATATCGTGCTGGGCCGTGGCCTGCCGGTCGGCATCGCCCGCGAGCTCGACGTCAAGCTCGACGACGGCGTGCCCGACCAGGGCGTGATTCGGGCCACCGTCGACGACGCCGGCTTGACGATATTCACCGGCGCCAATCGATGGGGCGGCCGGGAAGCCGGCTGCGTGGACGCGACGCCTGTGTGGAACATCGACGGCGACTCCGAGGACTGCAACGCGGTTTCGCTGTTCTGAGCCGCGGCCGGAGATCGGCGGCACCCGCCGCCGGGAGCGTCGATGCCGTCACAATTCCAGCCGGTTTCTGGCTGAAAGTAGAGATTCATGCTCAACCAAGCGCTGTAAGGGACTGTAATCACTTATTATTGTCCCATTGTCACCAGAGCTTTGCGCGTGAATTACCTGCCTGCAACGAGTCGCCGCCGCGATCGGTCGAAGGGACCCGGGCCAAGCCGTGGGATCGGACCCACGCTGCTGGCCCTGAGCCTCATGCTCGGCTGGTCTCTGGCCTCGGCAGGCACGAGCGGGGGATCGGCATCCCTGCTGATGCAATCCGGATCCGGCTTGCCCCTCACCCTGGGCGACTACGTGAGCTCTGCCTCGGGCCTCGATACCTATTACAGCTACTTCATCGAGGTACCGCCGGTCACGCCGACGCTGCAGGTCGACATCTTCGATCCCGACCTCTTCGGGCTGCACGACAACACCGCCGGTGCCAACAACACGACCACCAGGTACCGGCTGCTGGACCCGGCCGGCGTCACCGTCGCCGATAATTTCATCCCGGCCGGCTTCGCGTTTGGAGCAGACGCGTGGCAGCCGCTGCCACTGATACCGATAGCGAGTCCCGCCCCCGGCCACTGGGAGTTGCGCGTTGACACCTCCTCTTTCGTAACACCCGGCGGCGACGGCCTCCAGGGCTATGGGGTAAGGGCCCACGACAGCGATCCGGGGCCTGGCGGCAGGGAGCTGAATGTCTACGTGGACAGCTTCATCAGCCCGGGCGCGGCGGTCGCCCCTCCCGATCCGGCGGTCGGCCGATTCCACCCATACATCACCAGCGGCTGCACCGCGCAGTCCAACGATTTCGACTGGGACGGATCACCGTCGCCGGGGATCGCCTATGCGAGCGTGGACCCGGATCCGGCGACCGCGCCGGCGGCGCGCTTCAGCACCGGCCCATTGCCCACCTCGGCGAACGGCACCTGGCTGAATCAATCGTTCGGGCCGTGGGCAACGGACGAATCGGCGCACGATTACGGCATCTGGACGTTGGATTACGACCTGCTGGCTCCCAATAACGGCGTTCTCTACACGGGCGCCTTCAACGCTGCCGCTGCCGCCGGCCCCGGACCCCCGCCCAGCGCCCAGCCCGAGCTCAACACCTTCCGTATCTACCTGCCCACCGATGCAGGCGGGCCGCCGGTCAAGCCACAGATTGGTCAGGGCATCATCAAGATTGTCTCCGGCGCGGAACCGCCTCAAATCAACGCGGACACGGTGGTTCGCATCGCGGTTACCATCAACAACCCGACGCCCTATCCCATCACCTTCTCGGCACCGAACGAGGTGGTCAGGGTCGAGGTGCCGTCCGTGCTCGGAAACCGCGTGGATTATCAGGGAAATGCCAGCGTCACCCCGCCCGGCAGCACCATCGTCAGCGAACCTGCTCCTTTCGGTACCGGCACCATCATCTGGGACCCGGGCGTGGTGGGGCCGGGCTCCTGGGCACAGCTCGAGTACGACGTGCGCGTCCGGCCGCGGCCGCCGCCGGGCAGCGCCCGGGAGATCATCACCGGAACACCCACATCCAACGGCACCACGTTCAGGTACGTGGACGAGACCGGCGCGGCCATCCACACCCTGGGTCCCCTGTGCGAGCTGGCCGTGACCGCCGGTGTGTCCCTCGCGACCCGCGCGGTGGTCGACGACCTGCGTGCTTACGGCACGCGGCGCGGCGTGATGGTGGAATGGACGACCCTCGCCGAGCACGGCACGGTGGGCTTCCACCTGTTGCGTCTGAACGCGGAAAGCGGTGAGTACGAGCGGGTCAACGACCGGCTGCTGCCGGGACTGCTGCATTCACGAAACGGCGGCACCTATCGGTATCGCGACGCCCGGGCCGATGTCGGTGAGATGCATACCTACAAGCTGGTCGAGGTGGAAGCCAACGGAAATCGACTCGAATACGGCCCCTATCCCGTCATCGTGGCCAAGAATCGGAAGCGCGCTGGCGGGTGGTCCAGGTCTACCGCGGATGCGCCCCTCGCCAACCTCGAGCGCGCCCCGCGAGCGCGGCCGGGGTATCAG
>Ga0255058_10000385_pt1 | contig 26425 bp, 23 predicted proteins | sample Cases_109_9_MG_FD_188637 | JGI IMG/M metagenome (GOLD analysis project Ga0255058, IMG submission 188637) | Seawater microbial communities from Amundsen Gulf, Northwest Territories, Canada - Cases_109_9 | ecosystem: Environmental > Aquatic > Marine > Gulf | place: Canada: Northwest Territories... | reverse complement strand
AACCTGAACCTGAACCCGAACCTGAACCTGAACCTGAACCCGAGCCCGAGCCCGAGCCCGAACCCGAGCCCGAACCCGAGCCTGAACCCGAGCCTGAACCCGAGCCCGAGCCTGAACCCGAGCCCGAGCCTGAACCCAAACCCGAACCTGAACCCAGACCCGAACCCGAACCCGCATCTCCGCCGCCCACGCCGACGGCCGAGGTGCAGACGTTGCGTGGTGCCGAGGCGCGCCAGGAGTTTGCGCGAGTCGACGCCGAGCTGCTTGAAGACCTGCTGAACGCGGCTGGTGAGATCAGCATTTATCACTCGCGCCTTAGCCAGCAGGTCAACACCTTCGAGTTCAACGTCGAAGAGCTGGAGCAAACAATTTTGCGTTTGCGCGAGCAATTGAGAAAACTCGATATCGAAACCGAAGCGCAGATCATTCACAGTCACCAGGACACACTCTCTGCGCGTGACTTCGATCCCCTCGAACTCGATCGATATTCGAACCTGCAACAACTGTCGCGCGCGTTGGCGGAGTCGGCCAGCGACCTGACGAGTCTCAAGGACATGTTGAATGCCGTAACGACCGAGGCCGATGGATTGCTCGTGCAGCAGTCCCGCGTAACCGCGGAGTTGCAGGACGGCTTGATGCGAACACGCATGGTGCCCTTCGAAAGACATGTCGGTCGCTTGACACGGCTGGTCAGGCAGGCCTCGGACGAAGCCGGCAAACGTGCCGAGCTTGCCGTTGAGGGTGCTTCCGGCGAACTCGACCGACTGGTTCTCGACAAGATGTTGCCGCCGATTGAGCATATGCTGCGCAACGCCATCGTGCATGGCCTCGAAAAACCGAAAGCCCGCCAGGCGATCGACAAGCCCGCCGTTGGCCGCATCACCATTCGTCTGCGTCGTGAAGGATCCGAGATGGTCATTGACGTCGCTGACGATGGTGGCGGCCTTGATGTCGACGCCATTCGCCGCAAAGCGTATGAGCTCGACATGCTGACGCCGGATACGCAGGTGACGGACGACGAAATCATGGACCTGATCCTGACGCCGGGTTTCTCGACAGCGGCCAAAGTCACTCAGTCGGCGGGTCGCGGCGTCGGCATGGACGTCGTCGCCAACGAAGTGAAAAAACTGGGCGGCTCATTGCGAATTTCGTCGGTAACCGGGCAGGGTACGAATTTCACGGTGCGTTTGCCGTTCACGCTCGCGATAACACAGGCGTTGATTGTCCGCACTGGTGACGAGATTTACGCGCTGCCGCTGCCATCGGTTGAAGGCGTCGCGCGCATTCCACGCGCCGAGCTTGAGACCTTGCTCAGCCAACCTGGGCCGACCTATGAGTATGGCGAAGAAACTTACAAATTCCGCCATCTCGGTATGTACCTCGGCGGTCAGGCAGCGGAACTGCCGGAAGACGAACCCCACGTGCCCGTAATCCTGGTCCGCGCCGGGGAATATTCGGCTGCATTGTTGACCGATGAAATGCTGGCGAGCCGGGAAATTGTCGTGAAGACGGTTGGACCACAATTGGCGGGTATCCGTGGTGTCTCCGGGGCGACGATCCTCGGCGACGGGCGCATCGTGTTAATTCTCGACATCAATGCCCTGGTGCGCACTGGCGCACCTGTCGTCGAACTCAAGAAAGCGGCGCCGACCCCGACCGACACGCGGCCTTTGGTGCTGGTTGTTGACGACTCGATAACCGTTCGCCGCGTGACCGAAAAATTCCTGCAACGCAATGGCATGCGTGCGCTTACCGCCAAAGATGGACTCGATGCTATCAGCGTCATGCGGGACACCAAACCGGACATCATCCTGCTCGATATCGAGATGCCGCGAATGGATGGCTATGAATTCGCTTCACATGTTCGTAATGATGATCGCGTCGCCGATGTGCCGATCATCATGATCACATCACGCGTCGGCGACAAACATCGGGCGCGCGCCATCGAGCTCGGCGTCAATGACTATCTTGGCAAGCCTTATCAGGACGCCCAGTTGCTCGAGGCTATTCGACGTCAGTTTGACGAAATAGGAATTACGCTGTCGTGACCGATGCAGCCGAAGAGCTCTACAGCCTCTTGGTGCCGTTGACCGAAGACCGGCTTATCGTGCCGCGTGCCTGTGTTGCCGAAGTCGTTCGATATTCCGAACCCGATGCCGAGGAAGGTGCGCACGCGTGGATGCTCGGCACGGTTAATTGGAATGGTCGCCAGCTCCCAGTCGTATCGTATGAGGGCGCGCTCGGCAAAGACGTTCCCGCTGCAACGGGTCGCACACGTATTGTCGTGTTCCTGGCAAGTACCGGACAATTGAGGACCGGCTATTTCGGTGTGCTGACGCAGGGCTTCCCACAACTTGTCCGGGTGAATCGCGATGTTCTGAAACTCGAGGCAACCGACGGCTGGCCGGACGATGCACCCGTGTTGTGCCGCGTGAAGATGATTAACGAATTTCCGCTGATCCCCGACCTCGAGAAGCTCGAGCTCATGCTGGCGCGCGAATCTTTACAAGCGTAAGGTCAAAAAGGTGTCAAAAAAGGTGTCACAAAAAAAGGTGTCAGATTTATTTATCTAACAAAAAGGATAAATAAATCTGACACCTTTTTTGTGGCAGCCCGCGACTTCAGCTCTTGTTGCGGCTCGCGTAGCCTAGTTGCAGTTCGCCTGTCATCCGCTCGATCATTTGCGCGGCATTGCTGCCGTGCGGGTTGAGCTTGAGCGATACGCGATAGTATCGCAGGGCCGTTGCGTGATCGCCTTTGGTCATGATGGCCTCAGCGAGCGAATCCCAGGCGTTGGCCGATAATGGGAACGTTTGGGTATTCAGGTCAAAAACCTTGATGGCCGCCTCGATCTCGCCATTGGCGAGAAGCTCGTAACCCATAGCATCAACCGAGGATTCCACGATGTCCGCCGCCGGCCTGCCATAATCGCCCATGGCGCGAAACGCGGAGGTGATCCTCGCCGGATCTTGTGTAGCGAAGGCGGCAGCCAGGTGGCCCATGACTTCGGCCTGAGGCGCATGTACCGGCGCCGAATATACGTTTCCGGCACAGACGGCGAGAGTCGTCAGGGCGAACGCCAGTCGTAATCGATTCATGTCATTGCTCCCCAAAAGGTGGCTTATATTCGATTAGATGCGCCTCGCGCCCAAATGGTTTCAATCAGTGCGAAAATGCGCCGATGGCTGCGCCCGCCTGCAGTTCACCCTCGATAGTATCGGCGTCGGATTCTGATATCCCAAGCGAGTCCCGCAGCCGAACGAGCAGCGCGCGCTCCTTCTCCGAGATGCCGCCTTCGTAGTGTGCCTCGGCTACCGCTTCCTCGTAGACCTGCATCTTGCGAAACGCAGTGTATTCGGGGGTGTTCTTTGTGTTGGGCATCGCCACGCTGGCGACGCCTTCGGCAAAGCGTTGCAGCGGCGCCAGGAAAAACACGACGAGCGCGGCTGCCAGCAGGCCGGCAAAGTTGCCCAGTTCGGCCGACAGGAAACGGTCCGCCCCTTCGGAAATCAAAAATATTAGCGTCACAAAGATCGTCGCAAGCGTCGATTGTTTTATCGTCCAGCGGATACGCAGGTCGATGTCGAAGAGATGCGCGCGCAGGATGCCGTAGGCAATGAGGGGTACAGCAAAGAGCGTGCCGCTCACATAGAAGATGTAGGCTGCGCTCGTCGCTTGCTCGTCAACAATCGCATATTCCCCCATCCGTATCATCCAAATGGCGAACCCGTAGACAAAGGCCCAGCAGACGTCCCGGATTCCGAAGGCGATGGCAAAAGCTCGGGCGCGGACGCGAGCCGCACCGGCCGCTACATACCAGGCGTGAATCGAGGCCACCAGCGCGTATCCAAAAAGCACCGAAAGCATCAGGTAGAGCAGCGTGGCGCCGAACTCCAGTGGCGTCAGCAGGGCGGCAAAGAACAACGCGAGCGAGCCGCCCGCGAGACCAATGCGCATGCGTTTGCCGGAGAAGGGACGCGTTAGTTTTGTCTGCAGGGCCGCGGCGAGAAAGGGTGGATAGAGCGCGAGCATCGCGCAGTCGCCAAGCGTGTGTACGATTTGCTCTGCCTGGAACCAAACCGGATACGCGCTATGAGCAAGGACTGCCGGACTCAATAACGTGTCAATGAAACCCGTCGATGCGAGGGTCACGCCCTCGATGACAAGCAGGAGTGCGAGTTTGCGTGCCACGCTGCCAGCGGTGCCAACGCGGTAGAGCACGACCGTCAGGGCGCAGCACATTGCGGATGCGATGAGACCTAAAATCGCGACAGCGTGGGCCTGTGACATTGGCTGATTCTATATTATGTGTCGATCCAGATCCGCTTTGGGGTGACCTACCGATCTTACAGATCACCCCAACAGGATTGGGCGATCGTAATTGCCGCCAGTGCGGCCGTTTCCGTTCTCAGGATACGGGGCCCCAGGGCGACGGCCTGGAAGCCGGCAACGTCGGCGTCCTCGTACTCGCGTTCGCTGAATCCGCCTTCCGGTCCGATGAGCAGGCAGACCTTGATCGCGGGGGCGTCGATCGATGCGAGAGCCATCGTTGCATCGGGTTTCAGGATCAATTCCGTGCTGTCCGATGAATCTGTCGCGCCGAGCCAGCTATTGAGTGGCAAGGGTGTGTCAATGAGTGGCGGGTGCGTGCGCCCGGATTGTTCACTGGCACTTTCGGCAATATGCTGCCAGTGCTTCCTGCGCTTTTCGGCGCGCTGGCGATCGAGTTTGGCGACGCCGTGATTGCTCAGCACCGGCGTGATGCGTTTCACGCCGAGTTCAGTCGCTTTCTGCACGACGAAGCCCATTCGCTCGCCCCGCGAGATTCCCTGTACGAGATGAATCTTGAGCGGAGACTCGGTCGCGGTTTCAGTGCGGCTACCGACTCTCAAGGTCGCGCTGTTCTTGCTGATCCGTTCGATCGTTGCCGACCACTCTCCGCTATCGGCGTTGAATACCTGCAACGGGTCGCCGACCCGCAAACGCAGCACGCGACCCAGGTAGCGAGCTTGCTCATCCTGCAAAACGAGTTCCGAATCGTTGCTCAACGCGCCGGAAACAAATAGCCTCGTACTCATGTCATCGAAATCATGCCTGATCGGCCAGCGCTATGCCCGCCAAATTCAACATTGATATCAGCCGCGGACTGCTGCGCCAGGCGCGGCAAGTGCCGAGCGGCAACTGCGATGCGCGACCCGAAGATTGCGAGCCGCAGCTTATTGTGTTGCACGGGATAAGTTTGCCACCGGGGCAATTTGGCGGCCCGGAGATCGAAGCATTGTTTACCAATTGCCTCGACTGGGAAGCGCACCCGTACTTTGCCGAGATTCGCGGACTCGAAGTCTCGGCGCATTTGCTGCTACGGCGCGATGGCGAACTGATTCAGTTTGTGCCGTTCACGCACCGTGCCTGGCATGCCGGTGAGTCCACTTTTCGTGGGCGCTCACGTTGCAATGATTTTTCAATCGGAATCGAGCTGGAAGGGCAAGACGAAACGCCTTACGACGACCGGCAGTACGACGTATTGACTGATGTCGTGCAGGCCTTGCTAGTATCGTATCCGCGCATTTCGAGTCGTGAACTGGCCGCCCACAGTGACATCACCGGCGGGCGGAAAACCGACCCGGGTCCTGCTTTCGATTGGCTGCGACTGTATGATGGACTGGGCAATGCCTCTGGCAGCTAGATAAGAACCGAATGAACCTGATTGCACTTCTCGTTGGCCTGATCGTCGAGCGACTGGCGACACGCGTCTTTCACTGGCGGCGCATGCGCTGGATGGATCGCATCATTGATGCGGGTTTTCGTGCCGTCGCGGGTTTCGCCAACTGGCCGGCGTTAATACCGGTCGTGCTGCTCGCACTTTTGCTGGCATTGCCAGTCTTTATCGTGATCTTTGCGCTCGGCGATGCCTTGCTCGGTTTTCCCTACCTGTTTTTAGCCATCGTCGTATTGTTTTTCTCCCTCGGGCCGAGGGACATCGGTGAGGACGTCAACGAGTACTGTGCGGCGCTCGGCGACGCTGACGACGAGGCCATTCAACATAGCGCGACGGCTATCATCGAAGGTTTTGTCCCCGCAGACGCGCAGGAACGTATCCATTGTGTTGAGTCCGCGGTATTCGTGCAGGCCAATAATCGTCTGTTCGCCGTCATTTTCTGGTTTGTTGCGCTCGGACCATTGGGACCCCTCGGTGCGTGGGGATACCGTGTGACGGATCTTATTCGGCGTCGTGCGGTTTTCAATGCCGTGCGGGATGATGAGGAGGACGGCAATTCGGCGCGCGTGCTGGATGCCGCTGAAATGTTGCACGGCTGGATCGCCTGGATTCCGGCGCGGCTGACGGCAGTGGGCTACGGCATCGCGGGCCATTTCGATGGCGCGCTGGCGGCATGGCGAACGCAGCAAACACCGGCACCGACGTCCACGTCGGAAGCGAGCGAAATGTTGCTGGCTCGTGTCGGTGTCGGTGCGCTTGCGTTGCGCGACCAGGACGATGAAGAGCTACCCGATCGCGGCGTGCGCGGCGCCTCTGCCGCAAACGCGCTTGTATTCCGATTGCTGTTTATTTGGGCGGTCGTCATCGCCGCTCTGACGCTTTACGGTTGGAGTGTGTGAGAAGTATTTGCGCTGCCGTCGCGACGGTCGCGTGTTTTTGCTCCTGCAGCCCCGCCGAGCAGCCCACCACTGATTCCAGCGATGCGAAGCGAATCGTTACGCTCGCCCCGCATCTCACCGAACTCGTATTCGCGGCGGGCGCAAGCGAGTTGCTGGTGGGGGTAAGCGCCTATTCGGACTTTCCACGAGCGGCGAGGGATTTGCCGGTCGTCAGCGACGCATTTACGGTGGACCAGGAGCAACTCGCCCTGTTAAAACCAGACTTGTTGCTCGCCTGGCAGAGCGGTACGCCGCAGCATGTGATTGACGGGTTGCGCGCGGCCGGATTCAATGTTGCGGCCATTCGGACGCGCGGGCTCGATGATGTCGCAACGGCGTTGTTACGTATCGGTGAACTCAGCGGGCACGCAAATCAAGCGAGCGCCGCGGCGAAGTATTTTCGCGGATCAATGGCACGTCTTCGCGAACAATATGCCGCGGAGGCCGATATTTCGGTGTTCTACCAGGTTTCCGCGCGCCCCCTGTATACGATCAATCGGGAACACTTCATTGGCGAGATACTGAGCCTGTGCGGAGGCCGCAATATCTTTGCCGACCTGTCCGATTTTGCGCCGTCGGTCAGCGTTGAAGCCGTGCTTGACCGGAACCCCGAGGTATTGCTGGCGGCCAGCGACAGCAGTGACTCGCCGTTTGCCGACTGGCAGCGATGGGACAAGCTTGCGGCTAACCGCTACGGCAATCATTTCACCATAGAGTCTGCGGAGATCGCCCGGCCGACGCCACGATTGCTCATGGCAGCCGCAAAAATTTGTGACTCACTGCTCATCGCGCGGCAGAACCGGGAGGCGGCCGGTGGATGAGCCGACATTGCGAGCCGCGGTGGGAGAGGACATGGCTCTCGCCAGGCAATTGCTGTCCGAAGCCGGTTTGCCGATCGGGGATCTTGCCGTGGAGCGCCTCGCCCTGGTCGCGGAGCAGAACGGTGCAGTGGCCGGCCTGATCGGGTTGGAACGATTCGATGGGCTGGGATTGTTGCGCTCACTCGTCGTATCGAAAGATCACCGGCGTGGCGGGCTTGGTAAATCGCTCGTAGGGGCGCTCGAACGACTGGCGCTGGACAGCAACGTGACCGAGTTGTGGTTGTTGACGATCGATGCCGACGCCTGGTTTGCGCGCCTCGGCTACGAAGTCCAGGCGCGCGAACTGGCGCCAGTCGAGATTCGCGCGACCGAAGAGTTTTCGAGTTTATGCCCGGACGATGCCGTGCTCATGCGGAAAATACTGACGAACTAGCGCTCGCGCTTCCAGAGAACCTCTTCGCCCGTCTCGATGCGCGACAGCACGCGCGCGATAACAAACAGCAAGTCCGACAGACGATTGAGGTACTGAATAACTTCAGGCCGCACCGATTCCTTGCCCGCGAGCGTATTGCTGCGACGCTCGGCCCGCCGCACCACGGTACGCGCGAGGTGACAGGCCGCGGCCGCCTCACCGCCGCCCGGGAGTATGAAATCCTTGAGCGGCGGGAGGTCTTTGTTGAAGCTATCGAGTTGGTTCTCGAGTCGTTCGACGAAAGCCTGTGTCACGGCAACGTGCCCCGGAATGCAAAGTTCTCCACCGAGCTCAAACAGGTCGTGTTGCACATCGATCAGGCATTCGCGAATTTCGGGTGGCACCGACGTTACGCTGAGTACGACGCCGATGGCGCTATTCGCCTCGTCGACGGTCCCAAAGGCCTCAACGCGGGCACAGTCCTTTGCAACGCGACTGCCGTCGCCGAGTCCGGTGGTGCCATCGTCGCCCGTGCGTGTGTATATCTTGCTGAGTCGATTCCCCATGAACTGCTCGCCTCCGTCGCCTGGCCTACTTCCAGCCGTATTTTAGCTCGATGAAGCCACTGCGTTCCTGCATTCGAAAGTCGGCCGCTGTCTGATACTCCTTGTCGAACAGGTTCTCAATGCGGGCGTTAAGCTGCCATGACATGCCCAATTGCAATTGCGCCGTCAGGTTTGCGATAGCATAGCTGTCCAGTTTGCGACCGCCGAAGTCCTCGCGATCGCCGCTCGCCAGTACCGATACGCCGAGCCGATGACGACCGATGTTCTGCGCATAGCTGATGCTTGCACTCCGCTCGGCGCGGCGCAGAAGTCGCGCGCCCGTCGTTGCATTGTCCGCTTTCTGGCTGACCAGCTCGGTGCGTAGCGTGAACGAATCGCCGGCGTACTCGTACCCCAGCTGGACGCCGCGAATTTCCGCCTTGCCGACGTTCATGAGTGTGAATGTTGTGAAATCGAATTCGATGAGGTCTTCGATATCGTTGCTATAAGCCTCGATGTCGATTCGATGCCGATTGCCCGCCGCGTAGCGGAGTCCAATCTGCACATTGTCCGCCAACTCAGGATCGAGATTCGGGTTGCCGCCAAAGCCGAAGCGATCCGTTGCATCCGGTGCGCGAAACGCGTGGCCAAGACCGGCGTTCAGGGTCCAGTCGCCGCTCAGGTCAAATGCGTATTCGGCGTTCCATGTCGTCTGATTACCGAAGGCCTCATAGTTGGTCAACCGAAGCGCGAGAAAGGCGCTATGGCGGCCGTAGTTGAGCTGGTCCTGCACGAATACGGCGCGAACCTCGGTATCTTCGTCAAAAGCGGAGCCGAAGGACAGGCTGCGCGCATTCTCGTCAACGAGGTAGAGGCCACCCGCAAGCGTGTGATTATCAAGTGCATGCGTGTACTGCCAGTCGAGACTTGCACGATTCGACTCGACGAAGTCCGGTGACTGCATCTCCTGGGTCTGATTTGTCATGTACGACAAAATGAGTTTGCCCGCGCCGCGTTCGGAGAACCGGCTGTCGACTTGCAGCGCGGTCACTGAATTTTCGAAGTCCTGGTCGACCGGACTCAGGAAAAAATCCAGGTATTCGACGTTACCCTCGGCACGCCAGTGGCGAACGCTGAACTCGCTCGAAGCAAATTCCCTGGCTGCGAAAAGGTTCAGCGACATGTTGTCGTAGCCACGTTCAATGTCGGAATCCGTGCGCGGCGCGTAACCATCCGTGTCCTGCCAGTTCAGCGTCACGCCAATTTCGCCGCTGTCACCCCGGGTCCCGCCCGAGACCAGCCCAGAACGCGAATTGAAACTGCCGCCACCGACGCTTGCTTCCGCGTACGGGCTGTCGGCGCGACGCGTGATGATGTTAATGACGCCCCCAATGGCGTCCGTGCCGAACAATGCCGAGCGGGCACCCTTGACGATCTCTACTCGCTCGATTGTCTCCGGCGCGATGTGCTGAATCGCAGCGCCGCCGATGGTGCCGGGATTAATGCGTACGCCATCGATCAGGACGAGAGTGTGATTACTCTCGGTGCCGCGCAAAAACATCGATGTCGCTTGTCCCGGGCCGCCGTTGCGACCAATGTCGATACCGGCTTCGAATCGCAGCAGCTCAGCGAGGTCCGTCGCCAGGGACAATTCAATGTCGTCTCGCGTAATCACTTTTGCCGGGACAATGGCGTCGTCAAGCAGGATTTCGGTGCGCGTCGCCGTCACGATAATCGTGTCGTTCGCGGATATGTCGGCCGCTTGTACTGATTGAATAGCGAGTGTCGCCATGGCAATGGCGAGTGAGTAGCAGATTGTGTTCATGAGTTCCCCAATGCGTGCCGCCCGCACGCGCGTTCATTAACGATCCGGAACGATGCGTTGGGGCCTGGGGTGATCGGGACACGATCGCCCGAACCTGCGCCCGCCGCGCCGTTCGTGTGCACATCGGGCCGGTCTCCGGGCTTACGAGCGGATTGCATCCTACCCTGGCGCCTTCCCGCGAATCATGAATCCGATTCGCAGTGGCTCCGTACGTTTGCACCGTGCGGGGGCCAGGGTATTAACTCGATCACCGTTGCGGGGGCAGCGCCGGATTGGCGTGTCACATCGCGCCCATTGCGTGATGTGTCGCGCGTCACCGGCTTCCCGTTCACCTGCACATGCCTGTACAGGTTCACCAGATGAGCGACGTACGATAGGCAGCAGCAAAAGCCCTGTCAAGCCGAGCCGGACGGAGCCGGTCCTGTGTCTTGTTTCTCAGGGAGGATGTCGCCATAGTTCAGCGGTCTCGCCCACGCGCAACAGGAAGATCAGTGGACACGTTCGATCCAAGCCAGGCGTCAGAGCACCTGAATGTCGCACTCGACGCAGCACGGATTGCAGCCGAAATCAGTCGCAGTTATTACACCGGCAATTTCACAGTAAGCACCAAGGCGGATCGCACGCCTGTCACGCAGGCGGACGTCGAATGCGAGGCAGCAATAAGCGCGGCGATCCTGCAGCGATTTCCCGAGCATGGTTTTTTCGGTGAGGAGACCGGCCGCACGCGGCAGGATGCCGATTACCTGTGGCTCGTGGACCCGATCGACGGCACCAAAGGCTTTGTTCGCCAGTACCCGTTTTTTTCGACGCAAATTGCTTTAATGCATCGGGGCGAAATCATCCTCGGTGTGTCGAGCGGCACGATGCTGGATGAGTTGGCCTGGGCCGAGAAAGGCAAGGGCGCATGGCTGAATGGCAAGCGCCTGGGCGTTAGCGCCATCGAGGATCCGGATCGGGCCGCGATATCCACGGGCAACCTGCAGTCACTGGCGCAAAGCGATGGCTGGTCGCGTCTTGGCAAGCTTGTCGCCCGGGCCGATCGCATTCGCGGTTACGGTGACTTTTACCACTACCATTTGCTGGCGTCGGGAAAAATTGAGGCTGTTATTGAATCGGACGTTAACATTCTCGATATTGCGGCGTTGTCAATCATTGTGAGTGAAGCGGGCGGTGTCTTCACGGACCTGAACGGAAACCCACCGGACCTGGAGGTTCGTTCCGTTCTCGCGGCCAATCCTGCGCTGCATGGGACCTACCTGGAGCAACTGCAGGGATTTGTTGACTAGGGTTGTACGGAGCCCGTTTCGCCTGCCGCGATGAACAGGCGCGTATTGCGCCAGTCGATTGCCTCCATCAGCGTGCCGTAAAGTGCTTCGAGGCGCGATTCGGTCAGAATGTCGTCGCAGGTTCCGAGTTCCCAGTGTCCATCTCCATACAAAAGCAGGCAACGATCGGCGAAACGCGAGGCGAGATTGACATCATGCAGGCTGGCAATTACGCAGGCGCCTTCATTGGCCGCGCCACGAAAGACCTGTAGCACGTCGAGCTGGTGCTGCGGGTCGAGGTGGTTGGTCGGCTCGTCAAGCAGGTAGACTTGCGGCGCCTGCGCAAGAATCTGGGCTACGGCAACGCGGCGCCGTTCTCCTCCCGACAGCGTCAACACATCTCGCGCCGCCAGGTCGTCCACATCCATTGTTCGTAATGCGTCTTGTGCGAGGTCCCGGTCATCCTGCGATTCCCAGCGCAGTCGGCCGATGTGCGGGTGCCGGCCAATAAGGGCCGTGTCCAGCACCGTCGAGGGAAAAATATCGTCAACGCTCTGCGGCAGCAGGGCGAGACGTTTGGCCACGTCCTGTCGCCGCATCGTGCCCATCTCCTCGCCGAGCAGCGAGACGCGGCCCCGAGTCGGGGCACGAAGCCCGGCCAGCGTCGACAGCGTCAGTGTTTTACCGGCGCCGTTGCGGCCCAATACCGCTACGAATTCGCCCCGTGCGAAGGAGGCGTCAAGGGCGGCGACAAGTTGCCGCCCAGGCACGTCCACACCGAGATCGTGGGTTGACAGCAAAATGTGATTTTCCGGCGGCATCGGCCGAGCGTACTTGAGCGGCCGGCAGAGAGAAAGTGCCGGGCCGGACCTGTTCGGCCAGTCCGATTGGGCCAGTGCTACTCGGTCAGGCCAATCTCATTTGCCGTGACCGGACCCACCCGGGCGAACGTCAGGTTTTGCGGAATTACCGCATCATTGACGGCGAGTGCGATACGGCCACCCATGATTTCCGCGTAGCGTTGTGGATAAAGTGGCGAGCGATCGGGTTCGGCCAGTCCGTCGGGCGCATGAGGCTGGCCCGAGCCGAGTTCGTATTTGTCACTCGCGCCGAGTGTGTGAAAAAACTCGTGCGCGATGATGACGTTGTTTCTGCCCTTGTGGCGGCGGCCCGTATAGGCGTTGACGACGCCAAACATGCCCTTCTGCATGCCAACCGAGTTTTCGAGCACGAAAACGTTTTCGTACTGGTGATAGCGAACGAATATGCTGACGTCGGGCTCGATGTCATCCTGATCATTAGTGATGCTGCCGACCCACCAGCGCATCTTCAGCGACCAGAGCATGACACTCAATACGCTCGAAGCGCCATCGAGCGATGGCGGCTGTTCCCCGATTGGCTCGCCAAGCTCGATTCGAACCGGGCGTGCAAGGTTCCTGCCGTAACGATCCGCCTCGCGGGCAACGAAGGACTCAATTTCCAGAAACGTCTGCAGATCCAGGCCGTCGATGTATCGACTCGTGGCCGCACTGCCATCGGCGTTTATCGGGTAGACCTTGACCCACAGGCTGTTGTCCCAGTCCGTGCTGCGCGCTTGTGACAGCCACGTGCTGACGGCGACAAAGAAAAGAATCGTCAGCAGAATGGATATGCGAATGGCTTTGAACATGCGTCAATTCGGCCAAAAAGCGCCGCCGTCGGCGATGACGGAGGTCAAGGATTTGGCAAACAGCTTCCGGCCGGACGCTAATTTGTGACGTCGGTTGGAATTTCCGGGGGGCGCCGGGCTGCCGTTGCCTGTTCGAACGCGTAGGCGATTTCGATCAGGCTCTTCTCGGAGAACGGCCGCCCGATAAACGACAGGCCAATCGGAAGGTCTGCAACGAAACCGGCCGGGACCGTGATGCTTGGATAGCCCGAGACGGCAGCATACGAGGAGCTGCCGATATGGAAGCTGTCTCCGTTGGCGTGATCGATCATCCAGGCCGGGCTGTTTGTCACGGCGATCAGTGCGTCGAGTTCGTGTTCTGCGAGCGCGGCATCAATGCTCTTCTGACTGACTCGCTTGCTGGTCTCGAGCGCGGTGACATAGGCCCCATCATCCAGCGCACCGGACTCCTGTGCCAGGAGCATGCGCTCCTGACCGAAAAATGGCATGACGGTGTCGCTGTGTTCGTCGTTGAACGCGATGATCTGCTCGAGCGTATCGAATGGCGCGTCCGAACGCTCGAAATAGGCCGCTATGTCGGCCTTGAATTCGTAGGATAGAACCGTGGTCTCCGCCTGCCGGACGCCGCTCATGTCGATGGTCAGGTTGTCGACCACCTCGGCACCCTGCTCACGTATCGCAGCGAGGCTATCCGCGAGCAGTTGCTCGACGCCGGGATTGCTGCCCGCGCCATAATGTGAGCGAATAACGCCGATGCGTTTGCCGCTGAGGCCATCGGCAGCCAGATTCGCGGCATAGTTGATTGTGGCCGAAGGCGCCTTCGCCGTTGCATCGTCCTCTGGATCGGTGCCCGTCATCGCCGACAACAAAAAAGCGGCGTCGCGAACCGTGCGCGCCATCGGGCCGGCTGTGTCCTGGCTGTGTGCCAGCGGAACGATGCCACTACGACTGACGAGGCCAACGGTCGGCTTGATGCCGACGATGCCATTAATGCCTGACGGGCAGACGACCGAACCGTCTGTTTCGGTGCCGATCGCAACAACGGTCAGGTTGGCGGCGACGGCGACGGCGGAGCCACTCGAGGAACCACACGGCGAGCGCAGCGCATCATAGGGATTGCGTGTTTGGCCGCCAAGGCTGCTCCAGCCGCTGGACGAGCGTGTCGAGCGAAAGTTGGCCCACTCACTGAGGTTCGCCTTGCCGAGTATGATGGCGCCGGCGTCCCGCAAGCGACTGACCAGGAAGGCATCCTCGGGCGGAATGTGCTCGGCCAGAGCAAGCGAGCCTGCGGTCGTGTGCATCTTGTCGGCTGTGTCGATGTTCGCTTTGAGAACAACAGGTATGCCGTGCAGGGGTCCACGCGGCCCTGATTCCCGCCACTCCTCGTCGAGCGCCCGAGCCGTCATCAACGCGTCCGGATTCAACTCGATAATCGCATGTAGTTTCGGACCATTGCGATCCAGCGCATCGATACGATCGAGATACCAATGCACCAGTTGCTCAGATCGCAGTTCGCCGCGCTGCATCTGATCGTGCAGATCGGCAATGCCTGCTTCGGTGAAACTGTCGGGCTGGTTGCTGCAAGCGCCGAGGAGCATCGCGGCGGCGACCGCAATCCCGTGGTGTGCCCGTGGTATTTCTCTTCCCCCGATCATCTCCACTGAGATTACGGCCCGGGGGTGGCGGCCGCAAGCGGCGATTTAACCCGCTTTTTTGAATTGCAAAATAAACCGATCCGTCTTGCCACGAATCTCCGGGTCGAAGACGTTCTTGCTGTAGTCATCGTTCAGGTTGCGTAGCAAGTTACTCTTGCCGATGCAAACGAAGCCCGCTGCCTCCATATCCGCGATAACGATCTGCGGATCGATACGGTGCACGGTGCCACCGGTCTCGCGCGGTGCGCCGGCCTCGGCGTAATGGTCCACGATCCCGACAAAGCCATCGTCCTTGAGTCCCTTGTGAAGTTCCGCGAGCAATTTCGGCACGTCAATCTTGTCCCAGCCGCTTTTGGGATTTGCAAAGTAGGTGTCGTGATACGCCAACACGAGCAGGATGGCGTCGAACTCCGATTCATCGAGCTGTAATTCATTATTCTCAGCCATGAGAACGTCGACATTGGGCAGACGTCCCGCCGCGTGCCGCAGCGCAAATTCCTCGCCGACGAAATTGAGATATGCCTCGTTCGAATGCGAAACGACATGGCCGTTGTCGCCCACGACATGCGACAGGATCTCCGTGTAGTAGCCGCCACCGGCAAACAAATCGAGCACGGCCATGCCGCGACCCACGCCCAGGAAGTCGAGAACCTGATCGGGCTTGCGGCCCGCGTCGCGCGCGTAGTCAGCTTCGAGACGGGACGGACTTGCCAGCGCGGCGGCGTAATTCACAGGCTCCGTTGCAACCACCACCCCGGATGCACTTTCGTCACCGGCTGGATCCTGGCTACACGCGGCCAGAACGAGTGTGAGTGCGAGCAGGGTCGAGTTCGTTTTCATTGTTGCTGGTCCGTAATAAAAGATGAGTCTTGTGACTCGGCGGGTGTCCCAAAGTGCCGTGGATTTTACTCTTTTTGCCCGGCGCGATTTTTCCGGCGGGCAATAAAAAGCCCCGCGGCGTGAGCGGCGGGGCTAAATCTCTCTTTTTTATTATCAAAAGAGGTAACTGCGAATTAAGCGGCCGGATACAGATGCATTATTATTATTGGATCTGGATCTTCTTTTTTTTGTAGTTATTTTTCTTCTGGCGTCTAAATCCTGTACTGCTCCGTTTTGCGCCAACTTGTGCAGTTACACTTCGCTTGGGCAGAGTTATCAAAGCAAGACCTGTGCCAACCAGGACGGACCGCGACGGATATCAAGCGCTTAGCGCGTCGCCAAACACCGACAACCGACCGAGCGCTCCAATATTGTTGGCAAATTGTAAAAAAAATCGACGTTTTTGTTACGCCGCACATTAAGCCGCTAAGCAAGATCCGTCGATAATTGCTTGAAAACTCGGCAATTTGTAGGGGAAAAACGCAAACAGGCCCCTTGACGGCCAATGTTCGTTCGCCGTGCTTATGTCGAATGACTGTTTCGACCCGTACGCGACCGTCGAAAGTGCGCAAAGTGTCAAATTATTCGACGGTTTGGGCTTGCCGGGCTTGAGCGGCCCGGTCGACGAGACCCGAAACGCTGAAGAATCGACCGTTTCTTACGACAGCGATGATATTGATCGCGTCACCAATATTTGCCAGTGGGTCGCCGTCGATGAGCAACAGGTCGGCCGCGGCGCCGGTCGCGATACGCCCCAATCTGCGGCCCATTCCCAACGCGTCGGCGGCGTTCACCCCGGCGGCTTTGAGCGCTTGCTCTGCGTTGAGGCCGGCTTTGATCAGTCCACGAAATTCCGCGTGCAATGCGATGCCGGGCGGCAATCCGTTTGGCCGGCTGCCGAGCACGATTGTTGTGGCGGCGGCAGTCAAGTCAGGCGAGCGGCCGAATCGCCGCGTCAACCTCATTGGCGCCGATATCGCCGCTGCCAGTCGCGTTCTCAAAAGCTCGTCGATACCCGGCGTCGCAACGTCGGCGATACCGGACACGAGCGTGATGACATTCGAACCCCGCGCCAGTTGCACGTCCTGATAGCTGATGCCCGCGGGCGATGCCGGCATTGTCTGCGTGCCAAGCAACAATGCTGCGCCCGCACCCAGTCCCACCTGCCAGCTGTCGGCCAGCACGGCGACACCCTGTGATTGCCAGTCGCGCACGGCATTTCGTTGCTCGATGCCGGCGCTCATATCGCCACTAATAGTGACCAACCAGGGCAAGCCTGGGTTCGTGCCAGCATCCTGCATTGATTTTGCCGCAAGCACTCTTGGCCCCGGAACATCCTTGCCCGACCAAACGGCATCGAGCGCCTCGACCTGCTCATGTTCAGTAACCAGGGTTGTCACGCCAAGGCCGAGTAGCAAAGGTCCGAGCGACTCATCGACATCGTCGGGTAGCTTGCCGTAGGCGTCGATGAATCCCGGTATGACGGTAATGTCACCGAGGTCGATGACGATCACGCCCGCGCGGTCCTGACGATCCTCCACGGCGGCAATATGGCCGCCCTCAATGACAATATCGGCGCTGTTGCGATAGGTGTCACCGACGCCGTCGAACAAACGCCCGGCGCGAATAACCATCATGCCAGGCGGTTCTTCGATCGCCGGCAACTCCCGGGCGGCGGTTTCCGTGTCTCCGTAAGCTTCGGGCTTGCCGACAGCGGCCCGAAACGGGACGTTGCTCGAGGTCCACGAGTCAAATCGTCGTCTCCGGATTTGACCATTCGTTGTGTACAGAAACTGCTGGCGGTCCAGCCACGCAATCGGCGCGACAAAAAAGTCCTCGTCATCGATCAACGGCCGGTCCAGCACGGGATTCGAGAGTATGAGCATACGAACCGACCATCCGTCGGCGGCCTCACGCATGTACGTGACCAAGCTGCCGTCTGGCCGCCAGGACGGTGCAGACAGACGCGCTTCCGATGTCAAAAGTACCCTGTCGGGCTGGCCGTGGCTTCTTAACATCAGCGACCACTGTCCCGCGTTTTCATGTACATAGATCAAATCGCGGCCGTCGTCGGACCAGGCCGGATCCGTCTCATCGCCGGGCAGGTCGCTCAGCCGCCATGCAAGTCTCGTCAACAGATCGATTTCCCATAGATCGAAGCCGTCGCCACCGCGATCTGACGAAAAAATGATTCGCCGGCCACCCGGGTGCCAGTCGGGGTGCTGATCGAAGTGGCGCCGGTTGCCAAGGCGTTCGCCGCGATCCGCGACGACATCGTGCAACCACAATTCGTCTCCGGCCACGCCGCTGGCCTGGTATACAAGAGTGTCGGCGGTTGGTGACCAGCGCGGCCGTTGCGCCGGCCGCAAACCGGCCTGCAATGCGCTGGCATCGCCACCGTCAACGGGAAGAATCCAAATGCCACCTAACAAGTCGAATGCCGCGCGCCCGTCCCGGCTGACATCGACACTGATGTTGGTGCCTTCGGTGAGGTAGACCTCGGAGTTGGCGCCCGCGGTGGCAAGAAGCGCCAGGATCGCGAGGCTAGCTCGCACAGTCGACCGTAACGGACACGATTTCGCCGCTATCGACATCGAGGGTGACTTGAATCGGCCGGCAGCAGACCTGGCAGTCTTCAATGTATTGCTGAGATCCTGCGGAGACATCGAGCAGGATTGTGATTGATTCCGAGCAAAACGGACACCCGATTTGCCGCTCCTCGAGCCACCGATTCATCTACGGCTGCAGGCGGGTGCCGGTCCACGCGGAGGGTTCGAATGCATGTGCGCCTTTTTTTCTTAACGTGCGCGTCCATTCGGCGCGGTCGTGAATGCGATCACTGCCTTCGACCCAGAGTTCAATGCGGGATGGCCAGATTCGAATACCGCCCCAGTGCGGTGGTCTGGCAATAGCGGGTCGCGCATCGTCGGCAACCGCCTGCAAATCATCGCTGACATCGGTTCCAAGTTCGCGGGCGCGATCACGAATCTGGGTTCTCAACGCTTGCCGTGAGGCAAGCGGAGCGCTTTGGTCGCTACCCCAGGCGCCAATCTTGCTGCCCCAGTCGCGGCTTGCGAAATACTCGTCGCTCTCATCCGGCGGCGAAAACACGGCATTGCCCTCGAGTTGAATTTGTCGACCCAGGGCATCCCAGTGAAAGCATGCGGCGACGCTGGGATTTGCTTGCAGGTCAACGACCTTTCTTGACCGGTAGTTGGTATAGAAAACGAGGTAGCCGGGATCGGCAACAAAGGATTTGCACAACACGACGCGGGCTGACGGTTGGCCGTCGTCCGCGACGGTCACCAGGGTCATCGAATTCGGGTTGCGTTGTACCGACTGCTCGCTTGCCTCCTGCAACCAGGCCTCAGCCCAGGTCATCGGGTCGTCGGGCAGATCGTCCGGTAAGGTTGCTGCAAGGTATGGATTTGCCAACGCCGCCTCCGCGGAGACATTTCAATGCCTGAAAACGCGGAGACTAACAGAGCATCCGCAAGGGTTCACCCGTGGAAAATGCATACGCCGCCCTCGCGGCGCGGGTCGGCGGCAACGTCGAAGCCGTCTTTCGCGCGAAAGCTCGCGGCGCCAACGCCGCCGAAGTACATATTGATCTCGGGGTAGATTTTCAATGGCAGGTCCGTGACCGGCAGGTCAAGGCCCGCCTCGGCCGCCAGGCGGTCCTCATCGCCGCTGGTATCTACATGCACGCGCGGAAATGCAACCGCCTCGCCCAGTGGCATGTCGAGTTGCAGTGCGTTGACGAGAAACTGGTGCAGGGCGGTGGTGATGCGGTCGGCACCGGGAGAGCCGATCGCAAGCACCTGCCCTTCGCGACAGGCGACGCTCGGCGCCATGTTTGACGGCAGGCGTGCGCCTACCGGGCCCGCGTCCAGTCCGCGACGGTTCAACTCGAGCTCGCCAAGGCAGTTGTTCAGCCATAAGCCTGTGCCTGCCGGCATTTCGCCTGAGCCGTATCCGGATGAGGCCGTGATTGCGCAGCCAAGGCCCTGATCGTCGACGGCCGAGGTATGTACTGTGGCAGCGGAGGTCCACGGTCCCGGCAATGCACCCTCACGGGCCGCCTTGAGTAATGTCTCGGCAACAGTGCCAACATCCTCGGCAAGGTCGAGATGCTGCTTGCGAAACTTCAGGCAGGCCTGCTGCACAGCAATGAGCCTTGCCGTCGCTGTGCTATCCCATGCGTCGAAGGCCTCGTTCGAGAACGCACTCAACATTGCCGACAACACGACGCCGCCGACCGCGGGAGGCGGGTTGGTTGCGATCGTCCATGAACCGACATCGGTGCGCAGGGACGGTCGTTCCTTCGCGCGGTAATGTTGCAGGTCAGCTGCGCCCAACATGCCGCCGGCCTCCTGCACGTGCGCGACCATCTTCTCGGCAAGATCGCCTTCGTAAAAGGCGCGGGCACCTTCCTCGGCGATCAGCGCGATGCTGTCGGACAGGTGTGGGACGATGATTGTCGAACCCGCAGCACGCAGTTTCTCGTCGTCATGCAATGCCGCATGGCCGTCTTCGCTGCGGCCGAATATGGGGTTGCCGGAATACTCCAGGTAGTAATGACAGGCGGACGACAGCGGGAACCCGTCCCGCGTTGCCCGGATTGCCGGGTCGAGGATGGCATGCCATTTTGCGCTGCCGAATCGTTTCCATGCGGACTCGACGGCGGCGAGTGAGCCGGGTACGCCAACGGTGCCTGTTCCAACCAGCGTCGTTATGCCGCCGCCGTATTCCATCGTGACGGATTCGACGCCCCGACCACGCTGTTCCTCGGCGACATTGCGCCCCGGTATTGCGACGTTGCCGTCGATGGTTACCGGATCAGACCCTGGCTTCCAGATTGTGACATAGGCGCCACCGGCGAGCGCGCAAACGCCTGGTTGCGTGTTCATCGTCAACATGGCAGCGGCGAGCGCGCAGTCAACAGCATTGCCGCCGCTTGCTGCGATTTCATAAGCGGCGTCAGCACCGAGCTGGGACGTCGTAGCGACGGCGACTCGAGTCATTGCAAGGTCGCGCGCGTCACGCCTGGACTTCCAACGCCAGGATCAGTAGTGAATGACTGTACGAATACTCTTGCCCTCGTGCATGAGATCGAAGGCCTTGTTGATATCGTCAAGCGGCATCGTGTAGGTGATGAACTCGTCAATCTTGATATCTCCATCCATGTACTGGTCGACCATGCCCGGCAACTGCGAACGGCCTTTGCAGCCACCGAACGCGGTGCCGCGCCAAACGCGACCGGTAACGAGCTGAAATGGCCGGGTGGCGATTTCCTGGCCGGCTCCGGCGACGCCGACCACGACGGACTCGCCCCATCCCTTGTGGCAACACTCGAGTGCGGCTCGCATCAGGCTCACGTTGCCGACGCACTCGAACGAATAGTCGACACCACCGCCCGTGAGTTCGACGATGACGTCCTGTATCGGGTCATCGTACTTGGCAGGATTAACAGTGTCCGTGGCGCCGAGCTGAGTGGCTAGCTCGAACTTGTCTTCATTGATATCGATGGCAATAATACGGCCTGCCTTTGCCATCGTGGCCCCCTGGATCGCGCTCAGACCAACGCCGCCCAAACCGAACACCGCGACGCTTGCGCCTGGCTCGACCTGCGCCGTGTTTAGCACCGCGCCGATCCCTGTTGTAATACCACAGCCCAGCAAGCAAACCTTTTCGAGCGGAGCCTTCTTGCTGACTTTGGCGATCGAAATCTCGGGTAATACCGTGTACTCGCTGAATGTCGACGTACCCATGTAGTGATACACGGTCTTGCCGCCGGCACTGAACCGAGATGTGCCATCCGGCATCAGTCCCCGTCCCTGGGTCGCGCGAATGGCCTGGCATAAATTGGTTTTTCCCGACGTGCAGAAATCGCACTCGCCACATTCCGGGGTATACAAGGGAATGACATGATCACCTGCTACGACCGAGGTCACACCTGCGCCGACTTCCTCTACAACCGCGCCGCCTTCGTGCCCCAACACGGCCGGGAACAGGCCTTCAGGGTCTTCACCTGATAGTGTGAAAGCATCGGTGTGACAGACGCCTGTCGCAACATTACGCAACAACACCTCACCGTCCTGCGGTCCTTCCAGGTCGATCATTTCGATCTCAAGAGCTTTGCCTGCTTCCCAGGCGACGGCTGCACGCGTTTTCATCGCTGTTGTTCTCCGCCGATATTTTCAGTGCATTCCCACGCGATCGATAGTCTCATGAATGGCCGAAGCTGAACAACGCGCCGTCACCTGACGCTTGCTCAGCCCGGCGAGACTCCTGTTAAAGTGGCGTTGAATATCCGTCGCATGAGACCCACTTGAAATGAGCCTTGATACATTCAGAGCCGACCTGTCCGCCGTCGACCGACAGATCGTCGACTTAATTGCCGAGCGCCAGCGAATTGTTGGCGAGATTGGGCGCAGCAAACGCAGCGATGGCACGGCAACGCGCGACTATGCGCGTGAGAAAGACGTGCTTGACATGGGACGATCGCAGGCTGGCAAGCTCGGCATCGACCCTGACCTCGCAGAGAGTGTCTTGCGGCAGCTGATCATGTCATCGCTGGCCAGCCAGGAGCGTGAGCGAGTCATCGCCGAGGGCAAGGGCGATGGGCGGCGCATCCTGGTTATCGGCGGTGCGGGCAAGATGGGCGGTTGGTTCGTGGACTTCTTTGCATCACAAGGGTTTGCCACGACGATTGCCGACCCGGGCGTTGCGGACGGGCCCGGCAAATTCAGGAACTGGACCGATGCCGGCATTGACTACGATGTAATCGTCGTCGCGGTGCCGCTGGTCGTGGCCGGCCACATTCTCGGGCAACTCGCGGTATTGAAACCAGAAGGGCTGATTTTTGACATCGGCTCGCTCAAATCACCTCTGATGGACGGACTACAGGAACTCAAAGAGGCGGGCTGCAACGTCACGTCCTTGCATCCCATGTACGGACCGGACACGCGCCTGTTATCCGGCCGGCACCTGATTTTTTGCGATGTTGGATGCGAAGCAGCGACGCGGGCGGCAAAAGAGCTGTTTTCGGCGACGATGGTCGATCAGCTGGACATGGGGCTTGAAGATCATGATCGTCTGATCGCCTACGTGCTTGGCTTGTCACACGCGCTGAACATCGCGTTTTTCACGGCCCTGGCAGAGAGCGGGGAGGCGGCGCCGAAGCTCGCGAAGATGTCGTCGACGACTTTTGATTCGCAGTTGCTTGTGTCCGAAGCGGTCGCTCGGGACAATCCACGCATGTACTTCGAAATTCAGCACCTGAACAAATTCGGCACGGAACCGCTCGATGCGTTGTCCGAGGCTGCGAGACGCATTCGCGAGCTTGTCTCGACGGGCAACGAAGATGGTTTCGTCGAACTGATGCACAAAGGACGAGAATACTTTTCACTGCGAGGATAGGGGATGTCACCCGCTGAGGAAATGGGCGCGGAGCTGCAAGCGGCAAAGCGCCAACTTGAAGAAGTAACGGCTGAAGTAGCACGCAACGAAGACAAGATGCGGCGTTTGCAGCGCCGCGAACTTGGACTTTTGCAAGCCGAAGATCTGCAGTCCCTGTTTCATGAATTGACGGCCGGGCTTTGCGACAGCTACGGGTTGCAATATGTCAGTGTCGTGCTCTGTGACCCGGACCATGATATTCGTCACCTGTTGCTGGCGGCGGGTACACCCGCCGACGACATAGACAATCTCATTGTGGTGGAGTCGATGACCGGATTTGCACCGCAGTATGTCGCCTTGCAGAGGCCCTGGCTGGGCCCCTACGCCGGCTGCGATCATCAGCTGATTTTTCCGGGCTGCATGGGGGTCAAAAGTGTCGCGATGATTCCGCTGCGGCACCGCCAGACACTGATTGGCAGCATCAATTTCGGCAGTAGTGACGCCACGAGATTCACACGCGACCATGCAAGCGATTTTCTCGCGCACCTCGGCACCATTGCGTCGTATAGCATTGAGAACGTCGTCAATCGCTCGCGCTTACTGCGCAGCGGCTTTACCGACGTACTAACCGGTTGGCATAACCGCCGCTACCTGCAAGTGCGTATTAGCGAGGAGTTGGCGCGCGCACAGCGCGACGGCGCCAACCTGGTTTGCCTGATGCTGGACGTCGATCACTTCAAACGTGTGAACGATACCTGGGGTCATTCGGCCGGAGACGCCGTCCTGCGCGAGCTCGCGCAGCGCATCGAGTCGCAGGTACGAGCCAGCGATGTCGCGGCGCGTTACGGTGGCGAGGAATTTGTCGTCATTCTGCCGAACACCGATACGTCCGACGGGGTTCGGCTGGCCGAGCGAATTCGACAGGCAATAGCCGCGACCCCGATCACCTTGGCGGACGGCCGCGATACGACAGTCACGGCGTCCATCGGAATCTCAGGTATATGCCCGGGGAAAAATGCCGACGACCTCAAGACAATGGGTGATTCGCTTATCGCCAGGGCCGACGTCGCGCTGTACAGCGCAAAATCCGCCGGCCGGGACTGTGTCGTTGTAGCGGCAGATGCATGAAAGCTCGGTGTCTGACATTACTTTGCGTGGCGATACTGTCAATAGCTTGTAGCGAACGACAACGGTCAGGCGTGTCCGTTGCGCCGTCTCCCGGGCCGCTTGTTGTCTACGCGAGCTACGCGGACGAAGCTTACTTGCCTGACTTGTTTGCCGGCTTCACCAGTGACACCGGTATTCGAGTAAACGTTCAGTACGGCGATGCTGCGGCCAATGTTGACATGGTCATCGAGAATCGTGGTTCTCCACCTGCCGACCTGCTGCTGACGTCCGGCGTAGTTGGTGCCTGGCGCGCGGCCGAAGAAGGCGCGTTGCGGCCCCTTGGCAGTCAACTTGTAAGGAAAATAGTACCGGCGCGCCTGCGTGATGCCGACGACTACTGGACGGCTGTGACATTCCGAACAGCGCAGATCGTTTTTCGCACCGAGAAAATTTCCGCGGGCGACGTCGAGCACTACGAGGATCTCGCAGGGCCGACGTTTCAAGGCCAGCTTTGCCTGAGTTCGTCCGGGCTTGCGGTAAATCGAGCGGTGATTGCGATGCTCATAAGAAGGTACGGCGCGCGTCCAACCGAGACCGTGGTGCGCGGGTGGATAGGCAATCTCGCCGTGCCGCCTTTTCGCTCGGAGGCAGCCCTGTTGCAGGCGATCGACGCAGGTGCATGCGATGTTGGCATCGTATCGAGCTCCAGGTTGCGCATGAACCAGCCGCAGGCTGCCGAACACGGCATTGTTGCGGCTACGCCGACGCCAGCGTACGCGAACGCCGAGGCGATTGGCATAACCCGCCATGCTCGAGAACCTGAAGCGGCGCGACGACTGATTGAGTGGATGTTGTCGCCGGCCGTGCAAAGCCAACACAGCCGCCAGACTTCGACGTATCCTGTCAACGCGCTTGCCCACGGTCAGAAGACTTCCTGGAGCGTGCAGCCAGGGGAAAGCAATGTCGCAAAGCTCGCAGTTTTCGACGACGATGCCGTCAGGCTGGCGGAACGAGCAGGCTACCGGTAATTCTTGCTGCGACTCATCAGGAACAGGAACAGTGGTACGCCAATGGCGGCCGTTAGGGCGCCGACCGGCAACTGACGCGGCGCCATGATGGTTCGCGCCAGCGTGTCGGCGACGACCAGTAGCGCTCCGCCTGCAAGTGCGGACGCAGGAACGATGACGCGGTGATCGCTCCCGGCGATGATGCGCATGAGATGTGGAACGACCAGCCCGACAAAGCCGATGACGCCGACCGTCGTTACGGCGATGGCCGTCGCAAGTGACGAGGCGATAAACACGAGATAGCGAAATCCGGCGACAGGCAATCCAACAATTGCTGCCTGCAGCTCGCCACGAGCGAGCACATTGAGGTGACGGGCCACCGCTGTCGCAACGATCGTCAGTATCAGTAGCAGCTGCAGCGAGCGGGCCGGCTCAATCGCAAAACTCAGATCCCCCATCAGCCAGAACAGCATGCCACGGAGTTGCTGCTCCGGGCTGAGCGCGAGCAACAACGTGGTAACCGCGCTAAATCCCGCGGCAAGCACGACGCCAGTCAGCAATAGCCGGGTTGGTGTCCAGCTGCCGGTGCCGTGAGCGATCGAAAATACCAGCAGGGTTGCAGCCAGCGCGCCGCCAAAAGCGGCCAGGTCAATAATCAGGCTGGACAGGCCAAGCAGCATCGCGAGCAGTGCGGCGACCGCGGCACCGCCCGATGTGCCGAGAATATAGGGGTCCGCCAATGGGTTGCGCAGCAGCACCTGCATCAGCACGCCCGCGACAGCGAGCAGCCCACCAACGGCAAATGCCGTCAACGCGCGTGGCAGGCGCAGCTCCACGACCAGCGTGCGAACTTCATCGGTTCCTTCTCCACCGAGTGCCCGCATGGCATCGGAAAACCCGATGTCCGCACTGCCCGACGCAAGCGCAAATACGAAACAGGCAACGACGACAGCGATAAGCGCAGCAAACAGCAGCCCGTAACGGCCGAAGTACAAGTCGGTCTCCCGCAATAACGACGGGCTTTAGTGTAAAGTAATCGGCAGTTCAAGTTTTTGTATCGGTTGCTATGAGCAACGACTGGATCGACGAAGAGGGATTCCGTGCCAATGTCGGAATCATCCTCGCCAACGACGACGGCAAATTGATGCTTGGCGGGCGTGTCGGTGCGCGTGGCTGGCAGTT
>Ga0255058_10000384_pt1 | contig 26457 bp, 37 predicted proteins | sample Cases_109_9_MG_FD_188637 | JGI IMG/M metagenome (GOLD analysis project Ga0255058, IMG submission 188637) | Seawater microbial communities from Amundsen Gulf, Northwest Territories, Canada - Cases_109_9 | ecosystem: Environmental > Aquatic > Marine > Gulf | place: Canada: Northwest Territories... | reverse complement strand
ACTTCATCACGATTGGGCATCTGAACCAGTTCCTCCAAGACGGTCTACTCTGGCATTTTGGTGAAGGGCTTGGGAACGACTGGCAGAACGCTCCAGGTGATGTGGATGCAGACCAATGGCATAGTGGTGCAGGTATAGTGCCAGGAGGATTCGATCTCGTGGCGGCAGACACTGACTGGGACATGCCTCAGTTCTTTGCGGGCGTGACCTACTCCACTCCAGACATCACCGCGCTCGTTCAAGCACAGATTGACGACCCTGGCTACACGGCTGATTCTGGCATCATCATCGCTGTCAACCGAACCCAGACCGATCCGCTACAGAGCCGACACTGGCGCAGTAATTTATTCGCTGGCAATGTCGATGGGCCGGTGCTGAACATCGAATACAACGAACGAAGGGTAATGCTCACATAATGGAGATCACCGCGTTCTTCACCAACAACAACGTGCCGCTGGAGGCACCGGGTACGTTACCGACGATTCGGATCCGGCGCATCGACACGCAGGCGCTAGTGGTCACAGATTCATCAATGACCGAGATCGGTGACGGCAACTATTCCTTCACGTTCACGCCGCTGGAGGGAGTGGAGTATTCTGTGCGCGCCGATGGGGATCCGTTGGCCAATGGCCAGGTGAAGAGAGGCGAGCGGTTCGTGGCAGGATCCTTGGACGGTGACGACGAGGATCTCGGTGAGAAGGTGCGAGACATCTGGCAGAACGAGGGTCTAGACCCGGCTAACTCGAAGGTCATCACCGAGATCACAGAGGGAGCTGACTACGACGAAGACGTCGATGCGATCCACAAGGACGTGACCCGTGTAGGAGCTGTGACAACGATTGACCGAACATGACGTTAGAACCAATCTCCATCGCGACGAAGGGATATGTCTGCCGCTTCGTTCCAGACCCTATCGCCATCGCCACCAAAGGTTATGTATGCGCGGATCGGTTCGTCGTGGGTGGTGGCGACTCGCTGATTCAAAGACGCCGGAGAGAAGAACTCGACACATCGATAGACGCGTTACTGGTGCGTGAGGACGAAGAGATCCTTGCGTTGATCATGGCAGCAACGAGGACAATGCAATGGGACTAGAACTTCTTAGCCTGGGAATTGGTTTCGTAGGTGCGCTGGTGCTGATCCAGTTCTACCCGCGCGCAGCGATGATTGGAAAGTGGATCGTCACCAAAGGTAGCTCAATCAAGACCAAGATCGAGGAGTAGGTCATGCCCACACTTGCCGCTTGCATCCGCCGAGCAGGCAAAGCACTCGACTCAGGAGACGCGGCAGGGATCCGTGAGATCTATGCCGACCTCCTGGCCAGCGATGTGAACGCAACCGATGCAGCTAACCAGGCCATTAGCGAATACGTCTCGATCATGGCCGACGAGGAGCTGCAACTACTCAGCAATATTCGTGAAGCCGGTGGTGACATTGCCGACATCACGCGTGAGCTGCGCTTCGCTAAAGGTGTCTCACCTGAGCAACAGATCGCGGACAACATAAGCGTGCGCCAGGTGCTCTATGGATCCGAGGAGATCCCGGAGCTGGCACCAGGTAAAGGCAGCGGACGCAACGGGAAGAATAAAGTCGGTGACATGGCGCGTGTGCTGACAGCTCGAACAAGGCGCATCCTTCGAGGTCGTACACTCGAAGCAAGGACAGCTCGTAACAAGGAGATCATCGCTACGGTATTGGCCGATGAGACCCAGGCGGCAATGGAGCAGTCAGGTCACGCGGGCAACTGGTACAAAGAGAAGGTAGCAAAGGCACTGCGTGTCGTGGGTGAACTGCATCCAGAGATCCTCACGGATCCGAATGCACGCATGGCTTTTCTCGCTGCACTCTCGATCACCTCGAACGGAGGTGAGGTCGCCGTGAACGCTGAAAATGCGTTGAAAGCTTACGAAGGGTACAAGTCGAGTGCTCGCAATCCAGAAGCTCGACGCTTTCCGATGTTCGGCACAGGCCCACCTGGTGAGGCAATGCGGAAGGGCTTCACCACCATGAACAATATGATCTCGGAGTGGGGTCTAGACTTCACTCGTCAGTTCATGTCGACACCGTTCACCAACAGCGAGCTGGATCAGCTCGGTATGGTAGTGAACGGTGAAGCGATGTCAGCGCAGCTACACGGTAGTGCTGTGCTCGGGCCGAAGATCGGCGGCGGCTTCTTCCAGAATCTAATCGGTAATTTCAACGTGCTCACCATGGACCGTTGGTTCATGCGCACCTGGGGTAGGATCGTTGGGAACCTTGCCGCTGGAGGCATCGAAGGAGCGACCGACCAGCTCGAAAACTTCCGACAAGCGGTGCGTAGTACACCTCAGAAAGCGATTGATCTAGGGTACAATGTGGACGAGGTTTTGGCAGACGATGCCAAGCTTCTTGAGCTGGCCGTGGCGATGCACAGACAGCGTGCTCGCGGTGATCACAAGGACAGATCCGAGTTCAGCAACAGAGCCAAGACGTTAGACGATAGAGTCAACCAACCGATCATCTCTCCTCGCAATCCAGCGGAGAGAGCTTGGATCCGAGAAGTCGGAAACCTGGTGGTCGAGAAGCTAAGGGCCAGAGGGATCGATATCGATCTGGCATCGATGCAAGCGTTGGTCTGGTTTCCTGAGAAAGAGTTGTACCTTAAATACGAGGCCGGAAATGCCAAAATCACGCCGACAGATTACGAAGAGCAATTCGCCGCAATCGCCCGAGACAGAGGAGTCGATCCAGGGAGAATTAGATCAGCAAGATCTGGCGACGGGATTAAACGAGGACCAGGCTCAGTGGGAGTCGCCGGTCAAGCTGCCATCGAAGAAGTCAATCGAGGGGGCCTTGACCCAGACGCAAAGCAGGCGCTCCTCCACCGAGCAGCAGTCAGGAACATCCGGCAAACCACGGCCACTCCTTACACAGGACGAGTACCAAGAGGCCCTCAAAAGCGGCTGAACGGTGCACCTGTCGCACTAGTCCACTCGTTAGATATCACGCCGAAGAACCAGCTCACCAAAGCACAGCTCGCTGCTCCGACCTTCTGGGAGCTGGTTCCCTCTCCCGAGTCCGCAGCCACTTTCGTTCAGCTCGCCACACAGGCCAAGCAAGGAAACCCACGCGCAGGGATGGTGAACATCCTTGCACCCGAGGCCTACGAGACGCTGGACACGTTCGTCGCTGCCGGTGGACAGATGGGCTTCGCGCTCGACGGTGATGAGATCGTCGCCATGTTCAAGGTACGCGGTGCTGAAGGACTCGATGGCGGATACCAGGCACTGCTCTCACTCGCAGCACAGCTTGGCGGTCGACGGCTGAAGGTGTTCGACACCTGGGTGCCGAAGGTCGCTGCCTTCCAAGGATTCAAAGCAACGTCGAGAGAAGCCTTCGATCCGCAGCGTGCACCTGCTGATTGGGACGAGGCCGCGTTCGCTGAGTACAACGACGGTCAGCCTGACCTGGTGTACATGGTTCACGATCCCGACAGCTACGCCGACTACACAGGCGAAGGCAACTCGATGAACGAGAGCGCAGCGGTTGGCCAACAGACACGAGCAGCCAACCAACTGCGTGGATCCTACGAGCCCAGCAACGTGCGCTTCCGCCTCGGTGACGACGTGGTCGAGGACATGAACGACCGCAACCCAGAGAACCCGCTCTCGATCAACAACAAGATTGGAGCAACGATGGAGGATCAAGCCAGGTACAACCCCGGCACGATTCAAGGGATCAAGGACGGCATGCGTGACTGGGGCGCAAAGCAGATTCAGAAATTCCTAGCTGCGATCCCGAGACGCAACCTGCCCGACTTTGTGCGCACGATGACTGCACTCAAGGACTACGTTCGTGCAGCCACGAAGATGGATGGTCGGCGCAACGAGCTGCTGCAGAAGTTTGGCGAGCTGGGCGACAAGTGGGCCAAGTTCGTGCGGCAGAACAGGGCCTTGGGTGCCATGCTTGGCCAGTTGATGCACGCCTCGACCTTGGCCGAGGTGGATCCATCTCTTCCGTACAAGCCGATCATTCCTTACGCCAACATGACAGCCGAGGATCGCGCGCTCGATGCCAAGCGACGAGCTGACCACAAGTTACTCAAGAACTTCTGGGACAAGTTACCGAAAGAAGCACAGGACATATTCCATGAGGTGAGGGACACGCACTCGGATCATCGAGTTGAAATTCTTGCCGCGCTTGAGAATCGCATCAACGCATCGGAAGCTAACGAGAATACTAAGCGGCTGTTGATCGATGAGCTGCGCAAGAAGTTCGAGAGTTCTCGTCTACAAGGTCCGTACTTTCCTTTGGCTCGCTTTGGCGAGTACTGGGCTGTTGCGAAGGACTCCAATGGTGATGTCGTCTCGTTCTCCAAGTTCGAGTCACCGAGTGAGCGACGTGCCTGGATGAAAGAGTTCGAGGACGATGGATTCGATACGACACCCGGTCAGGATCTCGATGCGTCTTCGTTAGCCAAGATAGATCCACGCTTTGTGAGTGCAGTTCAATCGCAAGTTGCGAAGCTCGGACCCGGTGGGGATGCGCTGGCTGATGAGATCTGGCAACTCTACCTGCGCTCGATGCCAGAGATGTCGATGCGTAAGGCATTCATTCACAGGAAGGGACGGCTCGGGTTCAGCGCAAACGCGTTGCGTGCGTATGGCCATCACATGTTCCACGGTGCTCATCAGCTCGCGAAGTTGGAGAACATGGTGCCAATGGAACAGGCACTCGATGCAGCTCGCCAGCAATCAGAGGCCATCGCTGAGGACATCGACAATCCAGACAACCTGTGGGCAAGACCACTCTTCAGTGAGATGCAGATGCGTCACGACTGGGCGATGCAACCGCAAGCATCAACCCTCGCTACACGTCTGACTGCGCTCGGCTTCGCCTGGTATCTCGGTGCGACACCTGCCGCTGCGTTGGTGAACCTGTCGCAAACGGTCATGGTCGCATTCCCGACGTTGGCTGCACGCTTTGGTAGTGCGAGCAGAGCTGCCTTCCATATCAGCAAAGCAGCGGGACAATGGTTCAGCTCGACCGAGCCGATGTCGAAGAAGCTGAAGGGTAATGAACTGAAAGCATTCACCCAGGCATACAAGGATGGCCTCTTCGAGAAGACGTTGGCTCACGACGTGAGTGGCATCGGTGAGGGCATGGATCCATCGAGCACCATGGCGCGCACACAGAAGATGATCGCTTGGATGTTTCACAAGATGGAGGAGGCGAACCGGCAGATCACCTTCGTGGCTGGGTATCGGTTGTCGATAGAAGCTGGGCGAGAACATACAGCAGCGATCCTTGAAGCCGAGGATCTCACCTGGGACTCGCACTTCGACTACACCAACGCGAACCGTCCACGCATCATGCAGAACGACTTCGCTAAGGTGATCATGTTGTTCAAGCAGTTCTCCACCAACATGACCTATCGCCTGGCCCGCGATCTCCGAGACGGTTACCTGCGCAACCCGACCATTGGTGAGGCTGAGAAGAAAGAAGCCAAGGCACGACTCGCTGGGATCCTGGTGATGACGTCCGTGCTCGGTGGGATCACAGCGATGCCACTCAAGTGGGCGGTGACGATGATCCTCGATGCAATGCTCGGTGACGAGGACGATCCCTATGACTCCGAGTCAGCGTTTCGCTCGTACCTCACTGAGCTGTCCAGCCCGAAGGCAGCGGAAGCAATCATGAAGGGACCGTGGGACGCATTCACCGGCATGACGTTGTCTTCACGGATCTCACTCAACAATCTTTGGCTCCGGGATCCACTGCGACATCTTGAAGGCGAGGATCTCTGGCAGCATTACCTGGGTGAAGCAGCAGGGCCTGTGCTCTCGATCCCGAAGGACTACTTCGATGCTTACTCCAAGTTCAAGCAAGGCTACGCTGATCGTGGACTCGAACGACTGATGCCGAAGGTGTCGAAAGACTTCCTCAAGGCCTGGCGTTTCATGAACGAGGGTGCACTCAACTACCGGCAGCAACCGATCATGCCAGCCGAGGCATTCAACGCCTGGGATCTTTCGGTGCAGGTGATGGGATTCACACCGGCCAAGCTCACCGTGATGTACGAAGAGAACGCTGCGATCCAGAATGAAGCGGGTGAGATCAGGCGTCGACGCACGTTGTTGATGGATCGTTATTTCCTCGGCATCAGAATGCAGGACGCGGAGGAAACCAAGCAAGCGAATGCAGACATTGACAAGTTCAACTTAGCCAACCCGGCTGTGCCGATCATGACTAAGCAGTTACTTCGATCCGCGAAGACTCGCCAGAGGAGAGACAACGATACGATCCAAGGCATTACCGTTGGCAAAGGCTACGAGTACCTGCACAACAAGTATGATTTTGCGCCGCGATTTGAACGAGAGGGAGACCTACCGAACCGATGAGTCTAGACCTGAAGCAATTCAAAGAGCTGATCATCATCCCTGCGTTGCAGGTGATCGAGCTGCACAGCGATGCCGCAGTTGAGCTGGTGCTCGGCACCTGTATTCAAGAGTCGAACGTGAAGTACCTCAAGCAGCTCGGCGGTGGGCCTGCGCTCGGTGTGATTCAGATGGAACCGGCCACACACGAAGATATCTGGAACAACTTCCTCGCGTACCGAGACGAGCTAAGTACTAGAGTGCTGTCACTTGCCGTGCCTAACGGTGGTGATCACCCTAGAGCGAACGAGCTGATCGGGAACTTGTGGTACGCGTGTGCGATGTGTCGCGTCCATTATTTCCGACAACCTGACGCGCTACCAGGTCAAGGTGAGTACGAAGACCAGGCTGCGTATTGGAAAGAGTTCTACAACACACCGATGGGATCCGGGACCGAGGAAGAGTACCTGGAGAACTGGGACAAATATGACGGAGCCCAAGCTTAGTAAATGGAACTCACGCAAGCTCGGTGTCGCGATGCTCGCGTTCACCGTAGCAACGTGGCTCGTCTGGTTCGAGAAGATCGATGCATCCGCCTGGTCGACAGCCATGGCGGCAACCGTGGGAGCGTACCTGCTCTCCCAAGCATATGTGGACAAAGGCAATGGGGCTTAAAGTTTGGGCATACGTTGCACTCGCTGCGACACTGATCGGGGCGGCGGGCTTCGCTTACTCGCGAGTGTACCGAGCTGGTTACAATGCCGCCGTTGTCAAACAGCAGCAGGTAGCCATCAAGCGACAGAACGTAGCTATCGCAGAGGCACGCCTCGAATGGGAGGCGACTGCGGCTGCAGCCGAGGTGGAGATACGAATCGAAGAACGAATCGTGGAGAGGATCCGTGTTGTCGAACGAGAGATACCAACGGTGGTCGAACGCATCGTGGAAGTCACTCCTGAGTGTAATGACCTGGGTGCTGATTTCCTCCGGGTGTACAACGACGCCATCCGTGCCAGTCATAATCGAACGGACGGTGGTCCCGACACTGCCACCGAATTTGACCAACCCATGTCCTGAGATGGTGCTGGCAGAAGACGCGACATTGACGACCATTCTCCAGGTCCATGCGGCCAACATGGAGAACGCCGGAAAGTGTAGTGCGCGACACGATGCAATTGTCGAAGCGTTAGAAACTTTACGGGAGACAGTCAATGAGCGAGACGAATGAATACCACGGAGAAGAACGTCGCTACCAGGAACCACCGTCGAGGGTTCCAAGGTTCATTCGGGAGTACGTTGCACTCTGGATCCTCGGCCTCATCGGTACAACGATTTGGTTCGGCGGCATGGCGTATCTCGATACAAGACACGTTCAGCGTTCCGAGTTCATGGAGTTCATCTACGTCAGCTCTGAGGTTCGCTTGCTCGATAAGATAGAAGAGGCGGACGCCACCATCACACGCAATCAGCTATTCAATCGGTTGGGATCGCAGACGAACAAGCCCGCTCGTGATCAAGTCATTCTTCAAACGGAAGATCGTAAAGGTAAGTGGGAACGCGAGTTAACTTCGCTACAACAGGCAAGACCGAGCAGCAGTAACTAATCTTCAGTGGGCATCGTCTCCTCGGCCATGCGCTCGAAGTAAGCATTGACCACCTTCACACTCGCGACACGTCGACCGGCTAGATCGTAGAGCTTCACCGGGAAGCGACCGGCGCGGATCGCCGAGCGCAATGCGCGAATGTTCTTGTAACCGAAGACGGCACACAGCTCGTCCATCTCCAGGTAAGGGATCCCGTCCATCGTGGACTCCTGCCATGAGGTGTATCCGAAGTGTACTACGTCGAACGAACGAGCTGACGCATGTGGTTGAGCATTCGGTCTTGGCCTGACTTCCTGCCGCCGAGGATCCCGAGTACGCGCTCGTCCTGGGTCTGGTCGGTGACGATGGCGTTGACCACCAGGTTCTTGCCGACGCGGCGGTGACCTCCCCCGAGCCTGGCGATGGCTTGCTGCCAAAGTTCCAAGTCCCAGGTGAGCCCGAACCAGATGATCAGCTCGCTGCCACTGTGGTGGAGGTTGAGCCCGTGGCCCGCGCTCGCCGGATGCAGCAGCAGGACGTCTGTGCGGCCCTCGTTCCAACGGTCCTCACTAGCGGTGTCTGTCAGCACGTCGAAGTTGACCTTGGCCTTGGTGAGCGTCTCACGCAGCCTGAAGAGATCTGGCCGGTAGTTGTAGCAGACCATCACCGGCTTGCCTTGAGCAGCCTCCAGCAGCTCCATGAGCGTCTCCAGCTTGCGGTGGTGGAACACCTCCCACTGAGGGTGGCGGACGTAGACGTGGCCATTGGCGAGCTGCAATAGCTTGCCTGCGAGCACGCCTGCGTTGACCGCCGTGATGCGTTGACCTTTCAGCTCCATGACGTAGCTCTTCTCGAACGCCTGGTACTCCCTCAGCTCGCCTGGCGAGAGATAGGTCTTGACCGGGTTGTAGATGATCGGCGGCAGATCGAGGTAGTCGTCTTCGCGCAGGGTCAGACAGAGATCCTCGATTCGCTCCAGGATCTCGGCCTCAGCATGACCTTTCGGCACGAAGGTGTGGGAGTACGGGTTCCAATCGAACCACCGTTGCCGGTAGGCAGTGATGGTGAGACCCAGGCGCTCGCCTCGGTCGAGCAGATAGATCTGAGCCCACAAATTTATCAACCCTTTTGGAGCAGGTGTGCCAGTCAGCTCGACGATGCGAGTGACGTACCGGCGTATCTTTTTCAGTGCCTTGAATCGCTTCGCGCTGCTCGTTCGATACGCGCTCGACTCATCGAGCACGATCATGTCCCACGGCCAGGGACGAACGACTCTGCGCTCATGGACGAACTGGTCGACGAGCCACTTGACGTTGTCGTGATTGATGAGGTGGATGTCGGCCTTGGCTTCGATCCCAGCTCGGCGTTCGTTCGCGTTGCCGAGGATCTTCGCGACAGTGAGCCCGCGTGTGTGAGCCCACGTCTCGATCTCGTCGGTCCAGGTCTTCCTTGCGACTCGCAGCGGTGCGCACACGAGGACGTTGCCTACTTCGTACTCCCACTTGAGATCAACGATGGCTGACAACGCAGCCACGGTTTTGCCCATCCCCATGTCGAGGAACAGAGCACACGCAGGCTTCTCTTTGACCCAATCGGTTGCGTGCACCTGGTAGGTGCGCATGTCTTCGCGCTTGAATCTAGGTGGTGATTCCGAGGATGGATTTAACTTCATCGATTGAGTCACAGACGTACACCTCCAGTCCTTGGTCGATCATTAATTTGATCTCGTCGATCTGTCCTGGTGATAGAGGCTCTCCGGGTTTCTTGAACTCGATGAACAGCACACGCTTGTCCTTCGCGAGGATCCTGTCAGGTACACCGTTGTGACTCGGGCTCGTGAACTTGCGCTGCCACCACCCATGGATCTCAGCCGCACGCATGCTGTCGCGTTCAGTCTTCATGATTTCTCTCTGATCATGTTTCTTAGATCCAACAGCCACTGGGTTATTTGTGTGGCTGAATTGCTTTCGTTGTGTTTGTCGGGATGGCAAAGACGAATGAGCGCAGGCACACGCTCCTTGAGTTCTTTCAGCACCCGAGTATCTGCTGGCTCGGTGTCGCGAACGTACCCATGTCGTCGCTCGTTGCGAGTACTGTGAGTACTGCGATCCTCCCACTCCCCCTGGCGTATCTTCATATTTTTATAGCATGTGAGACATCTCGTCTTCCACTGCTCGTCACTCTCGATGAAGAACGGATCGTCACACTCAATGCATCTTGCGGTAGGCATCAGTCTTTCCTATAGCGTTTGGCTCGAAAGCCCGAGGCCGACACCGGCAAGTCTTTCGCCCAGCCGGGTGTGTCACACATCAGCTCGCAGGCATCGGATACGGATCCGACACCCTCGTCCATTTCGCTGATGGCTTCATCGTGAACGTGCGCGATGATTGGATAGCCTGCGTTCTCTAGGTTCTCCATCCCGCTCACGAGGAGATCTCTTGCCGTGGCCTGCACTGCATTCTCTGTCAGTCGACCGCCATAGGTGTGCACACGCTTCCACTGACGGGTGAAGGTATCGATGCCCATGTAAGTCAGGTCACCGCTCTCGCTGATCTCGGGTTGGTAGTAAGCAAGTCGACGGTTCGATGGCAGTGCCATGTAGAGGTAGTCACCGTCGAGCTTGAAGCGGATCTTGTTGACCTTGAAGACGCGGCCTGGGTATCGCACCGCTGCCTTCGCATACGTATCCAGGTTGTACCACATGCGTTCGATGTTGGGATGCTCGTTGCGCCACTCGAACTTGAGCGTGTCAGCTTCACCGTGATCCATTTCGATGCCCTCTTTTCTCGCCATTTTCATAGCGGCAGCGGCACCACCTTGGAAACCAAACGCCAGCTCACTGGTCTTACCCGCGAAGCGTTCGCTCGGGTACTCCACCTTCATCGTCTTCAGGAAGTCGAGGTCGTCGAACGGCAGACCGTAGATGCGTGCACCTGTGTACTCATAGGCCATGCCGTGCGTTCTGAAAATCTCGAGTTTGTGTAGCTCGTCAGCGAGCCAGGCAGTGACGCGCGCTTCGATGGAAGCGAAGTCAACGCACAGTAGATCTTTACCAGGTGAAGCGATCAACAGTGAGCGCACGAGCGATGCGAGCACGCGCATCGGGTTCTCTTCGTAGAGAGTCATCAGCCAATCGATGTCGAGCTGCTCGCAGATCTGTAGTGCCAGCTCGGGATCCGGGATCACCGTGCGGAAAAGATTCTGTAGCTGCACGATCTTGCCAGCCCAACGACCGGTGCCAGCACCGTGATACATGAACATGCCGTGCAGCTTTTCGTTGATCATGACCGAGCGCATCATCGAGTCGAACTTGCTCACGGCTTTCATCTCGTGCCAGCGTCGGATGTTCAGCACGCGGCGCACGACACCGGTCACGTTCGAGTCCTTCAGGCACTCCTCGATGGTTTCCTTCTGCAGGTTCGGGATCGGATAGCCGCCGCCCTCGGGTGAGCGGATCCACTCGGTCACTACTGCGGTTTGCGTGGGACTGCAGTCAATGAGGTCGAAGCACTCTTGTCGCAGCTTCGCCTTGTACTGGTCGCGGATCTCCATGGCGTTGCGCACACCATCGAGATCGATCATGACCCCACGCATGTTGATGATCTGATCGTGGCAGTAGACAGACTGCTCGTGCGCGGTGAGGTCGGGAATCATTTGATCGATGCCACGTTCACATCGCACGTCGTCACAGCAGTAGGGATAGACCTCGGCAAAGCGGTCGGGTGAGTTCCACGGTGTCCACCGAGTGTCGGGGTTGTGCTTCGAGGGCTTCCTCGGTTTGGTGACGGCCATCATCATGTTGTGGCCATCCATGTTCTTCTTGTGTGGCGCATCGATCTCGATGCAGATCTTCTCCAGTGCACGAGGCAGCGAGTGAGCTGCAGCTTTGGCTGCGGTGCATACCCACTGACCGACGCTCGTCCAGGGGAAGTGAATATGTTGGCCCGCGTGTGAGTTCAACAGCGTGCGCTCGAACTCGGCGTTGTGTGCGCGGAACTCGCCGCCCTCCTCGGCGTGACACACCAGCTCGAAGGGAGCCTGGGTGCTCGACATGATGAATTCGCCGCCGTGCTCTTCGTGGTACGCGTACATTGCCACTAGGAGTTCGGTAGGCAGGACATCATGCGGCACCCAGGTGGAGACAGGGCCGTCTCCAAACGCGAAGCAGAGGCAGAGAATCTCAGTGCTCTCGTCCTCTGCATACCGGTGCGTGCCGGTCTTCTTCAAGTTGACTTCGCTGTACGTCTCGATGTCAACGTGGCACGGTTCACTCACGACCAGATCTTTTTCCCGTTGACGGTGTCAACCAGTCGTCTCCAAAGTGACACCTGCAGCTCGACAGAAATCGTCAGCAGGATAAGGAGCGAGACCGTCCATGGTCCCGTCTCCCCGTAGATGAATGGCATCATGGCTCCTGCACCAGTCATCCGCACACCTAGCATTACTTTTTGTTGTGTGGTCATCGATCCCAGCCAGCATCCTCGTCGCCATAGTCCTCCTCTGGCAACTCTTCCAGCTCGTCCTCGGGTGATGCTTCACGCGCACCGAACGCCTCACCATCACGCACGAATTGCACGATGCGAAGGTTGCAGTTGATCCTGTTGCCGAACTCGTTGTCCATCGACCACAAAGTCACGACAGTGTTGACGTAGGATCCGGCGTAGGGGATGCGCGGTTCGAGTCCATCCTCGTTCTTCTCCAGTCGACGTCGACCACGGTCGGTAACTACAGGCGGCGAGTTCTTGGGTGACGCGGTACGAATGTAGAACATGCCCGCATAGCCGTCGTACTCGATCTCGTTCTCGTCAGCATCACCGAAGCAGTACACCAGGCTCTTGGGTTCTTCGCCCCACTGCTCTTCGACGAGCACGGCAGCGGTGTCCCAGAGTTCCTGGATCATCTCAGCGTGCGTTTCATCAGAGGGATCGAGGATGAAGGTCGCCTCGAAGCGAGGCTCCTGCTTTTCTCGAAACCTCTTGGGTGTCCACAGTCGCGGGAACGACAAGCGGACGTCGTTTAGTTTGATGATTTCACTTGTTGGCATTTCAATCTCCTGACGTTAACGGTTACTCATCCGTTAGTTGGGTTTCATCTAGATCTTCTAGCTCGGCCTCGGGATCCGGTGCCACAGACACGCGCGGATCCGAAGGCGGTGCAAGCTTGGGTTTGCCTTGTGGTTGGTAGACTTGCTCCTTTAACAGCTTGTGAGTTTTACCGACGAGCTTCTCAGCTTGTGCAGGCGAGACGATGTGTTTGGGAAAGATGTCAGAGACCTTCACCTTGGCAGCACGCAATGCTTCCTCGGCTTTGGCTTCATCCCTCCACTGTCTGTTCGCACGACCAGCAACCATCTTCCAGCCGCCGACATCGTGACCTTTCTGCACTTCACTCAGCACATGCACCTCGATGTCGGTGCACCACTGGCGCACAGATCCGACCATGTCCATGGCCTGGGCGAGCGCATCGACGTTCATCAGTCCTGGCGTAGACAGGCGAGCGCCTTCGACGTCGTCGATCTCATCGATGATGTTGTCGAACACCCACTTCGCTCGGTGAGCACACGTCCCTTTGGCAGGACACCAACGACAGTGATCGCCCGCTTTGAACGGTGCGCCTTCTTTGAGTGCGACCTCGGAAGTCGGTTGCACATCGTTAGTGGCCCACATCAGGATCTCTTCGCAGGTGATGAGGAACTCATCGATGTGATCGAGTCGAGGCTGAGAGATGTTGAGCTGGAAGTGGGAGATGTCGTAGAGATGACCCAGCTCCTGGAACACACCGAGTGCGTACATCATGAGCTGTGTATTCTCTTGTGCGTACACCTGCACACCCTTGCCAAATTTCAAGTCAGTGATGTAGCAGGTGCCCTCGTTGATGCGGATGTCATCGGCGGTCCCGAAGCCACCCTCAACCCACGCGTCATACCCCACTCTGTACTCGAAGAATGGATCACCAGGGAACTGGTTGACGTAGTCAAGGAACGCCTGGATCCCTTCAGCGAAAGCTTTATCAACCGTGAAGCGTCCGCACTCGCTGACCGTGCCAACGAACTTGCTAGCAGGTTTGTTCTGCTCGCGAGCAAGCTGTGCGATCCAGTGTGCGAACGTACCCTCGGCTGCGTAGATGCTGTCGGTGTCCTCCATGTCCTTGGTCAGAAGCACCGAGCCAGGACACATCAGCCAGCGCAGGCTGGCCGAAGGTCCGAGTGGCGAGTGCTCTTGCAGTTGCTCGTAGTTCACGAGGGCATCGCCTCCCTGGCTTGCTCGACGACCAGAGCGTACTTCGATACGTCGAGCTGGGTGAGGTTGGACGCGCCCGCCGCTTTCAGGATGGACTTGGACTTGGCTGCGCTCGTTGCGAGCTGCAGTTCCTGAAGCACCTTGCGCACATCGGTTTGAGTGAAGTCGCTCTCCGGTGCGTCGGTGTTACCGACCACGGTCTGCTTACCCTTCTTCGCCGCTGCCTTGGCTTGCGCCTTGGCCTTGGCCTGCGCGCTAGCGGATGCCTTTCCTTTCGCGCTCGATTTCCCTGTCGACTTCGATGAGGGGCGCGAGCCACTCTTCCCCGAAGGAACCTTGTCCTTGGCCTTGGCTTTGTCCTTGGCCTTGGCTTTGTCCTTGGCCTTGGGTGAGGCGGCGGACGATTCCTTTGGGGCTGCGTCTTTTTCTTGGTCGAACGCGCGAGCGATGTTCTCTGCCACGCTCTCAAGTGCTGCAGCAAGTCTCTCTACTGCGTTTTCAATTGACATGCACTATCCCTCCAGTGCGTTGATTAGGATCCCGATTGCCCAGGTGAGATCTTCACCGGTCAGCAGATCATCCTCAGCCACGTCTCTCAACGGCAGCTCGCGGTCGTGGATGAGTGCGTCGAGCGCACGCGCTCCATCGATCCGGTCCTTGACCAGTCGAGTGATCGGGTTGGTGATCTCAATGTACTGACTGTGAAAATCAGCAAGGGCCTGAAGACTCAAAGACTCTATGACGTTAGTAGGCATTTTTTACTCCTCGGTTACAGGGGATCGCCCCCCAAAATTTTTCGTGAATTTGACTCTAGGTAAAATTTCCGTTCTCGTCGGGTTCTATTCTGGTGATATGTGTCCATGGCATCGAGCTGAATTCTTCCATGAACTCCTCGATGCTGCGCTCGCCTTTCAAGATCTCCCAGCTCCGACCGGCATCGAGTTCATTCTGCATAGCCTTAATCAGATCCCGCACGGCCATGATGGACTTTTGCGCGGTCTCACCGGTCACCATCGAGTACCAATTTTTCTTATCCTCAGAGGTCTCGTCGAACTTGTCGTCGCGGTAGTAGCGGAAGCGATAGCTCAGATGAATGCCGTCGTCTTCGCGCCACATGCCCGCCATCCAGTCGCTACCACCCCCGTCGAGGATCAGATACCAGATCCCAATGGTGCGCTCAGTGACTTCAATAGTCACAGCAACTCCATGAGTCGAGACAGAACGAGTGCAACTGCGACGAGCACCATGACGAGAATGATCAAACGATTCGCACTCATGTGTTCTTCAACTCATCGTGCCGCTCTTCGGCGCGTGCCTCCAACCACAACAGCAGATCTTTAGCTGTTGCTCTATGACGAGTCATCTGACCGTGCGTCACACACCGAAGACACCGCTTGCGAGGACCGTTCGAGTGATGATTCTCGTACAGCTCGTTAGTCTTTATCAGATGACTGCAGTGATCGCATCGGTGCTGCTTGCGCGCCTTGGATAGCCCGTCAGTGTAGAGGTAGGGGCTCGGTTTTAGAATGTTCATATGTCACCGTCCTCTTCGAGCTTATCGACGATGCCGCGCAAGATGCGCTTGTCGTCGTCGAGCTTGTCCTGTCGTTCGATCCACAGATCCATGTCACGGATCGAGTCGATCTCATCTCGGATGAGCTGAGAGAGCACAGCAGGTTCGAGCGCGTCCAGCTCCCAGCTCTCGTCACCGTACTCGGCAACGTACTGTTGAAAGCGGGAGTCGGAGAACTTGGCCGGGTTCGGCGGTGGGTTGTACTCGTTGATCTGATCCATGTTGAGTGCGATGCGGCGCACCTCAACTCGACCGTTGTAGTTCGCAAACATGCGCAGGCGGTCGTCGTTGTCCCGAGTCATATCCATGCCCGAGGGATCGTGATCACCGAGATGGATCATGATCGTGTTTCTGCCGTCGCGGCGCATGCGTCGGCCCGCGCGCCACTGCTCGGACTGGGAGACGTACCCACGGCAGGCAAAGTAGGGTACGTCCAGCTCACCGCAGACCCCGGAGATGACGCCCGAGAGCGCCTCCTTCTCGATCCACACCTCAACGCGCACTTCTTGGTTCTCCCACATGTCGATGTCGTAGGAATCGAGAGCACTGCGCACAGCGTGCTCAGGACTGTCGTAGTGCTTCCATGCCACCAGGTTGCGTGTGCGGTCCTCAATGGCGTTCCAGTCGATGAGACCCGCTAGCCTGCCGTCGTTGATTGTCTGGCCGAGGTTTTTATAGGAGCGCTCTGTGTTAGGGATCAGCGCCTTCGCCACGAACTGGTAGTACAACTGCCTCAAAGTGAGGTTGAAACCCTGCGCCTGGTAGTCAGCGATGATCGTGTTCGCCTGGTCGATGATGGCGAGTGCCTTCTGCCGGAAGTTCTTGTCGATGAATGTCTGCTTCATATCGGTAGTCCTGCGTTATGACGTTATCGTTTCTGCTTCTTCACCTGCCTGTCGGCTACATCAGAGATACGCCGCATGATGGCCTGGTGAAGCTCTTCAGCAGATTTTCTGCTGATCTGCTTGCCATCGCGCGCGGCGAGCAGGTTGAGTGCTTCTCGAATCTTTTGTCGATTGACTTTCTCCAAGTCTTTGAGTGCATGGATCGTGAGTCGATGCAGCATCGCAACGCTCACGAGGGATGAGATCTCCAGGTCTTCAGCTCGATCAAAGCACAGTAGGATCGCTCCTCGGGCGATGTTGTACGAGTGCTCGTACACCTCCTTCTCTATGTCTGCGAGATCCCCTCTGCTCGCCTCAAGCAGTCTCTTGGCTGTCTCGTCGATACTGTCGTCGCTCACCGAGTCACCTCCTTCACTTCCCACTCGGTCTCACCTTGCGACTCGATGTCGATGTTGCTCTGTAGAACCTCCTCTTGGAGATCCACCTGGTGCTCGATGTACTGGTCGGCGTAGTCAACCCAGTCATCGTCGCGTTCGAGGCCGAGGTTCTTGCCGCGCATGAATGCTCTGACGTCGTTGGCCTTTACCTCCAACTCGATGACCGTGGCCTCCGTTACCTCGCGTGTGATGGTGACCAGCAACTTCATAACTGCACCTCCGAGGTGAATTCATAGACGCCGCCAAGCAACCGAGCACGTCGATCCTTTGGCAGTTGCGCGTTTCTCTCCGCGCACCATTGCCGAGCGTCTTCGATGTTGTCGAACGAGGCTTGTGGTCGCCCAGGTGGTTTGGGCGCGGGCTCCAGGCCATCCGGCCATGAAGGGTTGGCTTTCCAGCTTGCTCGTCTAAAGCAGCGATACTTCACAGGTTGTCCCTCCGCTCTTGCTCCTGGGACTCTTCGCGAATGAGCTGCTCATACAGCTCGGGGTTGTCGCTGGAGTAGATACCGCCGGGGATCCGACCGCCGCCTGCTTCCCACCAGAGGTGCGAGGCAATGACGGGCAGGACAAAGAGAAGAATGAAGATCATGAGCCAGGGGTGGTCGTGGATGAAATCTGCTAACCGTTCTTTCATGGTGCGTTCCTTACGTTATGACTTTAAAAACAAGGGCGGTGATCTGGTCTGACGTTTCTTCTGGTAGCTACCCCAGCGTCCACTGCCAATCGGGTGCCGCCCCCGGAGCAGGTTTAACGTCTAAGCTCATCGACGTTCGCGAACTAAGCGGAGCCCCACCCCGACCTTACCAAGGAGGATGGGACTCCGTCCCACGACAGCGGAGTGGAAGCTACGCTGCCTCGGAAACGATACCTGCAACCTCCTTCGCCAGATCATAGGCGTGCTTCTTGCGATGTGCACCCGCGCCGAACCAGGCCGAGTTCATGCGCGTGCCGTTGTCGCGTGCACCGCACTCGTGATCCTGGAACTGGGTGACCGCGTTGACCAAACCCCAGGCAGTGTGATTGGCACTGCGCAGCTCTTGGCCACGACCGACCTCGTAGCAGGCGAACATCTTCTTCATGCTCTGTGAGTACTGAGCCTTGCCGTGCTCGTCGATCTTCACCGCTTCGGGTCCGAGGATCTCACGGAAGAAAGAGATGGCCACGTCGAGATCCACGGTGTGCTCGGCCAACAGGTTCACCTCTTCCTCGAAGATCGCCTGGCCGTCCTTCGCGAGACCGAGCTGCTTCTCCAACAGCTCCCAGTCGACCTTGGTCGAGTGCGGGATCGAGATGTGACCGCCGCCGCCCATAAGTGCAAACGAGAGTGTGTTGTTGCACACGACTCGTACACTCGTCGGTCGAACGATGGTCGCCATGCTCGCGTCGTAGCTCGTCGCAATGAGCAAGAACTGTTCGAGCTTATCCTGGCCCATGATGGAGAAGCCTTCACCCGCCTTCGCCAAGCACCAGATGCGTTTGCCTTCGGAGAGTGCACCGATGGTGTTCATCTCGAAGCCGAACTTGTCGACCAGCTTCTGGTAGAAGTCGGTCAGCTCTTTCGGTTGCACGGTGTTGTAGCCGGTGGAGACGATGCCAAGATCCGCCTGGGTGTCGGAGCGCACTAACACCTTGCGATTCTCGATGGGGGTGGGGACGTTCTTGGTGGCGCTGGTAGCAGCACCAACTATCGGGACGTGCTTGCTGTAGTAGACAGCGCGCTCTTCAACGGTGTAGTTGATGCCGCCGCGCACGCGCCAGGCTTCGGTGTCGTTCAGCTCTTCTTCTGGGATCCGTTCACCGTAGCCATGCCAGGGCACGTCGTCGCCAATGCGGAAAGCAATCGCGGCGCGGCCTAGCGAGAAGTCGAGTTCATGAGCCATGGTCTGTTCCTTACGTTATGACGTTAAAGGGGTCTAGCCCCGTTTGGGAGGATGTCATAGGTGATTGACGTCCGCAACACATTTGAGTACCGTCGAGAGCCCCGTATTCAAAGGGCTACAGCCTATGAAGTTGTTCAAAAATTGGACAAAGGCCGAGTTGCAGCGATACGACCGGGCGCATGCCGAGATCCAGTTGTGCTTCTCTTACCGACTACTGGCGCATGCCATCACCGACCTGACTGGTCACCCGGTGCACGCTCAGACACTCCGGCGTCATATCCAAGAGCACACTTTGGATCCGCGTCTCGCTGTCGCGATCTCGAAGCTGACCGGCGTGAGCGCATTCGACTTGTGCCCGTGGCTGCGGCCATTGATCGAGGAGCTGGAGGAAGCAGCATGAGTTTGAAACCTATCACCAAGTGGGTTGCCTGGTTGGTCGTGGCCTTTGTCGTGATCTACTTTGGCTACGGCATTCTGATTGCCCTCGGGCCGAGGATGTAGTTATGGCTGACTACCTCGCGCTCTTCGTCGGCGGACCCTATCACCTGCGCAAGATGGCACTGAAGGATCCGAATCAGTTCCTGGTAGCACGGATCCCGGAGCTTGAACTTTCTGATCCAGACAAGCCGCTCGACATGGTCGAGCACTCGGTCGTGACTTATAAGCCAAGGAAATGGTTCGGTAGCGAGGTCTGGGTGGTCGACGAGATGTCCGATGCCGCAGCCATGGATCAACTGCTCACCAGTGTTTTCAACAAGAGGGGAAGCTAATGCTCGGGATGCTCGGCGTGATTGTCGCCAACAACAAGCTCACCAACACCGTGCAGATCATAGAAGAGGTAGAGCCTGGTAAACGCTACCTGGTTAAGTTCATGAACGAGCCCGTGTTCAATCGTGTCTGCCAGGTCGAAGAGGTTCAGAGCTGGCTGCTGTTCAGCTCTCAAGAAGAGCTGAACGTCTGGATCCAGAAGAGCAGCGGTGCACCACCGCCGGGATCCGTGCCCCCGGAAGGAGGCGGCAAAGCCGGTGCAAAAAAGCCCGAGGGAAAGCAAAAGCCGACGCGAAAACGCTCGGGCGCAAACAAAAAGGACCAATAGTCCATTGATCGTCAACTACAAGAGGGAAGAACATGAGTAGACAATTCATTGTGATCGAGGCACCCGACGCACCGTGGGGCTCGACTATCAATGTCGACAAGCTCGACAACATCCGCCTGCAACCGAAGGTAGATGAGAACGGCAAGGTCACTGGCGAAGTCTCGGTGCTGGTTCGTACCGACTGCGGCGACCAGGTGCTGACGTATCCAACTCTCGAAGAAGCGCAGTCAACCTACTTCCGATTGCAGAACGAGCTGCTCGGGAGAGATCTATGAACGAGTACGGAACCAGTTTTATCTGGGTCAGGGATATGACACGAAGGGTGCTGTTGAACACGAGACATATCGAGAGCATCCAAGCTGACACTTGCGAAATCATTGATAAAGATGGAGTGATCGACAAAGCTATCGGTGTGAAGTTCTGGCTTCCGATGGCATTTGATAGCGAGTTGGGACACTACATCTTCGAGCCGCATCCGAACGGAAGAAGTGTGTCAGAGCGGCTCACTGCATTGAGCCTGGTGTTAGGACTGGCCGAGGCTTACGACTTGCCACTGCCAGAGGTTGTGGAAACATTCAAGGACAAAGGTGTTCTCGTCAGGGGATCGTAGATGGACAAGCTCGCCATTACCGTTGGCGAGGGTGTTAACCGACAGGACACGCAAGGCACCAAGCTTGTCACCTGGGAGTCCCTCGCTCGAAGACTAGCGAAGTTCAGAGTCGACTCGATGACGGTCGACAAATATCACGCACTGACCCAGGAGGGCCAGGCCAAGGTCAAAGACGGCGAATACCTGATCGGCGGTCCATTCAAAGAGGACCGTCGTCGGCGCGAGGACTTCATCGGTCGTTGGCTCGTGTCTCTCGATGCCGACTTCTTCAAGCGCATCACGCTGTTCGATGTGGAGATGGCGTTCGCTGAGTGGGCGAACGTCATCTACTCAACTCACTCGTTCATCGATGAGCGTCCGAAGGTGCGGATCTTCCTACCGCTGAAGCGAATGCTCACCGATCCGCGTGAGTACCAGGCGGTGGCCAGGTGGCTCGCCGCCCAGCTCGACATCGAGGCCATCGATCACACCTGCTTTCGAGTCACCCAGCTCATGTTCCTGCCGTCGCGTTGTGTCGATGGACGAGAGTACTACCGGTCCAACAAGGGGCCGTGGGTGGACCCTGACGAGATCCTGGCGAGCTACGATGGTGATGCACTGAACTCACTCAACTGGCCCAGGAGCGAGCGTGAGAGCCGTATCGTGGTGGGTGTCGAGCGCGCGGGCAATCCATACAAGAAGCCGGGGCTCGTCGGCTGGTTCAATACACAGTTCAGCGTGCATGCGGTCTTGGCCGATCAACGCTTCTCGGTGTCATCCGAGTTCGAGCAGGTGGCAGGGGATCGCTACCTGCCGGTGGGATCCCACGGTGGCCCAGGTGCAGTGGTGTACCCCAGTGAGCCGCAGCTCGACGACGATGCGTTCCTCTTCGTCAATCACCAGACAGCTCCCTACGGCAACAAGAACCTGTGTGCCTGGGATCTGGTGCGGATCGGTGAGTTCGGGGATTGGACCGACGAGGAGGTAGCCAAGGAGACGCCGCTTCGAGAGCGGGAGTCGCAGTGCTTGATGAATGACCTGGTGCGTCAGCTCCAGGAGTTCCAGGCGAACCCGATGGAGGAGCTGGAGGAGCTGCCGGATGAAGATATTGAGGATGCGAAGAACCAATTCGCGAGTGATGCGGTCGACGCCATGGAGACTGCGGCTGACGACATGACTGAGGGGGCGCAAGAGGAAAATCTCGAGAAACCGGATCGGCTAACCGTGGCACTCATGCGCAGCGTAATTGACACGGCCACGACAGAGAACCATCTGCGCAAAGCGACCAACGCGGTGGGTGCCTCGGGATTCTCTGCGAGCGACAAGGGGATCTTGGCGAAGATGATCCAGGAGAAGTACAAAGCGCTCGATCTGCATGCGCCCACGGTGGCCGAGATCCGCTCGGACATTCTGCGCATCGCTAAGGGCACCTCGGGGCGAGACGACTCCGGGGATCCCGAGATCGACATCGAGGATGCATTGGTCACGCGTGTGCTCGATGAGCACTTCGACGGTGGAACTACGATCAAGCGCCTGGCGAACGTGTTCTGGCAGTACTTCCTCGGAGTGTGGCGCATGCTCAACCCCGATGTTATCCACCAGGTGCTCGACAACGAGCTGATTGGGATCCGCAAGGAACAGCCGGAGCTGGCGCACGCGCTGATGGCGGTGCTCAACGACACCAAGACGACGACGCTATCGAATGCTCTGTGGGGTCTGTTGCAACGGCGAGTCACTGAACCGGAGCACCTGGATCCACTTGGCCTCCTGGAACTCGACAAGCCGTCCATCGTTAATTGCCTGAACGGCGAAGTGCACTTCGATACCGTGGATGGTTTCTATGAATTCCTGCCACACGATCCCACGCACTACCTCACGCATCAGATCAAGTGCAACTTCGATGTGAGTGCCAAGTGCCCGATGTTCGATGAAGCCTTGCAGCGCATCTTCCGGGACTGTGAAGACACAGCGGGAGTGATCCGCCACTTCGAGGAGATCTGCGGGTATCTGGTACAGCTTCGCCGTGACCGCAAGATCTGGGTGCTCTGGCACGGCAGCGGTGATAATGGCAAGACAACGCTCGCCACGATTCTGCTGGCGCTGCTCGGTGAAGCCGGGTACGCGGTGCAGAACATCACAAAGGTCGATGACGACAAGCATTGGACAGCAGGTGTCACCAACGCTTTGGTTCTCGTAGATGACGACTACCCCGCCGGTCAGCTCCTTCCCGACGCTGCTATCAAAAAGTTCAGTGAGGCGAAAGAACTCACTGCGAATCCAAAGTTCGGTGGTCAATTTGCTTTCATCTGTCGTGCGCCTGTGATGATCCTATCGAACTCGTGGCCGGAGACCAAGGACGTATCCGATGCGTTGGTGAGCCGAGCGCATGTGTTTGACTTCAACACCAAGATCGAAGCACACGAGCGAGATGAGCAGCTCCGCGAGCGCATCGTAACCGGCGAGCTGCCTGGGGTGCTGAACCGTCTGCTCGAAGGCTATGCACGAGTGATCGAGCGCGGCGACTGGGACTTGCCGGAGGACTGTGCGCGTGCTCGGGCGATGTGGTCTAAGTCAGCCAATGTGGTGAACATGTGGCTCGATGAGAATGTGATTGTGACCGAGGATCCGGGTGACGTCGTGGAGCAGATGAAGCTATGGCTGAACTTCGAGTCGTGGTCACTTCAGGAGCGTGTTCGAGGTGGTCTTTCGACCATGTCCAAGCGTGGTTTTTACCAGCGTCTCGATGCGATGGGATTCACTCGTCGCGGCCTGGGCAAAAACCGTCAGGGTTATGTTGGATTGCAAATCCGAGTGAATGATGAGCCCATGGGCGAGAGTGAGTAGAGGTGGGTTAAAAAGGTGAGCTGCTTTTTCTGGTTGCCTCTGTAGCCCGCATTCTGTTGTTAAATGGGTTAGTTAGGTTAGGGTTCTCTATTAAGGAACGAAATGAGATTGGCTCTATATAGAGAGTAAGAGGTATATGTACAGATATACAGTTAGGTAGAGAGAAAGTCATTTGGTAGAAGGGTAGAGATAGCTAACCTTAATAACCCTACGCACAACGCAAAAGGCCCAGCTTTCGCCAGGCCTTTCACGGTCCAGTTTAGGACATGGGCACCCCTTCAAGTGGGGGGTGCTTTCCTATGGTTACGTTCTGATGTCGAGCCAGTCGCTCACGCGGTCGGTCGAGGCTTCGAGCTGGGACACGAGCGCATCGATCTCGTCGTGGGTCCAGGCCACCTGGTCGGCCATGGCGACATCGAGAAGCGCGTCGGCCAGGTCACCTTCGCGTCCGATGACTCGGCCCACGGTCGCGCGCCGGGGTTGCTCCCGCAGCAACTCGACCGAGGCCGGGTCCGGTAGCTCGATCACGCGAGCGGTGGGATCAGGATCCGGTCGACGGTAGTGGCACTCCGAGCAGCGCTTCGCTGTGTCGTTTTCGTGGCCGCAGTCAGGGCAGTGCCAGTTCATGCGCCCATGCTCCTTTCCATGGCCGAGATGCGGTCGTATTCAGCGTCGTCGACAGCGTTCCTGCGCATCACGACCAGGTGGCGCTTCTGTGCCCAGGTGCAACGCGAGACGTCGACCACAGGGACAGTGGTGCGGCCACCGCATTGGTTGCACTGTTGGTCGTAGCGGCCAGCCATGTACTCTTCGCGGAAGTCGGGATCCTCATCGAAGTCCTCAGCGGTGAGCCCGTTGGAATCGATGGACGGGTTCACATGCGTGCCCTTGCCATCGCAGAGGTCACAGACCTCCCAACGATAGGGTAAGGGGGCATCGTCCATGTCTGTCGGGATCTCAGCACGGACAGCGCGGACACGCGCATCGTTGTAGTAGTTGCGGTCTTCGATACTCATGATTGCAGGATTCCTTTGCGGGTGGAGGTGCGCACGACCGTGACTGGGGTCTTGGTCGTGTTGGCGCTGACGAGCTGGCGCGAGGGCTTGAGCTTCTCCGCGATTTTCTTCCAGTCGATCAGCGTGCGGTGGGACGCGGAGATGGTGCAGCGGAACAGCTCACCCTCTGCCACGTCGACACCGGCCACGATCAGCAGGTGGCGGATCTCGTCTTCCTGCTCCTTCAAGTTGGCGAGCTGGGCGCGCACGGTGCCCAGGTCATCCACGAGGCCTTTGATGCGTTTAGCGTTCATGACGTTTGGTTCCTCTAGCATGCGCCTCAGTGGCGCTGTTAGTTTGTTGAGCTTACGGCTCACGGTTGGATCTCGACTTTCGGTGCCGAGTAGTTTGTCGGGAAGGTGACATCGACCTTGAGGTTGAGCCAGTGGTCGAACAGCTCACCCAGGTAGTCTTTGATGCTGTTGCGGTCGCGACCGGTGACGCGCATGTGCGTGCCGAATTCCAGGGACGGCGTGATGACGATCTGGTGATCTGTCCAGCCGTCATAGCCGCCGTGCTCGTCCATGTGGTGGAAGGCGGTCGTGAGCACGATGCGGTCGCGTCGTGTCTTGTCGTAGTCGACGACGAAGCCACTGTCGACACCGGAGCCGCTAGGCCCAAGCGCGATGAGTGCGATGACTACGTCCGCGTGCTTGTCGAGCCATATGGCCGTGTTGTAATCGTCTGAGTCTGCATCGAGCCTGCGGTCGCAGTTCTCGATAGCAGCCAGACGACTGGCCAGTTCAACGTAGATGGGTCTGACGTTCATGACGTTACCTCTAGTGGAGTGAATGCTGCGAACAGAGCTGACTGGACCTTGAGGTCCACGGAGAAGCGGCCCAGGTGGTTGAGCACCTGGGTTGCGATGTCGCAGGCCTTGGTATGTCTGCGCACCTTAACCGAGCCGTCAGCGCGTGGGTTGCGTCCGACGTTGGCAGTCAGCCAGCACGAGTCGAGAGACACCGTGCTAAACGAGCCAACGAAGGGGCGTAGGTAGTCCCGGACCTGGCGATTGGATACGCCCAGGCCGAGCAGGTGGAGGTGGCGCACACAGCGGTCATTCAAGAAGCGAGCTACTTCACCTGGTGTCGTGGCTGCTTTCTTGCAGGGCAGCGCCGGGATCCAGCGATCATTGCCGAGGATCTCATCGACGTCGATAGCGAACGCAGCCTGCGAGATCTCGCCTTTCTGCATGGCGACCATCACGCGAGCGCCGAGGCTTTGGATCCGGTGAATGCGTGGAGCGAAGCGGGTCAGCCGTTGTCGCGTCTCGCGTTGTGAGCCAACACGATCCGGTGCCACTACCATGAGCTGCGGTCCAAGCGTGCGTGCCAGGCGCTCGTAGAGGTTGAGGATCTCGATCCAGGCTTCGTGATTGATATGCTTCACGGTCACGAACTCACCGAGAGCTGCATCGAACTTCACCTCACCGAACGCGCCGCTGTCGATGAAGACCATCACGTCACTCCCGGCGAGCTTCTCAAGTTCGAGGATCGAGGACTCGTGTATCTCAGGAGCGGTGACACCGATGTCGATGCCCACCTTGCCGAGTGCTGCGATCTCCGGTGCACGGTTGGATCCCGACAGGAAATACGCTGACGGTGACACCGGTAGCGTTGGCCAGTTGGGAGCTGGATCATCGAAGCCCGCCTGGATCATCGCCTTGCGAATGGCGTCGAGGCCGAGCGCGTCGACGATCTCACCGGTCACGCTGTTGCGGACGTGGAAGCCGAGCTTGCCCAGCGTGCGCACGGTGTCCGCTACGCCGCCAAAGAAGTCATCTGCCTCCAGGCCAAGGGTCACTCCGAGGATCGCCTTGGAGGGATAGGAGCGGCCACTGTGGCGAAGGTGATAGCGAGTCGAGTCCTTGAATCCGTAGGCACGGAGAAAGGCATCTTTGCCCATCTCGTCGCACCTCTTCAGAACTGTCAGGACGTCGACCCTTTTGGCCGTGCGACCG
>Ga0255058_10000383_pt1 | contig 26511 bp, 24 predicted proteins | sample Cases_109_9_MG_FD_188637 | JGI IMG/M metagenome (GOLD analysis project Ga0255058, IMG submission 188637) | Seawater microbial communities from Amundsen Gulf, Northwest Territories, Canada - Cases_109_9 | ecosystem: Environmental > Aquatic > Marine > Gulf | place: Canada: Northwest Territories... | reverse complement strand
TCAGTGGCGCCTATAACGGGGGCAATGCAGAACCTTCCACCAATAACGTTGTCGCCCCCCTCAACCCCTTCAATGCGGCCATCTTCGTGGCCCGTACCGACAACTACATGGATGTCACCGGCGCACCGCCGACGCGCCTTCATCTGGTCATCGGTCGCGGCACACCGGTGGATATCGCCCGCGAGCTCGACACCAAGCTCGACGACAGCAACCCCGAGACCGGCAATGTGCGATCGACGGCCATTGCCGCCGGACCCCTGGGGGCGGGAAACTCCTCGTGGGGTGGCAGCGCGGCCGGGTGCGTGGACAGAACGGCGATCGCCTTCTGGGACGTGAATGCGGACCTGCAGGACTGTAATTCGATGTTTCTGTTCTGAGGTGATGTGGGTCTGATTGGCACTCGAATGGCGGCCGGCGAGCGCAAGCTTCGCCGGCCGCCGACCTTCCAGAATTCGTTGTCTTCCGGGATCAGTGGCGGTTGACTCCGTTGTTTCCGCGAAGCCCTGTCGGTTTCCCGGGTCGGAATTGAGCCGGCGAGCGTTGTCGCTGCTCGCGGCAGCCTCCATCGTGGACGCCGGGGCCCCGGACTGCAACGCGCTGCTGCTCTTCTGACGCCGCCTGAAATATGCCTGAAATACGCCGTCCAAGCCGGCCTGCTATTGGCGCGCGCGTCTTGCCATAATAGGCACTCGCAGCCAGAGATCGGTTGATGGCCCCTATGTCTCCGTCGCCACCAAACACCGCCACGCAAATCGCCATCCGAATCTCCAACGTTGCCAAGCGTTATGCCGGGCTCCAGGTTCTGGACGGCATGGATCTCGAGGTGCAGCAGGGTGAGTTCTTCGGTCTCGTAGGCGTGAACGGCGCCGGAAAAACGACCTGCATAAAGAGCCTGCTGGATTTCACCAATATCAACGCCGGTAGCCTCGAAATTTTCGGTGTCCATCACCGGGAAACCCGGGCCCGGGAGCAACTGGCTTTTCTACCCGAGCGCTTTCTTCCTCCTTATTACTTGAGCGGCCGGGATTTTCTCGACTACATGGGTCGACTCCACGGCTGCATCACCGGTGAAGACGAACGGCGCGACATGTGCGGGAAGCTGGATCTCGACCCGGGCGCGCTGGCGAAGTCGGTGCGCGAGTACTCCAAGGGCATGGCGCAGAAGCTGGGTCTCGCCGCCTGCTTCCTGAGCGGCAAGGATCTCTTCGTCCTCGACGAGCCTATGAGCGGCCTGGACCCAAAAGCGCGGCTACTGGTCAAGCGGCATCTCCAGACTTGCCGAGCGCAAGGGCGTACCGTATTTATCAGCACGCACATGCTCAGCGATGTCGATGAGCTATGTGATCGTATGGGAATTCTGCACGATGGAAAGCTGCGTTTCGTCGGCTCGCCGCAAGAGTGCCGCGATACTTATTCTTCCGAGACCCTCGAAGAGGCCTATCTGAGCTGCATATCTCCATAGCCAGCGGAACTCAAGAGATATAAGGAGGGCCGAATGATCTCCCGGTGGGCGCCGGTCTTCCGATTAATGCCACCAAAGGCAAGGTAAGCCACTATGGAACCGAGTATCTTTCGCTTCGTGCTGAAGCACAGCCGTAGAGAGCAGATCCTGCTGCTGACATTTACGATGTTGGCATTCCCCTTTCTCTACATGTCCCTGGACTTGCCGAAGAGCATCATCAACGAAGCGATCGGGGGACGCGATTTTCCGCGCGCAATACTCGGCTACGAGCTCGGGCAGATCCCTTTTCTGCTGCTGTTGTGCGGCATATTCCTGGCTTTGGTGTTCATCAACGGCGGCTTCAAGTATTTCATCAACGTTTATCGCGGCGTGGTTGGCGAACGCATGCTGCGCAGGCTCCGTTATCTGTTGTTCGGCCGGGTCCTGCGTTTTCCATTGGAACAATTTCGCAAGACCTCCCAGGGAGAGATCGTCTCCATGATTACTGCGGAGACCGAGCCGCTCGGTGGTTTTATCGGCGATTCCATCGCTTTGCCGGCGTTTCAGGGCGGCACGCTGCTGACCATCCTGATATTCATGTTCATCCAGGATCCGATACTCGGGATTGCCGCCATTTCCCTGTATCCGATTCAGACATACGTCATTCCGAAGCTGCAGCGGCGTGTGAACATCTTGCGAAAGGAACGCACCGTGAAGGTGCGCAAGCTCTCCGAGCGTATCGGTGAAGTGGTCACCGGCATTCGCGAGGTGCATGCGCACGATACGTCTCAATACGAGTTGGCCGATTTTTCAGAGCGGGTTGGCGAGATTTACGGCATTCGCTACCAAACCTACAAGCTGAAATTCTTCATCAAGTTCATCAACAATTTTCTGGCCCAGGTGACACCCTTCTTCTTTTATTCCATCGGTGGTTACCTGGTCATTAAGGGCGATCTGAGCTTCGGTGCGCTGGTCGCCGTGCTGGCCGCCTACAAGGATATGTCCGACCCCTGGAAAGAGCTGCTCACCTACTACCAGATTCAGGCAGATGCTCGCGTCAAATACGATTTGCTGGTCGAGACCTTCCAACCGGCCGGCATGTTGGCGGAGAAAACGTTGTCCGGCGACGTCGTTGACGACCGGCCGCTGCTCGGAGAGCTGGTGGCGGCGAACGTGGATCTCTCCGAAGAAGAGGAAGGCGAGGGCGTTTTTGCCGGCAACCTGTCCATGCGGGTGCGGTTACCACAACGCGTCGCTCTGCTCGGTGGCCACGGTAGCGGCAGGGAGCGCTTTGCCGCTATCGTCACCGGCGTCTCCAAGCCCCGAACCGGCAGCGTCAGCATCAACGGTGTGGACGTGACGCAGGCGCCGGAATCGGTTACCGGGCGGCGCACCGCCTACGTGGGCCAGGAACCCAGTCTCCGGTCGGGAACACTCAGGGAGAATCTCTACTACTGCCTGAAGCATCGCCCCGTGACACCGTGGGAGTACGATGAGGAGCAACGCATGGTCGTCGATCGGAAACGCCAGGATTCGCGTCTCGCGGCAAACAGCGATGCGGATCTGAATGCTGACTGGATCGACTATGAGGCGGTCGGAGTCGAGAATCCGGCTGCGTTGACCGAGCGCGCGCTCGAGGTGCTTGCCGTTGCCGAAATGGACGATGATATCTATCACTTCGGGCTCCAGGGAACTCTGGACCCGCAGTCCAAGCCTGAGCTCGCGGCGCGCATACTCGAAGCGCGAGAGGCCCTGAAATTGCGCCTCGTGGATCCCGAGATTGGATCGCTCGTGGAGCTTTTCGATCGCGAGAAATACAACGACAACATGACGGTGGCGGAGAACCTCATGTTCGGTACTCCGCGTGATGATTCGCTTGCAGCCGATCAGCTCGCGGATAACGTTTACGTGCGCAGGGTGCTGCAGGAATCCGGGCTCATCGCGCCGTTTCTCGCCATGGGCCGACAGATCGCGGCGGTGATGGTCGATTTATTCGCCGATGTCGAGCCGGACAGCCCCCTGTTCGAGCAATTCAGTTTCATCAGCGCGGATGATCTTCCCGAGTTCAAGAGTTTGCTGGCACGTACGGTTGACGGGGATCTGGAGAATCTTGAAGAGAACGACCGGCGCTTGTTGCTGACTCTGCCGTTCAAGCTCATTCCCGCCAGGCATCGGCTGGGTCTGGTGACAGACGATCTCATGCTGCGTTTGCTGGAGGCTCGCCGGCTTTTTGCCAGAGGATTCGGTGACGGACCGCCGGAGGTAGATTTCTTCGATGCCGAAAGCTACAGCGAATCCCTTTCAATACAGGACAATATTCTGTTCGGGCGGCTCGCGTACGGTAAGCCGCGCGCGGCGGCGACCATCGGAGCGCTGATCGGGGAAGTCGTCGAGAAGCTCGATCTTCGCCACCCGATAATGGAGCGCGGACTGGATTTCTCCATTGGCATCAGCGGCGCGCGCCTGACGGCCGCCCAGCGCCAAAAACTTGCTATCGCGCGAAGCGTGCTCAAACGTCCGGACGTACTGGTGCTGGACGAGGCCACGGCAATTCTCGACGGGCCGTCTCAATCGGCGGTGATGCGCAACCTCTTCGAGGAGTTTCAGGGGCGTGCCTTGATCTGGCTTGTGCACCGTGCCAGTCTTGGAGAAGAATTCGATCATACCGTTATCCTGGAGCGGGGAAAGTTCTTGGAGCAGGGTCCGTTTACCGAACTCGACCGGCCGGGTTCGGTGCTGAGCGAGCTGGTTTCGGCTGGTTGAGATCGACGGCACCAGAGAAAGTACGAGAAGGACGTGGACATCCAACGGGAAACGGAGGCGCTCAGCAAAGTGCCGCTGTTCTCAAAGCTCGAGCAGTCCAAGCTCAAGCTACTCGCATTCACCAGCGAGCTGCAAACCTACGAAGACGGCGAGGTAGTCGTCGATGAAGGCGAGGCCGCCGACTGTACGTTCGTCATAATGGAAGGCGAAGCGGATATCTATGCCAAGACTAAAGCCAAGACCGAGGCCGGTGGCGGTGAGGTGGTCGTAGGCACCCTGCGGGCGAATCAATTGCTCGGCGAGCTGGGTGTGCTCACGAGCTCCCCCCGCTCTGCCACCATTCGCGCCAGGGGGCGGCTGATGATGTTGCGTATCAGTGGCGACATGTTCCTCAAGCTGCTGGCGGAGAATCCACCGGTCGCTCTGGACGTCATGCGGCAATTGAGCGGCAAGCTGGTGCTCGCTCATCGCCAGTACGAGGAGCTGCAGGACAAGCTGCAGCAGATCGGTGACACGTGAGCTTCCGCGTGGCTCGAAGGTGGTTCATGGCCGGATTTGCCCCGCTCGTGCCCGAACTATCCCGTGAACCAGGTCGCAAATCGTGGCTCCAAGGCCCGGTTTTGAGGCCTGTTTCGAGCGGCCGCGAACGCCCTTGGGGTAAACTCTCAAGTTACGCGGCCGGACGCCGTTCAGTGAGCCCTTGAGTGGATAAGCGACGATTTACATCTTTGTGGAAGCGATGTCAGGCCGGTGAAGGCACGGGAGTTCGTGGCGGCGACGTCTTCAAAGAGGTGCATGATGATTATTCCGCCCCCGGCCGGTTCTACCATACCCCCAAACACATCGAGCATTGTCTGGCCCAGTTTGATCTCGTAGTCGGTGAAATGGAGGACGCCGATGCCGTGGAAATGGCAATCTGGTTCCACGACCTCATCTTCGACGTCAACGTCGACGATAACGAGCTGCAAAGCGCCCGTCGCTTCGTCGAGTTGGCGAACAAATCGATGAACGCTGAATTCAAGACCCGGGTCTACGATTTGATAATGGCAACGGCCCCCCCGCGATTGCCGAAGACAGGCGATCAGGAATTCATGCTCGACATCGATCTGTCAAGCTTCGGGCTGCCGTGGGATGATTTCGTGCGTGACAGTATTGCCGTGAGGCGGGAGTCACCTCGACTATCCGATGCGGACTTCTTTCCCGGGCAGCGCGCGTTTCTCGAATCGCTGGTAAGTCGCGAGCATTTTTACTTTACCAATTTCTTTCGCTCACGCATCGAGGAGTCGGCGCGCAGTAATATTAATCGCCATCTCGAAATATTGCGCGACCAGGGCGTCGTCTGATCCCGCCATGCAACGTTAAGGATGCATTGTCCTATCACTTCGCGCTTTCTATGTCCTCGTCCACGGTATAGATGACAACGGGTGTCTTGCGACCACGTACGTTCGTGGTGCCGAGCTGCCTGAAGCGGAAGGCGGCCGGACCCGCCAGCTCACGGGTACGTTGCGACACAACTATTCGTGTTCCGTAGTCTTTGTTCAGCTGCTCGAGCCGCGCGGCAAGATTGACGTCGTCGCCGTGAACCGTGTAGCCGAGTCGGTCACCCGTACCCACCAGGCCACCGACTATTTCACCGCTGTTGATGCCTACGCGGGAGCGAATTACGACACCATCGCCAAAGTCCCGAACGCGCAGCGCCGCCTGCACTGCGAGCGCCGCCCGCACCGCCTGGGCGGCATGGTCGGACAGAGCCTCGGGAATGTTGAAGGTCGCCAGAATGGCATCACCCTGGAATTGGTTGATGACTCCGCCATGCTCGACAATGGGTTTCGTGACGACGGAAAAGTAATCGTTCAACGTGGTGATCAAATCGGTCGGCGTCATAGTCTCGCTGATGGTCGTGAAACCCTCGATGTCGGTGAACAGAATCGTCGCTTCACGTACTTCTCCCTGGCCCGCCTGCATATGCTCTTCGCCGGCCTTGGCTTGTCTGGCAACCTCATCCGGTACGAACTTCGAAAGCTCCCGGGCAGTACTGCTTGCCACCACGGACTCGACCAGAAGGCGTCGCGCGCGAGCGATGGCAACCGCGAGTATTGCCGTGACCATCAGAATCGATATGACTTTGTCGAACTCGGCGCCCAGCAGGACGCTGTTCGACGTCATGTATTCCACGTAGTCGCGCGTGATCATCGGATTGTCGGGATCGATGGTGACCACGTACAGGACCATGAGCAACCAGCCAAGCGCAGCTACGCCGCCGGCGATGAGCACATAGCGGACTTCGAAGCGCAGCGCGCGCAGAGCAATGAAGATAAAGACATAGAGCAGGGTAGGCACCTTGAGATAAAAGGATGCGGGTTGGTCGTACTTCAGATGGAAGGTCCAAATCAATGCCAGCAGCAACGCCATGTCCATGACCACTGAGATGTACAGAAGCCAGTTCGGCAGGCGGCGCCGGTAGGCAAGATTCAGGCGTGCCAGCGTGAAAAGCACATAACCTGCGAGCACCCAGGGCTCCGGGGAGATCATGGGATTGGCGCCGGGCTGTTTCGGCGAAAGGTAATACAGCGTGGCAAAAGTGAGCACGACGCCGAGTTGAACCCAGCCGATGAGGATTTCGCTCGAGTCCTGCTCGCGCAAGATCACGTCGCGCACCCGTGCCGGAAGCTTCTGAACCCGGGTGGTCAATGGGCGTCGTGGATGCGCTTCGCTCATTTCAGGACCCCTTCGGCTGGCGATCGGGGCAGTGAAAATCGTGCCTCGCCCCCGGGAGACTTGAACGCAACGATCAGCTCGTGGTGGTCCTTCAGGCCATGCTCGCGTCTGAATGCCCTGTCGCAATCATCGAAAAGCACATCGATCCGTGTCGTGAACCCCGCAGCTTCGAGCCGCGAGACGTAATCCTTTCCGTATACCCACTGGTCGCCGTTCTCCGCGAAATACTCGTCGCCGAGTTCCGGATGCTCGCGGCGATACTCGTCGACGGGTCGTGTCCTGTCCTCGTCGTGGCTGGAATCGAGCATGGCGAGACCGTCGATCTTCAAGATTCGGAAAATCTCGGACAGCGCTCCAGCGTCGTCCCGAATGTAGGGCAGGGTGTGATTGCACAAAATCACGTCGAAGCTGTTGTCCGCGAAGTCTGCATTCGTCACGTCCATGCGAATGAAACGATGCGGCGCCTCGATGCCGGCATGAAATTCGAGCGTTCTCCGGTCGATGACTGTATAGCGAGAGCCCCCGATGACGGCGTCGGCGCTGAATCGCTGCACGGCCACGCGCGAGCCGCCCACCTCCAGCACTTCCGAGATCGCATCCAATCTCGGGCGTATCACCCGGCGAAGGTACCAGTGCACGGCCCGATTGCGTGGTTTGGCGCCGCAGTGGGGGCACCGGCCGGGGCGCGGTGGAATGCCAAAGGCAAGAAACTCGGCGACCGGATTTCCGCACACCCAACAGATCACCCGATGCAGTGTACGTGAGAAGTCCGGCAGGCAGCAATTGCGGGGGTTTTGGCGATAGGCTAGTCTGCCGGCAGCGTTGTTTAGCGGTCCCGACATGCTCGAACTGGCTCGCAAATCGCCCGTGCACAGAAGCGGCGGCGCGCCCGTAGAGGTTCCGCCGCCGTTACTCTGCGCCCGCGACACACAGGCTCCGGGGGCTGCGTTGCGGGTAACGACTCTGACGGCGTTCTACTGAAGGCAGGGTCATGGCCGGCGCCATCGCCTTCGTCGTCAAGGGTTATCCGCGTCTGTCGGAAACCTTCGTCGCCAACGAAATCCGGGCCCTGGAAAAGCGCGGCCTGGACATACGCATCGTATCCCTGCGCCACCCCACCGATGCCAAGAGGCATCCGGTTCACGGTGAGATTCGCTCTATCCCTCACTACCTTCCCGAATACCTCTATCGCGCGCCGCGACGGGTATTCACCGCCTGGCGAAGCGTGCGCCGCTGGCCGAGATACCGTGACTGCCTGCATACGTGGTTGGGCGATCTGCGACGGGATCCGTCTCCCAATCGGGTGCGTCGTTTCGGTCAGGCACTGGTGCTCGCCCACGAGCTCGATTCCGACGTCGTGCATTTGCACGCGCATTTTCTGCATACGCCCGCCACGGTAACCCGCTATGCGAGCATGCTGCTGGATCTTCCCTGGAGTTGCTCCGCGCATGCCCGCGACATCTGGACGACGCCGGTATGGGATAAACGTGAAAAGCTTGCCTCGTGCCGATGGGCGGTAACCTGCACCGCCGTAAACCATCGCCATCTGCAGGATCTGGCACCGACGCCCGGTCGGATCGAGCTCGTCTACCATGGGCTGGACGCGGAACGATTTCCGGCCACGAACGCCGGCGGATCGCTCCGAGACGGATCCGCTCCGGAAGATCCGGTACGCATCCTGTCGGTGGGGCGGGCGGTGGAGAAAAAGGGCTACCACGATTTGCTGGCGGCGCTGGCGCTGCTGCCGGCGGAGCTCCACTGGCGTTTCGAGCACGTGGGCGGCGGACCGTGGCTGGGCAAGCTCAAACGCCTCGCCGCCGGGTTGGGTATCGCCGGCCGCATCCGCTGGCGCGGTGCGCTTGCCCAGGAGGCCGTGCGCGGCTGCTATGCCGACGCGGACATGTTCGTGCTGTCCTGCTGCATCGCCAGGGACGGCGACCGTGACGGACTCCCCAACGTGCTCATGGAAGCCCAGAGCCAGGGCCTGGCCTGCGTGACCACGCGCATCTCGGCGATCCCCGAGCTGGTGGAGGATTGCGGCACCGGCCTGCTGGCCGATGCGGGTGACCCACGGGCTCTCGCCGATGCCATGGCCCGGCTGATTCGCGATCCGCGACTGCGCGAGCGCCTGGGTGCGGCCGGCCGCCGACGGGTGGCGCGGGAATTCCGCTTCGACGATGGCATCGACCGCCTGCAGGACAGGCTCAACGGCCTTGCCGGACCGGCAGCTCCGTGAGGATCGCCTTCTATGCGCCCATGAAGGCGCCGCATCATCCGACTCAGTCCGGTGACCGCGAGATCGCGCGCCTGCTGCTCCAGGCCCTGTCCGCCGCCGGCCATGACGTCGATCTGGCGTCGCAATTTCGCAGCCGCGACGGTGGCGGCGATGGCCGTCGTCAGGAACGCATACGGGACATCGGCACGCGACTGGCCGAGCGTCTGCTGCGCCGCTATTGCGCCGCACCCGCCGACGCGAGGCCGCGGCTCTGGTTCACCTACCATCTCTATCACAAGGCGCCGGATTGGCTGGGTCCGACCGTAGCGAAGGCTCTGGGCATTCCCTATGTCGTTGCCGAGGCGTCCTTTGCTCCCAGCCAGGCGGGCGGGCCCTGGGCCCTGGGCCACAGGGCGGTCGCTGAGGCGATCGGCACCGCCGCCGCGGTGTTCAACCTGAATCCGGGCGACGTGGCCTGTGTGATGCCGCTGCTCAGCGATGCGCGCTGCCTGGTGCCGCTCAAGCCCTTTGTCCATGTGGCGGATTATCCCGTCAGAGATGCCGCAGGCGGCGGGCGAGAAGTGCTCGCGCGCCGATACCATCTGCCGGCTGCCGAAACCTGGTTGATCGCGGTCGCCATGATGCGCCCGGGCAACAAGCGCGACTCCTATCGTCTGCTCGCCGGCGCTTTGACGATGCTCCAGGAGCGGGCCTGGCGACTCGTCATCGTCGGCGACGGGTCGGTGCGCACGCAGGTGGAGTCATTGTTTGCACGCTTTGCACCCGGGCGGGTCGTATTCACCGGCGCGCTCGCCGGCGATGCGCTGCGAACGTTGCTGGTACAGTGTGATTTGTTCGTCTGGCCCGGGGTGCGCGAGCCCATCGGCATGGCCATGCTGGAGGCGCAAGCGGCGGGGTTGCCGGTAGTAACCGGCGCCGGCCCCGGAATCGCCGACATCGTGCAGGACGGCTGCACCGGTCGCCTGGTGCCCAGGGGGGACGTGGAGGCCTTCGCTGCCGCCGTGGCAAGCCTGCTCGATGCGCCGCGGGAACGCGCTGCGCTGGGGGCGCGGGCACGGCACGGAGCGCTGGCGCGTCACGATATCGCCACCGCCAGCGCGACCCTGGACCGGGTCCTGACCGGCCTGGCGGCGGGCAGTTGGCCGTGAGCGACGTGCTGTTGATTCGCCACGGACGTACCCCATGGAACGAGTGCGGGCGCATCCAGGGGCACCAGGATATCGGTCTCAGCGCGGCTGGTCGCGGGTCGATTGCCGCCTGCCGTATTCCAGCCGAGTACGCAGAGTTCCGCTGGTATGCGAGCCCGCTGGCAAGAGCGGTGGAAACCGCGAGCCTTCTCGGCGCCCGGGATCTGAAAACCGATGCGCGGCTGGTAGAGTTGCACTGGGGCGAGTGGCAGGGATGGACGCGGCGCGGGTTGCGCGAGCATCACGGCGAAGCACTCGCCGAGAATGAAGCCCGGGGGCTGGCGTTCCGCCCGCCCGGGGGTGAGAGCCCCGGCGAGCTCCGGCTTCGGCTGCTTGCGTGGCTCGCGGACCTGTGCGCGGTCGGCGAGCCGGTTGTTGCCATTACCCACAAGGGGGTGATCCAGATGGCGCTCGCTCTCGCCACCGGGTGGGATCTGGTGTCCCGCCCGCCGGTGCGCCTCGATTGGCAGTGCGCACAGCTTTTCAGCGTCGCCGGCGCGCCGCCCCGCCTGCGGGCGGAACGGTTGAATGTGTCGCTGGCGGTGCCCGACATCGGGTCCGGCGAAGCCGGCGCTTGAGAGGATCGCGGGGAGCATGAGCCCATGGCAACGATTGTCGGCGGAGCTGGACCAGTGGCAGGCATCGGGACGCGTGGCCACGCTCTGGTGGCGCGACGATGATGCCGCGGCCGTGACCCCGGCGCTGGAGCGATTGCTGGTCCTGCAGCGGGATCGCGGCGTGCCGTTGGCGCTTGCCGCGATTCCGGCACGGACCCGGGAAGCACTGGCGTGCAGGCTTGAACACAACCCGCAAATTGCGGTATTCCAACACGGGTACGCACACAAGAATCATGCGGTTGAAGGAGAACGCGCCATCGAACTGGGAGGAGAGCGCCGACGCGAGCGCGTCGTCGCGGAGCTGGAGAAAGGATGGCGCAGCCTGGCCGGGTTGTTTCCCGGGCGTCTGTTGCCGGTGATGGTGCCGCCCTGGAACCGCATCGCCCCGGAGCTGTTTCCCGATTTGCACGCCCTCGGCTATCGTGCCCTGTCCTGCTTCGCCCCACGGTCTAGGCGAGAGACCATCGCAGGATTGCTGCAGACGAATTGCCATGCGGATCTCATCGACTGGCGACGGGGTCGTCGATTTCGCGGCGAGGACCGGACCATCGAGCAAATTCGCGCGCACCTGGAAGCGCGGCGCGGAGGTCGGGCGGACGCACACGAGCCCACTGGCATACTCAGCCACCATCTGGATCACGACGAAGAGTGCTGGCGCTTCCTCGATGCCCTGTTGGAGCACTGCAATCGCCACCCGGGAGCCCGCTGGCTCGAGCCCGAGGAAGCATGTCTGGCGCAATGACCTACCGATATCCCTGGCGGGCCATGGTGCCGGACCATGCGCGCGCCGTTCTCGGGGTGGCGTGCAGCGCCACGCCGCTGATAATGATGGATCTGCCGGGACTGGCGGCGGCGGTGCTGGCTTTCCTGACGATGATATTCGCTCTGTTCGGCGTCCAGGCGACCCTCAGGCACACGACCCGAATTCTGATCAGCGAAGGGGAGATCCGGGCCCGGCCCTTAGGCCCACGACTCGCCTGGGACAGCCTCACCAGACTCACACTGGCGTACTTCTCCGTGCGTCGTGACGGGCGCAGGGGCTGGATGGAGCTCAAGCTGCGAAGCGGCGGCCGGACCCTGCGGGTGGACTCGCGTCTGGATGGGTTCACCGAGGTGGTGCGTCAGGCAGCGGCGGCGGCCAGCGGCACTTGCCTGCACCTGGATCCGCCGACCGTGAGCAATCTGGCGACGCTTGGAATCGGGGAGGGAATCGGGGAAGGAATCGGCGCGGGAATTGGTGCGCACACCGGCGCGGCCGCCGAGTCGCGGCTGGAGGAGCACGGCTGAGATGACAGAAAATCTCCTCGACGTGCGTGATCTCAACATCAATTTCCGTCTTCACGCCCAGGGCAGGATCCGGGCCGTGCGTGGCGTTTCGTTCCGCGTCCGTCCGGGTTCCACCGTGGCCCTGGTGGGCGAGTCCGGCTCGGGGAAATCGGTGATCTCCCAGGCCATCATGGGCGTGCTGCCGGGATCCGCCGAGCTCAGCGGACAGATCCTCTTCAACGACAGACAAGCCGGCAACCATGCCGGTGCTTCGCCGCCGGCGCTGGATATCGCGGCCCTGGAACCCAATGGCTCGCCCATGCGCGCGATTCGCGGCGGGCGCATCTCGATGATCTTTCAGGAGCCCATGACGTCGCTGTCACCGTTGCACACGGTGGGCAATCAGATCTCCGAGGCGGTGCTGCTGCATCAGGACGCGGACCGCGCGACGGCTCTGGATCTGACCTGCGAAATGCTCGCCAGGGTCGGTTTCCCGGATCCGAAAAAAGCACTCCACACCTATCCCTTCGAGCTTTCCGGAGGACTACGCCAGCGAGCCATGATCGCGATGGCGCTGGTTTGCCGGCCGGCGTTGCTGATCGCCGACGAGCCGACCACCGCGCTGGACGTCACCATCCAGGCGCAGATTCTGCAGCTGCTCCAGAGTCTCCAGAGCGAGCTGCACATGGCGGTGCTTCTGATCACCCATGATCTCGGGGTGGTGGCGAACATGGCCGAGGAGGTGGTGGTCATTTACCACGGCGAACTCATGGAGAGCGGCACCATCGACGATATATTCGGCGACCCGCGCCATCCCTACCTGCGGGCGCTGATGCGTGCCGTTCCCCGGGTCGGCATGCAGCCCGGCGAGCGGCTCACGCCGCTGCGTGAGGTTGCGCGGATGGACGGTGGTCACCTGGGCTCGGGCGCAGGCGACCTGCAGTCGGCGGAAAACGGACAGGTCGTCCTGGAAGTGCGGGGACTCAGCAAGCGTTTCGCGATTCGCGGCTCGGGATTGCTCGGCGCTGGCGGCGGGCACGGTGTCCAGGCCCTCGACGACGTGAGCTTCGATATCCGGCGCGGCGAATGCCTGGGGCTGGTCGGAGAAAGCGGCTGCGGCAAGACCACGGTCAGTAAGATCATTCTGCGAGCGCTCGCCCCGGATGCCGGCAGCATTCGCTACGACGACGGACAGGGATTGCACTCGTTGCTGGCGCTCAGCGACGAACAGCTGGTGGCCATGCGCCGCAAGATTCAATACATCTTTCAGGATCCAGTGAGCTCCCTCAATCCGCGCATGACGGTGTTCGACATCATCAGCGAGCCCCTCATCATTCATGGGCAGTCCGACCGCGAGGCGCGCGCGTCCATCGTCAAGGAGCTGATGCAGCACGTGGGGCTGGATCCGCGCTTCCTGTCCCGCTATCCCCACAGCTTCTCCGGTGGTCAGCGGCAGCGTATCGGCATCGCGCGGGCTCTAGCGCTGAATCCCGAGCTCATAATTTGTGACGAGCCGGTATCCGCGCTCGACGTTTCGGTGCAGGCCCAGGTACTGAATCTTCTCAAGGATCTTCAGGAGAGCCTCGGGCTTACCTACTTGTTCATTTCCCACAATCTGGCGGTGGTGGACTACATGGCGGATCGTATCGCCGTGATGTGTGCCGGCTATCTGGTGGAGGTAGCGCCGCGGGAAGTGCTGTTTCGCGACCCGGTGCATCCCTATACCAAGGCGCTGCTGTCGGCGGTGCCGCGCCCCGATCCAGCGCGCAAGCTCGACTTGAGTGCGCTCATGGAGGGTAAGGTGTCGGAACCAAGCGCCTGGTCGTGGCCCTTCGGCGTCACCGGTGACGACCGGCCGAATCTGTTGAACCTCGGCGACGGCCATTACGTGCGCGCCGCACCTTCGCTGCTCGCGCAAGGGTGACCGCAACATGTTCCGATTTCTCGTTCGTCGCACCCTGGTAATGATTCCGACGCTGCTGGTCATCAGTGCGCTGGTCTTCATCATCATCCAGCTACCCGAAGGCGACTACCTGACCAGCTACATCACCGAGCTCGAGGCCCAGGGAGAAAAGGTCAGCGCGGAGAAGATCCAGTTTCTGCGCGAGCAATACGGACTGGACGATCCTCCGCTCGAGCGGTACTTCAGCTGGCTGTGGGGCATGCTGCGAGGCGACTTCGGTTATTCGTTCGAATACAACCTGCCGGTGTCCCAGGTGGTCGGCGATCGCCTGTTTCTTTCCTTCCTGCTGTCTTTCGCGACCATCATGTTCACCTGGGTGGTAGCCTTTCCCATCGGCGTGTACTCGGCTACCCATCAGTACAGCTGGGGCGACCACAGCCTGACTTTTATCGGCTTTCTCGGGCTCGCGACGCCGAATTTTCTGCTCGCGCTGGTGCTTCTGTATTTCGCCAACGTGGTCTTCGGCACGTCGGTGGGGGGACTGATGGATCCTCAGTACCTCAACGAGCCCATGAGCTGGGCAAAGCTTCTTTCCGTTCTCGAGCATCTTTGGATCCCGGTGGTGGTCATCGGCACCTCCGGCACCGCCGGCATGATCCGCCGCTTGCGCGCCAATCTCCTCGACGAGCTGCAGAAGCAATATGTCGTCACGGGCCGCGCCAAGGGTCTGCCGCCGCTCAAGCTGCTCATGAAGTATCCGCTGCGCATGGCGCTGAATCCCTTCATCGCCGACATCGGCAGCCTGCTGCCCGAGGTGGTGTCCGGCGCCGCCATCGTCTCGGTGGTGCTGTCGCTGCCCACCACCGGCCCGATGTTGCTGGCAGCGCTGCAGAGTCAGGACATGTACCTGGCAGGCTCCTTTCTGATGTTCCTGGCGGCACTCACGGTGGTCGGCATGTTTCTTTCGGATCTGGCCCTGGCGGCTCTGGACCCGCGCATCCGGCTCGAGGGAGGGCTGCGCCGATGAGCTCCGGTGATCGCGACCAGCTCGCGCATTTCGTATCCAGCGCGCCCTTCAATCCCTACTCCATCGAGGCCCTCACCCGGGAGCAGGAACGTTACTACCTGGCGTCCCAGTGGCGCATGATGTGGTGGCGTTTCAAGCGCCATCGTCTGGCGGTCGTATGCGGCGCGGTGCTGCTCGGCATGTACCTGTCCATTCTCGTGAGCGAGATTCTCGCTCCCTACGATCTGCATGGCCGTCACACCAACTTCATTCACGCGCCTCCGCAGTCGATTCACCTTTTTCACGAAGGTCGCTTCCGGGGGCCCTTCGTCTACGAATACGGATTCGAGCTGGACATGGAAAATCTGCGCCGCGTCTATACGGACAATCCGGAGGAGATACAAAAGCTGCGATTTTTCTGTCTGGGAGACTCCTACGAGTGGCTGGGTCTGATACCCGGAAGCTTTCACATCGTGTGCCCCGCCGAGGACGGCACGCTGTTTCTGCTCGGCACCGACCGCCTCGGCCGCGATGTCCTGTCGCGCATCATTTACGGCGCGCGTATCTCGCTTACCGTCGGTCTCATCGGTATCGCCATCAGCTTCGTCATCGGTATCGTGCTCGGTGGGTTCGCGGGCTATTACGGCGGTTGGGTGGACAGCGTCGTGCAGCGGCTCATCGAGATCATCCGGTCCTTTCCCGCGCTACCCCTGTGGATGGCCCTGTCGGCTGCCCTACCGGTGACCTGGAGTCCCATCGGCGTGTTCCTGGGCATCACGGTGATCCTCGGCCTGGTGGACTGGACCGGACTCGCCCGGGCCGTGCGCTCCAAGCTGCTGGCGCTCCGGGAGGAGGACTTCGCCACCGCCGCGGTGCTCATGGGGGCGCGGCCGGCGCGGGTCATCGGCCGCCACCTGTTGCCCAACTTCATGAGTCACCTGATTGCGTCGGCGACGCTCTCCATCCCGTCGATGATTCTCGGCGAGACGGCCCTGAGCTTCCTGGGCCTGGGGTTGCGGCCTCCAGTGACCAGCTGGGGCGTGCTGCTCACCGAGGCGCAGAACATCAATGCCGTGGCCCTCTACCCGTGGCTCATTCTGCCGGTGGTGCCCGTCATCATCGTCGTGCTTGCCTTCAACTTCCTCGGCGATGGGCTGCGCGACGCGGCGGATCCCTACAAGGTGGACTAGCGTAATCAATGGAGTCTGACTCCATTGAATTCCGTAGGTTGGGCTGAGCTTGCTTGTTGCTGAGCTTGCTTGTTTAGGAGGGGACAGTTTAAAGCATCGGAGCCGAAACGGACGCTGATCTCTTAAACTGTCCCCTTCTTGCCTTAAACTGTCCCCTCCTAAACAAGCAAGCTCAGCCCAACCTACGCTTCGACGATCTGCACCTCATGCTGGATGTCCACGGTCGGGCGCAGCATGGCCGTGGCCGAGCAGTACTTTTCCGCCGACAGCGCCACCGCCCGTTCCACCGTGGCCGGCCTGAGCCCCTTGCCGGTCACCACGAAGCGCATGCGCACACGGGTGAACACTCTGGGTGGATCCTCGGCGCGGTCGGCTTCGAGCTCCACGACGCAGTCACTGACCGGCTGGCGGGCCTTCCTGAGGATGGATATCACGTCGAAGGCGCTGCAGGCCCCCACGCCGATGAGGACGGCTTCCATGGGCCGCAGGCCGGCATTTCGCCCACCGTGTGCTTGCGCGCCGTCCAGAATCAGCCGGTGACCGCTGCCGGATTCGGCCTCGAACGAGACCTCATCGAGCCATTTGATTGTTGCTTTCATCCGGAGATCGCGTCGACAGGCACCCAACCCTCGCATACACTTAGAGGGATTTACAATACTACCAGTCGTCGGCGTCCTGCGGAGCAAAATATGTCGCTAGATCAAACCTTTGACCGACAATCCGTTATCACACGGTTTCTCGAGCATTGCCATCGCAGGACCTTCCCCGCCAAGACCGTAATCATCAATGCCGGCGACTACTCGGACGAGCTCTACTATCTGGTCAAGGGCTCGGTGTCTGTGCTCATCGAAGACGACGACGGCCACGAGATCGTGCTGGCCTATCTCAACGAAGGTGACTTCTTCGGTGAGATAGGCATGTTCGACGAGAAGCGCGAGCGTAGCGCCTGGGTACGGGCACGCACCCAGTGTGAGGTGGCCCAGATCAGCTACGATCGATTGCGCAGCCTGTCGGCGGAGCTGCCCGAAGTTCTCTATGCCATGCTTGCGCAGCTGGCGCTTCGGCTGCGCAACACCAGCCGCAAGGTGGGCGACCTCGCGTTCATGGACGTGTCGGGCCGGGTGGCGCGTGCACTTCTGGATCTGTGCAAGCAACCTGACGCATTGACCCACCCCGACGGCATGCAGATCCGCATCACCCGCCAGGAGCTCGGACGTATTGCCGGGTGTTCACGGGAGATGGTGGGGCGGGTGCTCAAGAACCTGGAAGAAGAAACCCTCATCTCCGTATCGGGCAAGACCATCGTCGTATTCGGCGCCCGATAAATAAGTAAGCTGTCCCTTATCTGCCTTATTTGAACAGGGCCGCCAGGCGCTCGCCCGGGTGCTCCGCGCGCATGAAGGCTTCCCCCACCAGAAAGCCGTGAACGCCGTTGTCCCGCAGGCGCTCGACATCTTGTGGTGTGTGAATTCCGCTCTCGGCGATTACCAAGCGATCGTCCGGTATCGATGCCAGCAGATCGATGACGGTGTCGAGGTTGGTCTCGAAGCTGTGCAGATCGCGGCTGTTGATGCCCAGCACCAGCCCATCGAGGTGCAGCACACGCTCCAGCTCGTCGGCATCGTGTACCTCCACCAGCACGTCCATATCGAGATGCACCGCCAGTCCCGCCAGATCATTGATGGTCGCGTCACCGAGCGCCGCCACGATCAACAGGATGCAGTCCGCTCCGAGCGCGCGCGCTTCGTATACCTGATAGGCGTCGATGGTGAAGTCCTTGCGCAGCACCGGTAACGCGCAAGCCGCGCGCGCTTTCGCCAGATGCTCGTCCGCGCCCTGGAAGAAATCCCGATCTGTCAGCACCGAAAGCGCCGCGGCGCCGCCGACCTCGTAGTCCCGGGCAATGACGGCGGGCTCGAAGACTTCCCGCAGCAGTCCCCGGCTCGGGGACGCACGCTTTATCTCGGCGATGACGGCAGCCCGGCCTTCGTCGATCCGTGCTCGAAGTGCGTCTGCAAACGGCCGTGGTGGCGGCATGCTCACTGCACGCTCGCCCAGCTCGCGCATGCTGACGCGTGCGCTGCGCTCGGTTATTTCCTCGGCCTTACGCGCGAGAATTTTCTTGAGGATGTCAGGAGTATCGGGCGGCATGCGTCGGCGGAAAAATCAGAAGCTGTTGCTGAGCTCGACCAGCCTTGCCAACCGCTCGCGGGCCGCGCCGCTGGACAGTGATTCCAGGGCCGCGGTGACGCCTGCGGTCAAATCACCCTCCAGACCCGAGGCGTAGATGGCGGCGCCGGCGTTGAGGGCGACGATGTCGCGGGCAGGGCCGTCGGTATTGTCGAATACCGCCTGGACCGTTTCCAGACTCTCCTGCGGCGATGAAACGGTGAGTGTCGATAGATCGGCCGTCTTCATCCCGAATTGTTCTGGATTGATGCTGTGGGTGTGGACGCGCCCATCCCTGGATTCCGCGATGTGGGTATCGGCGCCGATGCTGATCTCGTCGAGCCCGTCCTCGGAGTGCACGACCAGAACGTGGCGGCTGCCGAGCTGTGTGAGCACCCGGGCCAGCGGCTCGACGAGATCGCGGCTGAATACCCCCACCACCTGATTCCGCGCCCCGGCGGGGTTCGTCAGGGGCCCGAGCACATTGAAGATCGTGCGTACCGCCATCTCCTTGCGCGGTCCGATGGCGTGCTTCATGGCACCGTGGTGCTTCGGTGCGAACATGAAGCCGACGCCGACTTCCCGGATGCACTGTGCAACCTGTTGGGGGCTCAGGTCGAGGTTGACACCCGCGGCTTCGAGCACGTCCGCACTTCCGGAGCTGCTGGATGCCGACCGATTACCGTGCTTTGCCACTCTGGCGCCCGCACCGGCGGCGACGAAGGCGCTGGCCGTGGAAATGTTGAAGGTGTTGCTGCCGTCACCCCCGGTGCCGCAGGTGTCCACCAGGTGCTCGACTTCCACATGCACTGGCGTTGCCAGCTCGCGCATGACGGCGGCCGCTGCCGCGATCTCTTCCACGGTCTCGCCCTTCATGCGCAGCCCGATGAGAAATCCGCCGATTTGGGACTGTGTCGTCTCTCCGCTCATGATGGCGCGCATCACCGAAGTCATTTCTTTGCCGGAGAGATCGCGATGCTCGGTGACGGCGCGAATGGCCGATTGAATGTCCATGATAATTCTCGATCGCTATGGTTCAGTTGCGCGTAGGTGCGAGCCCCCTTCGGGGATTGCACTTGCTCGCGCACGGGTTCCAGAAAATTCGCCAGCAGGTGGTGCCCGTGGCGGGTAAGTATCGCTTCCGGATGAAATTGCACGCCCGTGACGCTCAGACGAGCGTGCTGTATGCCCATTATCTCATCCGCCAGGCCGTCTTCCGAGCATGCCCGAGCCGTGACGGCCAGGCAATCAGGCAGCGAGTCTTCGGCGACGATCAGCGAATGATACCGAGTCGCTTCGAAGGGCGACGGCAGGTCGCGGAAGATACTTTCTCGCTGGTGTCGAATCATGGATGTCTTGCCGTGCATGGTGGTGTGCGCATGAACGATGCGCCCGCCGAAGGCTTGCGCGATGCATTGATGACCCAGGCACACGCCGAGTATGGGGATGTGACTCGCGAACCGCTCCACCACCGCCAGCGAGATCCCGGCTTCGTTGGGCGTGCAGGGTCCCGGCGAAATGACGATGCGTTGCGGCGCCATGGCGGCAATGTCTGCGACGGTGATGCAATCGTTTCGATACACCGCCACCCGTTCGCCCAGCTCGCCCAGGTACTGCACCAGGTTGTAGGTGAACGAGTCGTAGTTGTCGATCATCAAGAGCATGGCGTTCAGCGTGCGGCGCTCGCCTGCCCGGGGAGCACAAAGAGTTTCGGCAGCTCTGCCAGTGAATCGACGACGGCGTCAGGATTGCTGGAGCGAATGTCGTCGCCATGATTGTATCCGTAGCTTACGCATACGATACCGAAACCGGCGGCCCTCGCCGCTTTCACGTCGTTCGCGGAATCGCCGATGAGCACTGCATCCTCGGGCGCCAAGGCAAAATGCTGCGCGGCGTGGGTAAGCGGCATGGGGTCGGGCTTCCTGCGCGGCAGAGTGTCGCCACTGATCACGAGAGAAAAGTACTCGTTCAGTTCCAGCTCCGCGAGCAGTTTGGCCGTAAATGCGCTGGCCTTGTTGGTCACGCATGCGAGCTCGACACCCGCTGCCTGGAGAAAATCCAGCCCCGCCGGCACGCCGTCGTATATGCGGCTACGGCCGCTGGTATTCTGCGCGTACAATTCCGTGAACATCGGCAACGCTCGTGCGAAGATCTCGTCATCGACATCCCGGTTGAGGGCCCCGGCCAGCGCGCGCCGCACCAGCGCCTCGATGCCGTTGCCGATCCACTCGCGCACGCGCGCTTGTCCCACGGTCGTTAGATTGAGCTCTGTCAGCATCCGGTCGACACAAAAGGCGATGTCGGGGAGCGTGTCCACCAGGGTGCCGTCCAGGTCGACCAGCGCCAGCTCAGGGATGGCAATACGCGTTCTCACGCTTGTCGGCCGCGGCCTATCGCTTCGCGCATGGCATCGATGGTGGCGCGATAATCCCCGGCTCCGAAGATGGCGGATCCGGCGACGAAGGTGTCGGCGCCCGCGGCGGCGATTTCGGCGATGTTGTCCACCTTCACACCGCCGTCGATCTCCAGGCGAATGTCGCGGCCGCTGGCATCGATCAATTTGCGCACCACGCGCAATTTCTCCAATGCCCCGGGAATAAAGCTCTGGCCGCCGAATCCGGGATTGACGGACATGATGAGCACCATGTCGATCTTGTCCATGACGTGGGTGAGAGCGTCCAGGGGCGTGGCGGGATTGAAGACCAGGCCCGGCTTACAGCCGCAGTCGCGCACCAGCTGCAGGGAGCGGTCCAGGTGCTCCGTGGCTTCCGGGTGGAAGGTGATATAGGTGGCGCCGGCCTGCGCGAAGTCCGGGATGATGCGATCCACCGGCTTCACCATGAGATGCACGTCGATGGGTGCGTCGATGCCGTGTGCACGCAGCGCCGAGCACACCACCGGGCCGATACTGAGGTTGGGGACGTAGTGATTGTCCATGACGTCGAAATGGACCATGTCGGCCCCGGCGTTCAGAACGTCGTCGATCTCTTCGCCGAGACGGGCGAAGTCCGCGGCCAGAATGGAAGGGGCAATCACTGGGTCGTGCATGGTGGGTATCTCTGGCACCGAGAGGGACTGAACTTTAACCCAAGGCCCCGAGCTTGTTCATCCTTTTCGGTTTCCCGCTGCAGTTGAAAGAAGCGTAGGTTGGGCTTGTTTTTGAGGGTGTTTTTGAGGGTAGTTTTGAGGGGACAGTTTAAGGCGTCGGAGCCGAAACGGACTCTGATCTCTTAAACTGTCCCCTCAAAACTACCCTCAAAAACACCCTCAAAAACAAGCCTGAGCCACGACCGGCGAGCGGCTGTTCAAGTCCCCCGCGCTTCACGGATGCGGTCGTAGGCAACTTTGATTTCCTGGGTCTTCTCGGTGGCCACGCGTGTCATCTCCTCGGGCAGGCCGCGGGCCACCAGCTTGTCGGGGTGGTGCTCGCTCATCAAACGCCGGTAGGCGTGCTTGACTTCCTGGTCCGTGCTCTGGGGGGTGCTGTTGAGTATCGCGTAGGCATCCTCCAGAGACGGTGACGCGGATCCGGTGCCCGCCGACGCTCCCTGGTGACGCCAGTAATTGAGGCCAGCCTGCACCATCGCATCCATCTGTTCCAGTTGCAGCTCGGAGAAGCCGAGGCGCCGTGCAACGCTGGCGAGAATGCGTCTTTCATTGGCGTCGACGCCGCCGTCGGCATAGGCGGCATGCAGCTGGATTTCCATGAACATGCGGTGCAGATTGCGATTGTTGCGGCACTCGCGCCGGAACTGATCGATGACCTCGTCCAGGGGGAAGCTTGTCTCCTTGCCTTCGGTGAACAGGTGCTGGGCCAGTCGTTTCAGCGACGTCGACAACTGCATCTGTTCCATGACCGAGTTGGCGACGCGGATTTCGTTGGCGCTGACCCGGCCGTCGGCCTTGGCGATATGACCCATGACCGAGAAGGTGGCGGTGAAAAAAGCCGTCTGGGTGCGTTCGCGGCCGTCGGCGTCCGCGCTGACGCCGCCCGGATCGTCCAGGCTCGAGATGCCCTGGTCGAAACCGTGGCCGACGGCGGCGCCGATCAGGGCGCCGAGAGGACCGCCGAGCACGAAGCCGACGCCGCCTCCCAACAGTTTTCCCCACCAGCTCATGAGCGGCGGATTCTCCTATTCGCGTGGTTTTCGGAGCTGCCGAATTTCGCACATAATAGCGAACTCCCGGAGCCCGGTGTCGTCATGTCTGCTGACGCCCGACAGCCGCAGACGCCGCCGCGGATTCCGCGACCAGGGGTGACCCATGTCGGATCGACGATTGCAGGTCTTTTGCTCGGTAGCCAGGCATCTGAGCTTCACCAAAGCTGCCGAGTCGTTGCATATGACTCAGCCGGCCGTAACCTTCCAGGTGCGTCAGCTGGAGGAGCAATTCAACACGCGGCTCTTCGATCGCACCCACAACCGCATCAACCTCACCGAGGCCGGCGAGCGCGTCCACCATTACGCCAAGCAGATATTCGAGCTCTATTCGCGCATGGAGGGCGAAGTACGCGCGCTCACCGGCGAGGTATCGGGGGTGGTGATTCTCGGCGCCAGCACGACCATCGCCGAGTACATGCTGCCGCCGCTGCTGGGCGCGTTCAAACGCAAATTTCCCGACGTCGTCATCCGCCTGCGGGTTTCCAATACCGACGGTATCGTCGCCATGGTGGAAGACAACGAGATCGATCTCGGCGTCGTCGAAGCGCCGGTATCCAACAAGAGCCTGGTAGTGGAGGTTTGCCGCATCGACAGGCTGGTGGCGGTATTGCCGGCGGAGCACGAGTTGGCGGGGAGGGTGAGCCTGCCGGTAGCGGATGTGCTCAAGTACCCGTTCATCGCCCGTGAGGAAGGTTCTGGCACCCGCGAAGTGACATTCGACTATTTGCGTGGGGCCGGGCTCGAGCCGGCCAACCTGACCCTGGTCATGGAGCTCGGCAGCCCGGAATCCATCAAGGGGGCCATCGAGGCTGGCATGGGGATCTCCATCCTCTCGCGCAGCACCATCGGCAAAGAGCTGCAGCTCGGGACCCTGACCTGCGTGGAGCTTGAACCGCCCCTGGAGCGGCCGTTCTCCTTCGTCCATCAGAAGCAGAAGTTCCGGGTGCGTGCCATCGAGGAGCTGCTCGACTTCACCCGCGCCTACTGCCGTGAGGAGGAGGCTTGAGAGAGCCACGCGGGCCCGTGCCGGGTGCTTCCGGCGGGCCTGCCTTGGGGTGCTTATGCACATGTCCGCCAACCCCCGGGAGCCTCTGGCGGGTCTCTGGCCGGGCCCCTCTTAGGGCCGGGGGGATAGCTGCAAGTTATTGAATGTCAGGGACTTATTGCGATTGCGCCAGGACTTTGCAGAGTCACTCTGAAGCCCATGGCCGGGTGGATGGTGCGGCCACGGCAAAGCATCCACAGTTTTATCCACAGGGGATAAGAATTTTCTTCGTATTTTCCGCCCGCACAAGGGCTTAGTGACAGAAGCTGCGGTAGCGCGTGAATCTGAGCACGTAACCAGGATCCCTTCAGGGCGGTACAGCTGGCAAGACAGGGCCAGGAAAGGATATCCTAAACGGCTCAGTCGAAATCCTGGCGACAAGCGTCAGCTGAGGGCCGCAGCCGGGCATTCGATCGCATTCCGCCCCCCCGGGCAGGGTGGCACAGGACACGAGGAGACATTCGATGAGCGACGCAAGTGGGGGCGCATCCGGCGCCGGGGGTAACGGTGCCGGCAGCGCCGTGCAGGAGAGATTTCGTGATGCCATGGCCCGCCATCAGGGCGGCGAGCTGGACCAGGCCCAGGGATTGTACGAACGCATTCTGCGGGATCAGCCCGACCACGCCGATGCCGCGCATATGCTCGGCCTGGTGGCGCACCAGCAGGGCCGCAACGAGGACGCCAAGCGGCTCATCGCCGACGCGGTCAAGATCGACGACCAGAACGCCTTCTATCACAACAACCTGGGGGAGGTAATGCGCGTGCTCGGTGAGACCGAGGGCGCCGCCAGCTGCTACCGGGCGGCAATCGCGTTGCAGCCCGGCAACTCCCAGAGCCACAACAATCTCGGCCTGGTGTTGTTTCAATCGGATCAGGCGGAGGTGGCCGTGGAGGAATTCAATGCCGCGCTTGCCATCGAGCCCGACGCCGCGGGCATACACAACAACCTCGGGGTCGTGCTGGAAGCCATGGGGCGCCTGGAAGACGCCATTGCCTGTTTTCGTCGATCCCTCGAGCTCGCGCCCGAGCAGCCCGAAGTGAACAACAACCTCGGAGCCGCCCTGCTTACCCAGGGTGAATTCGAGGAGGCCGAGCAATATTTGCTGGCCGCCGCCGGAATTGACGCAAGCGTGGCCAATGTGCCCTTCAACCTGTCGCGGCTGTATCTGGCACAGGGGAAGCTGGACGCGGCCATGAGCGCCGCGCGCAAGGCCATCGAGATCAACCCGCGCTATCCGGAATATTACATCGTCCTCGGCGCGATACAACGTGCCATGGGAGATCTGGATGGGTCGTTGAATTCTCTGCGCGGTGCCGTTGCCATGGATCCTGCCCACGCCATGGCACTCAACGACATGGGCGTCTGTCTGCTGATCCTGGGTCGCTTCGACGAAGCCCGGTTGAGCTTCCGCCGTGCGCTGGATGCCGAACCGAGGCTCGCCATCGCCCATGAGAATCTCGCCAGGGCCGGACGCTTCAGCGACGATGATCGAAAGCAAATCGAATTCGTGGAAGCGCTCGCAGCGACTGCGGACCAGACCGAGAAGGGTCAAACTCACCTGCATTTCGCTCTCGGAAAGATGCTCGACGACGTCGGCGATTACGAGCGCGCCTTCCAGCACTTCCAAAGCGGCAACGCCCTCGAGCACAAGCGCATGCGCTTCGATGCGGATGCCGGGCGTTCTTTCATCGAGCGCAGCCGCGCGACCTTCGACGCGGCGTTCGTGGAGGAGAAGAGCACGCTCGGAAACCCCAGCGACATGCCGATCTTCGTCGTCGGCATGCTGCGATCGGGCACCACGCTGGTAGAACAGATCCTCGCAAGCCATCCGTTGATATACGCGGGCGGCGAGCTCGAGTACTTCCGGAGCCTGGCCAGGCAACTACCCGAACGGCTGGGCGACGGGCAACCTTATCCCGATTGTCTGAAGACGCTGGATGCCGAAACGGTCGACGCCGTCTCCACCGATTACATCGAGCAGCTGCGCAAGCAAATGGGCGAGGCGAAACGGTTTACCGACAAGAACCCGCTCAACTTCGAGCATCTCGGACTCATCCTACTGGTGTTCCCCAACGCCCGCGTTATTCACTGCCGCCGGGACGCGATGGATCTTTGCTTGTCCGTTTACTTCCAGCACTTCTCAGAGCGCCACGATTTCGCCTACAGCTTCGCCGACATTGCCGAATACCATCGGCAATACGAGCAGCTCATGGCGCACTGGCATAGTGTGTTCCCCGGACGTATTCACGACGTCCAGTATGAGACCCTGGTGGCGGACCTCGAGACGGTCAGCCGCGACATGTTCGACTACCTGGATCTCGAGTGGGATGAGAACTGCCTCGAGTTTCATCGCACCGTGAGGCCCGTGGGGACCGCCAGTCACTGGCAGGTTCGCCAGCCCCTCTATACCCGCTCGGTGGAGCGCTGGCGGCACTACGAGCCCTGTCTAGCGGAACTGCGCGCCGTCCTCGCAAGCCAGCAGGGCCGGTAATCCCCCTTCCCGGCCGAATCGCGGATGGCACGAAAAACATCGAGGGCCGCCAGGCGACACGCCAGCGCCCCGAGCATGGGCAGCAGGCGTCGCGCGGATCGCTTGTTCGAGAAGGCCCTGGATGCCCACCGTCAGGGTCGTATCGACGATGCCGACAGGCTCTACCGGGGTGTTCTGGGGGCCGAGCCGCGTCACGCCGGGGCACTGCAGCATCTGGGAATACTCGCCCAGCAGCGCGGTGACGTCGATGAATCCGTGGGCCTGCTGTCGCAAGCCGCCACCATCACGCCATCGGATCCGCTGCTGCAGAACAATCTC